>Ga0172375_10002682_pt1 | contig 27572 bp, 40 predicted proteins | sample LakKiv1m_FD_114537 | JGI IMG/M metagenome (GOLD analysis project Ga0172375, IMG submission 114537) | Freshwater microbial communities from Kabuno Bay, South-Kivu, Congo - kab_092012_11.1m | ecosystem: Environmental > Aquatic > Freshwater > Lake | place: Democratic Republic of the Congo...
CAGGTCAATTTGGCGAAGTTTGGCTGCGCGTCGAACCACTCCCCGAAGGTGATTTTGAATTCGTTAATGCCGTTGTCGGCGGTGCCATTGGATCCAATTACATGCCTGCGATTGAAAAGGGTATTCGCAGTGTTATGAAAGATGGCGTTTTGGCAGGATTTTCAGTATCCGGAGTTAAAGTTGAAGTGTATGACGGTAAGGAGCACCCTGTCGATTCCAAACCGATCGCGTTTGAAATGGCCGGCCGTGAAGCTTTCCGGGCGGCATTCAAAGAAGCAAATCCGGTCCTGCGGGAACCGATCATGAAAGTTCAGGTTATTGTTCCTGAAGAGAACATGGGCGATATTCTTGGTGATATGAATACGCGCCGAGCTCGAGTTCAAGGTATGGAAACCGAAAAGGGACGATCTATCGTGAATGCCAATGTTCCCTTGGCTGAAATGCTGCGATATACAACCGACTTACGCTCAATTACTGGCGGACGCGGGATATTTAATATGGAATTCTCTCATTATGAGGTCGTTCCCCAGCACGTGGCGCAAACTGTTATTGAATCACGCCAGAAAGAAATTGAGAGTAAAAAGGAAGATTAATTCGGAATTTTAGTAAAAGAGCTGGCCTGCCAGCTCTTTTATTTAATCTTAAGGGATAAAAATTGACGAATTCGATCGAAGATTTTTGGGGTGAACTATTATCGCGAGATCCTAACCGTATCAAAAAATCTTTTGAGGATCTGGACGATAGTGATCGCCAAGCAGTTGTTGATCACTTAATAACAATGACCAGCGCGGAAGGTTGGCATTCATCCCAAAAAAGGTCTGCACGAATTGCGCTGAAAGCTATCGAAAAGTTCATCAAATAATATCAATGATCCTATGATAATTTTTGGTTTGCTATTTTTTGCCAAAGGCTAAAAAATATTAGTTATTTTATTCACTATAATTACTCAATCCACATTCACAAAAAAGGTATTATGAGCAACGAAAAATTAACCTTACAGTCAGAAGATTTCTCAGAATGGTACAACCAGGTCATCCTGCGCGCTGAACTGGCGGATTATGCGCCTGTCAGGGGGTGCATGGTGGTCAGACCTTATGGATGGGCAATATGGGAAAATATTCAAAAAGCACTGGATGAACGCTTTAAAGCAACCGGGCACGTGAACGCTGCTTTTCCCCTCCTTATTCCCAAGTCGTTCATGGAGAAAGAGAAAGAGCATGTTGAAGGCTTTTCACCAGAGCTGGCAGTTGTCACCTATGGCGGCGGACAGGAGCTGGAAGAACCTTTGGTCGTCCGACCCACTTCCGAAACGATCATCGGCCATATGTATGCCAAGTGGATCCAATCCTATCGAGATCTGCCGGTTTTGATCAATCAATGGGCAAATGTTGTTCGGTGGGAAATGCGAACACGCCTGTTTCTCCGAACGCTGGAATTTTACTGGCAGGAAGGCCATACCGCCCACGAAACCGCCAATGAAGGTGAAGAAGAAACCCTACGCATGCTGAATGTCTATGCGGATTTCGCAATCAACGAAGCTGCTGTTCCGGTCATAACCGGCAGAAAAAGCGAAAGCGAGAAATTTGCCGGGGCGGTGCGAACTTATTCAATTGAAGGCATGATGAAGGATACCCGTGCACTGCAATCAGGAACTTCACATAATCTTGGCCAGAATTTTGCCAAAGCCTTTAATATACAGTATCTCGACAGAAACAATGAACTGCAATATTGCTGGACAACCTCCTGGGGATTGTCAACCCGATTTATCGGAGCCATTATCATGACCCATGGAGATGATCAGGGGCTCATCTTGCCGCCAAGACTTGCCCCGATCCAATTCGTAATTGTTCCGATCTTTCGGACAGACGAAGAAAAGACCATCGTTATGGAAGCTGTGGTAAAAGTAAAAGCCATGCTTTCTACATTCCGGATAAAGGTCGATGACCGGCCAGGGATGACACCTGGTTTTAAATTTAATGACTGGGAGTTGCGCGGAGTTCCTGTCAGACTGGAAATCGGCCCGAAGGATGTAGCCAATCTGTCAGTAACAGCAGCGAGACGAGATATCCCCGGCCGCGATGGAAAAACACAAATTTCCTTTGATCATTTACAAGAAGATGCGGGGAAACTTTTAACTGCCATCCATAATAATCTGCTTGAGAGAGCAACAACGTTTCGTGACAACCATACACATGAACCAAAAGATTACATGGAATTTAAGGAAGTCGTTCAGAATGGGTGGGCATTAAGCCCATGGTGCGGAGATGCTGATTGTGAAGCAAGGATTAAAGAAGAAACTAAAGCAACCACGCGTTGCATCCCCTTTAACCAGGAACCTTTTCAGGGAAAATGCATTGCCTGTGGAAAAGCCGCCAGTGAAAAGGTGATCTTCGCTAAAGCCTATTAATTCCTGAAATGCCGTTAGTCCAATTAAGCAGGTTAAGGTCGCAACTTAACGCCCTTGAGGCGCATTTTAGTAATCCTGAAGTGTTCCTGGATTCATTGACTTCACTTTTTCTGGTTTATGAAAATAAAACAGCAACGACCAATATCTGGTTGAGAAAATCCTCACAATTTTCTACCTTTAATGTACCAGACTCAGTTATGGCTGAATTGGAATCAAGGTTAGAAATATTTTCGCGGTTAAATCCAGAGGCAGCGCTAATAAATGCAGACAAACTTTGGGAAATTCCATATTATGAACCTAAAAAAGCAGCTATTGCACTGATTTCAAATCTTACGAAACTATATAATAAAGAATTCCTGCAAAGGATCAAGAATTGGTTATCAGCGGAATTGGAAGTGAGCCTGATTAAGGCCTTAGTTACGGCTGTTGAAACCAGAAAAGACCTTCTACAGGATAAGCTCTGGTTGGATTTTATTAATAAATGGCTCGACTCGAGAGAGCTTCAAGATGTTAAATTAGGACTACAGCTGCTGAACCGAACATTAAGTCATGGATATCATAACCTGCCAATCATTTTCAGCGTCCTTACCCCTTTGATCAATAAACCTCCCTTTGCAATTCAAAAGGATCTTATGAACGTCATTCAGGAGCTTATAGATCTTTCGGAAGCGGAAACAGCCTCTTTCCTTATCATGTCCGGAAAACTTTTCCCTGAATCTGAGAATTTAAAATTTCAGCGAAAATGCATCCCGCTATTTGATACTTTTTTTCAAAAGGAGATTAGAGAGGCATTGGGCAATACAAATTTAATTTAGCCTTCTGGTATAATATTAAGTCTGACTAGTCCCTCTTGAGGCTTAGGCTTTGGGTGAGGAGACTTGCTAAATTTATTGAAGGAGAAAGCAGCGTCATGTCATTAACAAAAGAAGAAAAAGGCACCATCATTGAAGGATTCCGAGTCCACACATCAGACACGGGATCTGCCGAAGTCCAGGTCGCAATGCTCACAAAAAGAATTGAGCAGCTTACCGATCATTTGAAGATTCACAAGCACGATGAATCATCGAGGCGCGGTTTATTGAAATTGGTTGGTCAGCGCCGGCGATTCCTCACTTACATGAGAGGAAAAAATATCGCCCGCTACCAGGCAGTAGTAAAGAAACTGAACCTGAGAAGCAAATAATTCGGTGGAAAACTGGCAGATGGATTGAAATAATCCATCCGCTTGTTTAAAAAAGACAATTATTTTTGGCATCCCCAGGTTGGGAATTGAAACATGATCAAGATACAATCTTAATCATCTTTCAGTCCCTAACCTCGAGGGGAAGAAAGAATGAGGTTTAAATGAAACCGCAAGTAAAGCAATTCACGGCTGCCTATGGCAGTCAAACAATAATTTTTGAGACAGGTAAGCTGGCTGGCCAGGCTGGCGGCGCTGTAACTGCCCAAGTTGGCGATACCATGATATTTGCATCTGCAACGATGGGCGGCGTGCGTGAAGGGATCGACTTTTTTCCGCTCAGTGTGGAATATGAAGAACGCCTCTATGCCGGCGGAAGAATTCCGGGATCATTTTTCCGGCGTGAAGGCCGCCCCGGCGATGAAGCAGTATTGGTTGCCCGTCTGACAGACCGCCCGCTGCGCCCTCTGTTTGATAAGGATATGCGTAACGAAGTCCAGGTGATGTTATTAACTTTGTCTGCGGATAAAGAGAATCCATTGGATATTTTGGCTGTCAATGCAGCATCTGCAGCAATGATCATTTCAGACATCCCCTGGGCAGGACCGATCGGTGCAGTAAGAGTGGGTAGAGTTAATAATGAATTTATCGCAAATCCCACGTATCAGCAAATTGCTGAATCAGACCTTGATCTGCGTGTCGCAGGAACCCGCGACGCGATCCTTATGGTCGAGTGCGGTTCTGATGAGATCGGTGAAGATGTAATGGTCGAGGCGCTTGTTTTTGCTCATAAATCCATTCAGCCAACTATTGAAACACTGGAAAAAATGGCAGCCGAAGTCGGTAAGCCAAAACGCGAGGTTGTCATTAATCGTCTGGACGAAGTGCTGGTCGAAAAAGTTTTTCAACGCACAAGCACATCATTCTCGCAGGTTCTTGATAAACCGCATACCAAAGCCGAACTGGATGATGCCTTGAACACTTTAAGGGACGAAGTATTGGTAGAGATGACGGCAGAAAATGAAGAACTAAAGAATCCTGTTCGTGAAGCGTTTGATATGGCTTTCAAGAAAGTCGTCCGCTCAAGGATCCTTAAAGATGGCAAACGGCCTGATGGGCGCGGTACAACAGAAATCCGTGATATTTGGTGCGAAATTGGCACCAGCCCGCGAGCTCATGGCTCAGGATTGTTCACTCGAGGTGAAACACAGGTCCTTACATTGGCAACACTGGGCACCCCAAAAGAAGCTCAGGAATTGGATACGCTTTCACCGGAAGACAGCAAACACTACATGCACCATTATAATTTTCCGCCCTTCTCCACAGGAGAAGTCGGCCGATCATTCCGATCACGCCGCGAAATTGGCCATGGTGCTTTAGCAGAACGTGCTCTTGTTCCAGTCCTCCCGGATGAAAAAGATTTTCCATACACGATGCGTTTAGTCTCTGAAGTCATGTCATCCAATGGATCTACATCCATGGCCTCTGTTTGTGGTTCAACTTTGGCCTTAATGGATACCGGTGTGCCTATAAAAGCCCCTGTAGCAGGTATAGCGATGGGTTTGATCAAAGAAGACGATGATTATGCCGTCTTGACCGATATTCAAGGCCTGGAAGACCACCTGGGTGATATGGATTTCAAAGTTGCCGGCACAGAGGCTGGAATCACTGCCCTTCAAATGGATATCAAGATCAAGGGCATTACACCAAAAATCATGGAAGAATCCCTTGCACAGGCAAAGGAAGCCCGTTTCGCAATTCTCGCCAAGATCAAAGCTGTCATCGCTGAACCGCGAGCTGAATTGAAAGAATTTGTGCCCAGAATTGTCACAATCCATATCCCGGTTGACAAAATTGGCGCGGTCATTGGACCAGGCGGCAAGATGATCCGCGCGCTTCAGGAAGAAACTGGAACGCAGATCGATATTGCTGAAGATGGCACAGTCTATATAGCAGCTGTTGAAAAAGTAAACGAAGATAGAGCCCGTGAAAGAATTGAACAACTGACCGAGAGTCCTGTGATTGGCCGAATTTATACCGGGAAAGTTGTTCGCGTAACCGATTTCGGCGCCTTTGTTGAGATTATGCCTGGAACCGATGGCATGGTCCATATTTCCCAGCTCGATAGTGAACGTGTCAATAAAGTAGAAGATATTGCACAGCTCGGTGAAGAATTAACCGTGATGATCACGGCTATTGATCCGGCTGGCAAGATCCGTCTTTCCCGCCAGGCAGTTCTGGAAGGCTGGACTGTTGAAGAAGCGCGCGAGCATGACAGCGCTAATCGAAAAAGCTCCGGCGGCGGACACAGCAGCTCTGGGAATCGGCGAGGCGGCCAAAGCCATGATCGCCCCAGATCAAATCGTTGATAAGAACACAAAAACCGGTGGACTTTAGTTCACCGGTTTTTCTTTTCCTGAGTGGGAAGCCAGGGCATTTGCGGCCCTTCCAACCTCAATTTTTCAGCTAAAGCTGCGCGCATCGCGGTGCGATCATCCCAAGGATATTCCGTTACTCCAAAGCACATGGATTGTTCATGACCCTTGCCGCAAGCCATAACAATGTCACCCCTATTTGCCAAGGAAACTGCTTTGCGAATTGCTTCTCCTCGATCTTCAATAAGGAAAAAATTCATATTTACAACACCACCATGCCGCTCCGCTTCATTAGCCATTTCGGAAAGGATTGCGGATAGACTTTCAGTGCGTGGATCTTCGGCAGAAAAAATGGATATGTCCGCATTATTTAGTGAAACTTCTGCCATCATGCGGCGTTTTTCTCTATCCCGCAGCCCGGCCGAACCAAAAACGACTATTAGCTTTCCCTTGATTATCTGCCTTGCAGTTTGCAGAGCTGCCTTTAAAGCATTCGGGGTGTGCGCAAAGTCAACGATTGCAATAAAATCCTGACCATATTCAATTTGTTCCATTCGACCCGGGACGCTCATCATCGATCGAATTCCACTTAAAACACAACCAATATCAAGGTGCAATCCAATTACAGCAACGGAAATGGCGGCAAGTATATTGTAGATATTAAAAACGCCAATTAAAGGTGAATTGACGCGATAAGTTTGACCAAATATCTCAACATCAAATTCTAATCCCCCAGGTGATTTCGAAATATTTTTCGCATGAATCAAGGCATCATCCGATAACCCATATGTGAATTTGTTTATTGAATGATAGGATTCATCATTCAATTTTTCTATTAATTTCGAGTATGAAATATCATCCCGGTTCAATATCGCCAATCTGGGAATTCCCTCTACTTTTTCACGAGTGCCAACCAGCATACTGATCAATTTAAATTTGGCATTTAGATACCCCTCATAATCACCGTGATAATCTAAATGTTCATGGGTAATATTGGTTATCACTGCAATATTAAATTCACAAGCATCCACTCTATATTGATCCAATCCATGAGAAGTTGTTTCAAGAACCACATGAGTGATCCCGCTTTTAACCATTTTTCTTAATAAAGACTGGATCTCGATCGCATCGGGGGTGGTAACATGAAAGCCGGTATCGATCAATTCGTTGCCAATCACAGCATTAACTGTTGAAATCATTCCTGCCTTTATACCGCATGCAAGCAAGATATTAAAAATCAGATTGACCGTTGTAGTTTTGCCATCCGTGCCCGTAACTCCGATCATGATCAAATTGCGTGCAGGATTGCCATTTATCGCTGCGGCAAGAAAAGCCAAAGTTTTTCTTGGGTTTTCAGTCTGAAGGTATGGCACTCCAAGTTGTTTCGATTCTTTTCTTCCTACAATCGCAACCGCGCCATTTTCTATAGCTGTATTGATAAAGTCATGCCCGTCAGTCATCCCCCCCTCAAGGGCAATAAACAGATCTCCCTTTTTTACCTTGCGGGAATCAGATTCGATACCAAGAATTTCAACATTTGGGATTTCAGCAGGAACTTGAAAATGTTGGCCAGATTGCTCAAGTAATTCAGCTAAAAGCATTTTACGTGGAGATCTTATTTCTGAATATGCTTTTCATTTTCAAATTCGGCAATGCTCTTGGCAATCGCCTTGCGCAGAACATGGGAATTGATGAACAAGACCAGGGGAACACTGATCGCAACAAGAACCAATGCAAAGATTGGCTGGGTGCCATATACCTTATCGATCCTTAATCCTGCTAGCAATGCGAATAATCCTACTGCAAAGGTTAGTCCGCCGACGTTCCTGTAAACTGGCGCCAGTTTTTTATTAATTTGTTCCTGCTGCTTTTGCGTAATCTTCTTTGGTTTTGCACTCATGGGTAAAGATTATATCATTTACGTTTTATTTCAGAATATTTTTTACAATTGAGCAAAACAAGAGCCAGGAAGATCAAGGAAGATAACAGGATCCTTAAACTTCCGGTAGACAACCCAAATAGTGAATGAACCTGGATGATAAGAGGTACAGCAAAAATCGGAATTCTTTCCATGATCATTTTATTATCAACGGGGAAAATTGCGCTTATCCATATTGTACTGTTGATCTTCTGACCATGTTTTGGAAACAAATCGAATTTAATAGTCTGAGTCCGCACATTCAAGAAAGGCGTAATGATCTTATCGCCTGGTTCAGCGACTATATCTGCACCATTGATCCAGACTTCCAGCGATAAACCGCAGGTATCCAATTCATTATCCTTTATGTTACTTATTTCAACAAATTCGGCTTTATCAATGTCCACCTGCACCTCACCAGATTCTCCGGTACGAATTGATCTGGAATTAATTACAGTGAATTTACTAATTAATAAATTCTTTACTTCTTCACATTTCATTTTTTCTGAAAATAGTGTGAATTCTGGACCAATAGTCAAAACTCTCTTCTCTTGATTTTCTGGAATTAATGTCCAAATCAATACGCCTGATCCCATCATTAAAAGCACATAAACCAAAATTCTTAATAACCGTCTCATCATGACAACCTTAAATATTTCTGCGCATGTATTCACCGATTACCGTCAATGATAAACTATCATCCATATCTTTTGGAGGAAATAAAATATGCTCAAACACCCTGCAGAACCTTTTCGAATAAAAATGGTCGAACCTATCAGTCTGAAATCGTCCGAATTGCGCAAGCAAGCTATGGTACTGGCAGGATACAATCTTTTTTCTTTACCTGCCAAGGACGTTTACATTGACCTTCTGACCGATTCGGGTACCGGGGCGATGAGCCAGGCACAATGGGCTTCCATCATGGAAGGCGATGAATCTTATGCAGGGGCTCGCTCATTTTACAAGCTGAAGGAAGTGATTCAGGATATTTTCGGTTTTGAGTATTTTGTGCCCACTCACCAGGGTCGCGCGGCTGAGAATATACTTTCAGCGATCATGGTAAGCAATGATTCTTATATCCCCTCGAATATGCATTTCGACACAACTGATGCAAATTTGCGCGCCCGCGGCGGCCGGCCGATCAATCTGGTTAATGATCAAGCGTTTGATATTTCCGCGCGGATCCCATTTAAAGGCAATATGGATATTGAGAAGCTGGAGAACTGGATCAGTGATATTGGATCTGAAAAGATACCGTTTGGGTGCATAACCATCACCAATAATGCAGGTGGCGGGCAGCCCGTTTCAATAAAGAATATTAAAGATGTTGCCGCTGTTTATCGAAATCATCAGATACCATTTTTTATCGATGCCTGCAGATATGCAGAAAACTGCTACTTTATTAAACTGCGGGAACCAGGATATGAAAATAAATCCACAATTGAAATTGCCAGAGAGATCTTTTCGCTGGCTGATGGCGCCTGGATGAGTTCCAAAAAAGACGCATTAGTCAATATCGGTGGCTTCCTTGCCATGCGTGATGAGAATCTTTACCAAAAGGTCTGCAATGAATTAATCTTGCGGGAAGGTTTTCCAACCTATGGCGGTTTGGCTGGAAGAGATCTTGAGGCACTGGCAACCGGCCTTTATGAAGGTTTGAATGAGGATTATCTTGATTACCGGCTTAAACAAACCGCCTATTTTGCGGGAAAGATCAGGGAAATCGGTATTCCGATTATCGAACCAGCAGGAGGCCACGCGATATATCTTGATGCAGGCACACTTTTAAATCAAATTCCGCAAAATGAGTTCCCCGGCCAGGCATTGACCGCTGCATTGTATCTTGAGGGAGGGATACGCGGCGTTGAGATCGGCTCGGTTATGTTTGCCCATATAGATCCTGATTCAGGAGAAATGGTCTACCCCAAGCTTGAACTCGTCAGGCTGGCTTTGCCAAGGCGTGTATATACACAAAGCCATTTAGATTATGTGGTGGATGTTCTAAAAGAGATATGGGAAAAACGCGAATCTTATCGCGGATATCGCATAACTTACGCGCCGGAATTATTAAGGCACTTCACTGCGCGTTTTGAGCCTTTATAGACTCGGATTTCTTTGCCAGATCCCAAATTTTATCCAAATCCTCCAGCGAGAGGTCTGTCATTTGGCGTCCCTGCCTGTTAACTTCAACTTCAATGAAATTAAATCGCCTTAGGAAACGTTCGTTCATCTGGCGCAGCAAACTTTCTGCATCAAACCCATGCCAGCGTATCAAATTAACCAAAGCGAAAAGCAGATCTCCCAACTCTCTTTCAAGGGAGGGATTATCTGTGGCATTCTTGACCTCCGTAATTTCCTCTTCGATCTTTTCGATCACTGGTGCAATATCCGGCCAATCAAAACCAACCCTTGCTGCCCGTTCCTGATACTTCTGGGCAAGAGCCAATGAAGGTAAACTCTTTGGAACAGTTGCCAGAATGCTGGTATTTTCTGGTTTATTCTTTGCAATCCTTTCTTCTGCTTTCCATTTTTCCCAGTTTTGTAAGACGCCATTTACATCATGCACTTCAACCTCACCAAAAACGTGAGGATGGCGAAAAACAATTTTCTTATGTATTCCATTGATCACTTCAAATAGATTAAAGTCGCCTTTCTCAGTGGCGATCTGGGCTTGAAGAACAATCTGAAGCAGCAGATCTCCCAATTCTTCTTTTAACTCTTCCATGTCATGGTTATCAATCGCCTCAAGAACCTCATGCGTTTCCTCAAGCAAATTTGTTCTGAGTGTAAGCAGTGTTTGTTTTCTATCCCATGGACAGCCATCTGGTGCCCGTAAATGAGCGATCAGATCTACAAAACGAGTCATTGATGTCAGATCACTTACAGGCTCAAAGTAGAGATATCCTCCATCTTGAGCAAGGCGATCAAAGGAAACTTCGCTGCAAATTTCATAAAATACCTCAAAAGAATCATCGCTCGTCTTAAGTGCCTGGGTCAAAAGGTATGAATTTTTATAAGCCTCCTTTACAAGGGCAGATAATTTCTTGATGTTGATAGATTTTTCAGTAAAGTAATACAATGCAAATTCATCAGGGGAATGAAGTAACGCATGTTTTTCCGAAAGCTGGTTTCCATTGATCAATTGGATATTATTATCTTCATTAAAATTTAAAAAACTTAAAACCTTGCCGCATTCTTCGATCTTCATGGGAACCCTTTCTTAGCGGATATGCCAGAAAATTATACTACCCACCCTTATTGAAGGTGGGTAGTGAATAATCTGTCGATAGAAAAAACGCTTTAGCGCTTGGTGTAGGTTGGTGCCTTCCTGGCGCGTTTGAGACCTGGTTTCTTGCGCTCTTTGACCCGAGGATCGCGGGTCAACAAACCCTTCTTTCGAAGAGCAGAAACATAGTCAGGATTCAACTTGGCAAAAGCGCGGGCCAAGCCTAATTGCACTGCTGTAGTTTGCCCGGTAACACCGCCACCATTTACCATTACAGTTACATCATATTGCTGGCGGTTTTCGCCGGTGCTCTCAAAAGGATCCAAAATTGCTGAAGAATCACCCAGCCGAGTGAAATAATCTTCCAGATTCTTTTCATTGACGATGAACCTGCCTTCACCCGCCATAATGCGAACACGGGCAGTGCTTTCTTTTCTTCGTCCGATTCCTTCAAAATATTGTACGGTCATTCGTTATTACTCCTGATCTAAGCTTTCTGCTCAGGATTTTGCCCTGAGTGAGGATGTTCTGCACCGGCATATACTTTCAACCGTTTTAAAAGAGTTCGTCCATAACTGTTGTGAGGAAGCATGCCCTTCACAGCAATTTCAATGACTCTCTCGGGATGTTCTGCATGCATTTTAGGGTATGGAACAGCTTTTAGGCCGCTGGGATAATTCGAATGTCGATAATAGACCTTTTCCTTTTCGCGCGTTGCATTGACCTCAACATTTTTTGCATTGATCACCACAACACCATCACCCATGGTGACACCCGGTGCGTAATTTGCCTTATCTTTGCCCATCAGTACATGAGCAATGTGAGTAGCAATTCGGCCGAGTCGTTGTCCGCCGACATCAATTAGCACCCACTTTAATTCTGTTTGCCCTTTATTTACAAATGTTTTTTCCACTATCCCGTACTCCAATAATTTTTCTAATAAATTACTTTTTCAAGAAACAACCCATGTGCAGGCGCTATCCCCGCCGGTAATTCCTTTTGTTTTTTCAAGTTCTCTTCGATATCTATTGCACTGATCTTACCTTGTCCAACTTGAACGAGGAGAAATACCGCTCTCCTAACCATATGATACAAGAATGATTCCGCTCTGATCCTAAAAACCACTTTATCTAATCCATCACATTGCCATTCACAGACTGTTACATTCCTGATGGTTGACCCATCTTTTTTCGAAGGTTTGCCAAAAGTCGAGAAATCGTGCTTGCCGATCAATGCCGTTGGGCTTGTCATCAAAAGCGCCTCGTCGGTTCTTGGCCAAACTCTCCAATAATAACGGTCAAGGATCGGGTCTCTATCCGGAGAAAAAACAACCTGATAAAGATACTGCCTTTGTTTGGCCGAGAACCTTGGGTGGTAACCCGTTGGAGCGAGAATCACATCTTTTGCTGCTATGTCTGCAGGAAGAGCGCTATTAAGTGCACTCATCAATTTTTCACCACTATGGTTCCAATCAAAGTCAAAACTGATGACCTGGCCAACAGCATGGGTTCCCGTATCAGTTCGTCCGGAGGAAGCAATTGCCCTTCCATCCCAACCAATCGTTTTCAGTGCGTTTTCTATCTCGCCCTGAACGGTCCTGTGTTTTTTTTGGCGCTGATATCCGAAGAAATCAGTGCCATCATATGCAATAGTTACCTGGTAAAGTGCCATTCCAACCGGATTACCGGCAGGATTATTCTTCTACAAGTTCCAGCAGAACCATCTCTGCTGAATCTCCAACACGTGGGCCAAGTTTCAGCATGCGTGTATATCCGCCATTGCGGTTTTCAAACTTGGGTGCAACTTCATCGAACAATTTCTTAATCGCTTCAGGATTTGCCAACTTAGTTGCCGCTAAACGCCGGGCATTAACCTTGTCAACATCCGTTCCTTTTGCGCTGTTCTTAGCAAGAGTGATCAGCTTTTCAGCGTCACCTCGGATTGCATTTGCCTTGGTAATTGTTGTTTTGATCCGGTTGTTTGCGAATAAACTAATGATCAGGCTTCGCCTGAGTGCATTTCGCGTGGCAGTATTCCGGTTTAATTGATAACCTGATATTCTATGGCGCATTATCCTTACTCCGCTTCGTCCTCTTGATCTTCGATTTTCAGAAAGCCCTTCTCCTGCATTTTTTCCCTTAGTTCATCGCGGCTCTTTTCTCCAAAATTTCGAATGGACATTACAGCTTCTTCACCTTTTCCAAGGAGTTCGATCACATCACCAACTGTGGTGACGCCAGTCCGCTTCAGAGAATTGAACACCCGAACTGAAAGGTCTAGGTTTTCAATGGGCATATCTGCATTTTCACTTGTTATCTGTTTTACTGCTTCTTTTGGTTCTTCAGCAACTTCCAAAAATTCTTCTTTGACGCCGGCAATAAGCTTGAATTGTTCAATAATGATCCGGCCAGCCTGAGCCAAACATTTCTCGGGTGATTTTGTACCATCTGTCCAGACTTCCAACTCAAGGCTGTCATAATTGGTACTCTGCCCAACGCGTGCATTGCTCACATCAAAATTGACGCGCTTGACCGGGCTGAAGATCGCATCAACAGGTAATTCTCCAATTGGAAAACTATCTACTCTTTCATTGGAAGGCAAGTAACCTCTTCCCCGTTCGACAGAAAAATCGATGGAAAGTTTGGTTTTCGCATCATCAACCGAGAACAAATATAATTCCGGATTCACAATTTCGAGTTCGGAAGTCATCTGGATATCTGCTGCAGTGACAACACCCTCGCCGCTGACATCCAAATGCATATGCGAGATCTCGCCTTCATGCATTAACACACGAATCTGCTTTACCTGAAGCATCACCTGAAGCACGTCTTCACGCACCCCTGGAATATCACTAAATTCATGCAAAGTGTCAGAAATCCTCATGGATGTAATTGCTGCACCGTCGAGCGAGGAAAGCAGTACTCTTCGCAGCGAATTACCCAAAGTTACGCCATAACCCTGTTCAAGCGGTCCTACAACAAACTTGGCGTAATTCCGAGCTTCGTCTTTTCGTTCTAAAGTTGGTGTAACCATACTACTTTGAGCCACAGTCACCCTCTCTTTTTCTAAGACTAATCAATATCATCTAATCTTTCTGTATTACCTTGAATAATACTCGACGATGAGCTGTTCGTTTAAATTACCATCAATTTCGCCGCGTTCCGGAAGTCGAAGCACTCTGGCGCTCAAATTCTTCAGGTCGCGTTCCATCCACATTGATGCGTTGGTTTTTTCTGCTGCCTGTGCGATATCCGTAAAGAAACCATTTTTCTTTGATTCTTCACGAATTGTTACAACATCACCCGGTTTAAGAACTGCTGATGGTATGTTTGTCTTCTTGCCATTAACCAAGAAATGACCATGGTTTACGATCTGGCGAGCTTGTGCGCGGTTGGCGGTATAACCAAGTCGGAATACCACATTGTCAAGCCGTGATTCCAAGATCTGAAGCATGGTTAAGCCGGTAACACCAGGCACTTTGATCGCCATACCGAAATAACGCCTAAATTGAGTTTCAAGAATTCCATACACTCTGCGGGCTTTTTGTTTTGCACGCAGCTGTTTGGCATAATCAGAAGTACGTTTATTGGCGCCCTGGGCTGTTTTTCCATGCTGTCCGGGAGCATAAGGTCGGCGTTCGTATGCACATTTGGGGGTAAAACATCTTTCACCCTTTAAGAAAAGTTTTTCGCCTTCACGCCGGCATAATTTACAAACTGAGTCAGTATATCGAGCCATTTAATAATTCTCCTGAATTTCTAAACACGGCGCTTCTTGGGCGGCCGGCATCCATTATGTGGGATCGGTGTAATATCGGCTATGGAACGAATCTTCATTCCTTTAGATTGAATTGCGCGGATAGCAGATTCCCGACCAGGGCCAGGGCCTTTGATCAAGATATCAATTTCCTGAATGCCCATTGATGCGGCATTTTTCATCGCTTCTTCTGCTGCCAAGCGAGCGGCAAAAGGCGTACTCTTTCGTGATCCATGGAAGCCGACAGAGCCAGAACTGGTCCAGTTAACTGTGTTACCTTGCTGGTCAGTCACAGTGATGATTGTATTGTTGAACGAAGCGAAGATATGCACCTGCGCTGAAGAAATCGTTCGTTTTGTTTTTCGGCCAGCAGTTGATCGGCGAGCCGTAGGTTTTGTACTTTGAGCCATTTGACCTCTTTAACTTGAACCTTAATAAGTTCTATCGATAATTACTTGGCTGCACCACGGCGGCGGCCTCGACCAGCTACAGTGTGCTTGGGGCCTTTTCGTGTGCGAGCGTTTGTTTTTGTCCGCTGGCCATGAACCGGCAGACTTCTGCGATGGCGCATGCCGCGGTAACAGCCGATCTCGACCAAGCGCTTGATATTCATCTGAACATCACGGCGAAGATCTCCTTCGACCTTATAGCTTTTGGAAATATAGTCACGCAAAGCGCTTACATCATTTTCGGTCAGGTCTTTTACCCGGATATCTGGATTTACTTCCGTTGCTGCTAATATTTCATGTGCACGGGTAGGTCCAATACCAAATATATAAGTCAACCCAATTTCAATTCGCTTATTGCGCGGTAAGTCAACACCTTCAATTCTTGCCATGCTTTTTATCCCTGTCTTTGTTTATGTTTAGGATTCTCACAGATAACGAAAAGAATGCCTTTACGTTTTACAATCTTGCATTTTGCGCATCGTTTGCGGATAGATGGTGAAACTTTCATTTACTTTCTCCTGTTATTAATACTGCAGCCGCAAATTTTTTATTATAACAAATTATCATCGTATCGTCCATTGATTCAGCACTTGACGATCTCAAGCAACTTGTCGGTAACTTGCTCGATGGGTAAAGCCCCATCCACTTCAAATAATAATCCGTCTTTCTTATAGAAGGCGATCAATGGAGCAGTCTGCTCAACATACACTTTAATTCGCTGCTCAACTGTCTCACGTTTGTCATCTTCGCGCTGATACAAAGCAGAGCCATCAATATCACAAATATTTGCCTGCTTTGGCGGTTTATTTTTGAGATGATAAACATGTCCTTCAGCTTTACAGGTCCACCGTCCGCTCAGTCTTTCAACTAAATCATTTGATGGAACGTTTATAAATGGTACTGCGTTGATCTCATTCCCATTCTTTTTCAGGAATTCATTCAGCGCCTGCGCTTGCGTAGGAGTGCGCGGGTATCCATCTAATAACGCACCTTCTTTACAATCGGGCTGTGAAAGGCGATTTTCCACCATCCCGATGGTAATTCCATCCGGTACCAGTTCCCCTTTGTCCATATAGACCCTGGCTTGCTTTCCCAGGTCAGTATTATTTTGCAGGTTTTCCCGAAAAATATTTCCTGAAGAGATGTGAGGGATGCCGCATTTTTCAGCAATGATCGCGGCTTGAGTTCCTTTGCCTGCACCCGGAGGGCCTAATAACACATAAAATTGCGGCATCTCTGAGTTTATCCTTTGATCAGACTTTCGTCATAACCATGTAATTTGAGCTCGGTTTCGATGATATTGAAGGTATCTCTCACCACACCGACCACGATGATCAAACCAGAAGCGGACACCAGGAACAATCCCGCACCGATACTGGCAGGCAAGGCTATCTGAAACATATATGGCAGGGTTGCGACAATGGCCAGAAATAAAGCTCCCACCAAAGTAATACGCCGCTGAACTTTATTCAAATAATTCTGTGTGGGCATTCCACGAACTACACCCGGTATCTGTGCGCCCTGTCTTTTAAGGTTCTCTCCATAGTTCTGCTGTTCAAAGAGGACCTCGGTATAGAAGAAGGTCAGAACTAACACAAAAGTAAAGAAGGTAACGATATACCAAATGCTTCCAGGGCTGAAAGTAGATTGAAGCCAGCGGGCAACATTTGCCAACCAGGCTGTTTTTGAATTAATAAAGAATTGAGCTAAGATCCCCGGCAAGGAAAGAATTGTCTGGGCAAAGATCAAAGGGATCATTCCGGCTAGGTTGACCATTAGAGGCAGGTTAGATTTCACAGGCATCGACATACGGTTGCCCATTCTGCGTCCTGGAAAGAGCACTGGAACATTTCTGCGGCCCTGCTGCACGATGATGATAGCAAAGATCGTCAAACCAAGTACAACTGCCATCAAAGCGAACAAAAGCACCACATTTTGCCCTGAAACGATCAGGCTGTACAAGTTAGTGGGAACTCTGGAAACGATGCCCGCGAAGATGATCAAGGAAAGCCCTTGATTGGGAATACCATACTCCGAGATCAATGTACCGAACCAAATTCCCATCATTGTTCCACCGATCATACTAATCAGGGTTGTCAATGTGGGCAGCAAATTTGCTCCGGTAAAACCGAATTGATAATGAAGGATAGAGCTTCCTGAAGCAAGCTGGTTAAATAATTGGATCTGACCGATCGCGGATAATGCTGCCATGGGAATGGTCAAGAAAACCGTCCATTTTTCCATGAGTTTGCGGCCTTCGCGCGGGTTCTCTTTCATTCTCCGTTCGAGTGAGGGAATGATCGGTATAAGAAGCTGAATAATGATTTGGGCAGTAATATAAGGATAGACGCCCATCGCCAGGATGGAAAAATTCGATAAAGTTCCACCTGAAAGAAGGTCGAAAACACCCAAAAGACTGCTGGCAGGGCCCTGCTGCTGGAAAATTCCGGAAATTACTGCACGGTTGATCCCAGGTACGGGAATATTCGCTGCCAGGCGATAAAGGATGAGCAGCGCAAGTGTAATTAATAATTTCTTGCGGATATCAACAGATGTCCAAAGATACCGCCATGCGGATCGCTTCATAAAATGGTCTCCTTATGAATCACCACAGTATTAAATCTCAATAATTTCTGCTTTGCCGCCCGCGGCTTCGATCTTTTCTTTTGCGCTTTGGGAGAATCGGTGAGCCTTCACAGTCAATGCTGTTTTCAAATCACCGCTGCCAAGGATAGCAACAGGATTTCTTTTTTGATGGAGCATTCCCTTTTCAGCAAACAAATCAGGTGTAAGTTCTGTTCCAGCCTTGAAATCATTCAATTTACCAACATTGATCACATTGTACTCAACCCGGTTGACAGGTGTGAATCCTTCACCACGCATAAAGGGCAAGCGGCGATAAAAAGGCAAACTACCGCCCTGGCGATAAAGGTGCCCGCCGAAACCAGCACGCGAGTGCTGGCCTTTGGTCCCGCGACCGCCGGTTTTACCCTGGCCAGCTGCAATACCACGGCTGATCCGTCTCTTTTTTGTCTTTGAACCCTCGTTGGGTTTTAAATCGTTTAACTTCATGTCTAATCTTCCACTTCTTCGATTTTTACAAGGTGGTTTACTTTTGCAAGCATTCCGCGTAATGAAAGTGTATCAGTCTGCTCAACAGTCTGACCAACGCGATGCAGTCCGATGGCTCTGACAGTGGCCCGATGCCGTTCGGTATTTCCGATAGGGCTGCGAACAAGCGTGATCTTTAATTTCTTTTCTTTCTTAGCCATTTTTCCTCCGGTCCCAGAATGGCGTTAATTCTTTCGCCGGTTTTCCGCGCATCTCAGCAATTTCATCAGGAGTCTTTAATTGCTCTAAAGCCTTGAATGTTGCTTTGACAATATTTAATACATTCGAACTGCCAAGAGATTTCGTGAGAATATCATGGATACCTGCTGCTTCGACAACTGCGCGAACACCGCTTCCGGCAATAACACCAGTACCTTGTGAAGCAGGCTTAAGAAGTACTTGCGCGCCTGCAACCTTGATAATGATCTCATGCGGTATTGTGGTTCCATAAAGTGAAACCTTTTTCATATTACTGTGCGCACGTTTGGTCGCTTTCGCGATCGCATCGGTGACAGTACCTGCTTTACCAATACCCATACCTACACGTCCATTATTATCACCGGCGATCATAGTGACGCGGAAATGAAACAGACGGCCGCCCTTTACCACTTTGGATACGCGGGCAATATCGATTACACGCTCGTCGAATTCTTTTTCTTCGGGCTGGTATGCTCTCTTATTCATTGATTCTTTTTTTTCCATATTCACCTGCTTTAGAATTGCAAACCTGCTTCACGAGCTGCATCAGCTAATGCTTTAATGCGTCCTCGATACTGAAAACCGCCTCGGTCAAAAACAACTGTTTTAATTTTCAAAGTGACAGCCCGTTCACCCAAAAGCTTTCCAACTTCTGATGCTTGTTCCACTTTTTTCATCTTTGATGTCTTCTCTCTTAATTCTGAGTCGAGGTTGGATGATGAAACCAAAGTGAAACCTTTTTCATCGTCGATGATCTGGGCATAAATGCCAGTCAGGCTGCGATATACACAAAGGCGGGGCTTGTCAGGAGTACCAAACACTTTCTTTCGTACTCTCTGATGTCGATGTAGTCTTGCTTGATTTCTAGATTTATTTGCCATTTTAGTAACCTTCTTTTATCCGCCGCCTGAAGTAGCAGTCTTACCGGCTTTTCGACGAACTCTTTCTCCAAGATATCTGATCCCTTTTCCTTTATAAGGCTCGGGAGGTCGAATTTTTCTAATATCCGCTGAAACCTGGCCAACATCTTCCTTGTTGGAACCTTTGATCACGATGAAACGGTTTTTTTCAGTGACGTCAAATTCAATCCCAGCGGGCGGTTCGACTCGGACAGGATGGGAATACCCGGCGTTGATCACCAAAGTCTTGCCATCCATATCCGCTTTATAGCCAACGCCCTGGATCTCAAGCGTCTTTTGAAATCCGATGCTGACGCCGGTGACCATGTTGCTGAGCACTGCGCGAGTTGTACCATGCAGCGCGCGGACCGTCTTTTCCTCTGAACTTCGAGAAACTAAAATATGGTCTGCTTCTTGAGCAATTCCAATAACCTCGGAAAAGGTTCTCTCAAGTTCACCATTCGGCCCTTTTACTTTTACATGATTTCCATGCAATTCAACCTGAACACCGGAAGGAATTGCGATGGGTAATTTTCCTATTCGAGACACTACACTACCTCCGTATTATTCGATGCCTTTACCATACTTTGCAAAGAATCTCGCCGCCAACGCCCAATTTCCGGGCTTTTTGACCAGTCATGACACCTTTTGGGGTTGTCAAGATCGAGATACCCATTCCGGAAAGCACCCACGGGATTTCTTTCTTATGCGAATATATTCGCCGACCAGGCCGGCTGACACGCTGCAGGCCAGTGATAACTGGACGTTTGGTGCGTCGCTCGCCAATATACTTAAGGCGGACACGCAGCATGTTTTCTGAAGGCGTGCTGCCCTCAGCGGTTTCAAAATCTTCAATGAAACCTTCCTCTTTCAATATGCGCGCAATTTCGACTTTTAGTTTCGAATTTGGAATCGCAACGAAAGTTTGATTGCTCATCACACCATTCCGGATGCGGGTCAGCATATCAGCAATAGGATCATTTATACTCATTTAATACCTCCGGATCGGTTTTTACCATGATGACTTAGTAACACCAGGGACTTTACCATTTAAGGCAAGTTCCCTAAAGCAGATACGGCAAACCCCGAATCTTCGAATGAATCCTCTGGGCCTTCCACAGATCTGGCAGCGGTTGCGAACCATGTTTGGATATCTTCTTCGTTTTTCACGAAACACCATACTTATTTTTGCCATAATTAAGCCTTCCTAAAGGGCATTCCAAAATGCCTTAATAATGCCAATGCTTTTTCATCATTCTTTGCGCTGGTGACAAACGTAAATTCCATTCCGCGAACTTTATCGATCTGATCATAATTAATTTCCGGGAAGATCAATTGCTCTCGAACTCCAAGAGTGTAATTGCCACGGCCATCAAATGACTTGGGTGATACTCCACGGAAGTCGCGTACGCGCGGGAGAGCGATGTTGACCAATCGGTCCAACATTGACCACATTCGTTCACCCCGCAAAGTGACCTTTACACCGATCAGGCGACCTTCGCGTAATTTGAAGTTTGCAATGCTCTTTTTTGCTTTTACGACAACCGGTTTTTGTCCAGTGATCGCAGTCAGATCTTTTACAGCCGCATCCAGGGAATTTGGCGTATCCAAAGCCTCACCCATTCCGATATTAACTGTGATCTTTTCCAGGGCAGGCACCTGCATGATATTCTTAAACCCGAATTCTTTCATGAGGGCTGGAATAATTTCCTTGTTATATTTTTCTTTCAGTGCATTCATTTATTACTCCCAAATTTGATCGACGCTTAATCGATCAAGCCTCCACATTTTTTGCAAACACGAACTGATTTATCACCTTCACGCGAGATACCAACCCGCGTTGGTTTACCACATTTACTGCAGATAACCATTACATTGGAGGCGTGGAAAGGTCCTTCCAATTTAACAATTCCGGGATTGATGGTCTTTCCTTCGGATTGAACCTGTTTTTGGTGTTTGGTGAGTAAATTTATACCTTGCACAACAACGCGATTCTCCTTTGGCAAGACTTTAATCACTTCGCCGCGTTTCCCTTTATTCTGTTCTTTACCTGCGATCACTTCAACCTGATCGCCCTTTTTGATGCGCATCTTCATGCTTGATACTCCTGCAATTCCCTTTATATGACTTCTGGGGCAAGTGACACAATCTTCATGAAACCTTTTTCACGAAGTTCGCGCGCTACTGGGCCGAAAATACGAGAACCAACTGGATTCTCGCCATCTGCAGCAAGGATAACTGCTGCATTATCATCAAATTTAATAGTTGAACCGTCTTTCCGGCGCCATTCTTTGGCTGTCCTGACGATTACAGCTTTTACTACCTCACTCTTTTTAATGGTTGCCTGAGGCGTAGCTGACTTTACAGTGGCAACAATAATATCGCCAATGTGCGCAAATTTCCTTCTTGACCCGCCCATAACATGGATCACAAGCAATTCTCGTGCTCCGGTGTTATCTGCTACAGTCAACCTGGTTTCATGTTGGATCATCTATTTATCCCTCGGCCGCCGCAGGCGTCTCTTCAGGTAACTCTTCCTGGGCTTCCTGCCTGCTGATAATTTTTTCGACCATCCAGCGCTTGGTTCGTGATATGGGCTTTGATTCAATGATCTCAACCATATCGCCAATCTGGCAGTTCATTTCATCGTGTGCTTTCATCTTTGAAACGGTGTGAATAACTTTTTGGTAAAGTGGATGCCGAAAAGTTCTGGAGATCTCAACAATCACCGTTTTTTCCATCTTATTGCTTTTTACAACGCCTTTTAATCTGCGTCGAGTATTCATGCTGCACCTTCCAAATCTGCTGCCATCTGCTTTTCTCGCAAAATCGTTTCATATCGCGAAATTAACCTGCGGGCAATTTTTAATTTGCTTGTATCTGTTAATTGTCCGCTTACCACTTGAAAGCGCAAGGTCATATACTCATTGCGGGCTTCAAGCATTTTTGAATTGATCTCATCAATTCCCATAAGTTTGATTTCAGATGTTTTCATATCTGGGCTCCAACAAGGTCTTCGCGCTTAAGAACCCGGGTGCGAATCGGAAATTTGTAAGCCGCTTGCTTCAAAGCATGCAGTGAAGTTTCGGGATCCAACCCGCTGATCTCGATCATCATTCTCCCTGGTTTCACAACCGCGGCATAGAACTCTACAGCACCTTTACCTTTACCCATACGCGATTCTGCTGCACGATGAGTCACAGGATGATCCGGAAATATTCGAACCCAAACTTTTCCATGGCGCTTCATTGCATGAACAATGGTTCGGCGTGCCGCTTCTATCTGCCTGGCAGTGATCCATGCGGGTTCCAGCGCTTGCAATCCATAATCGCCAAAATTAATTTCAGCGCCGCGCAGAGCTTTTCCTTTTCTGCGGCCGCGGAATGCTTTGCGGTATTTAACTCTTTTTGGCATTAACATATTCGTTTCCTCTTAGCTTATCGTTTCGTGAGTAAAGTCGCTTTACTCGCTGACGTAAACACCTTCAGTTTTTTGTACTTCTTCTTCAGTTCCGGGCAAAATTTCACCCTTATAAACCCATGTTTTTACGCCAATTTTTCCATAAGTGGTTGCAGCTTCAGCACGTGCGAAATCAATATCTGCACGAAGCGTCTGCAAAGGTACGCGTCCTTCTCGCAGCCAAATGGTTCGGCACATTTCTGCGCCATTTAAGCGACCGGCAACCTGGATCTTCACACCTTGAGCACCTTGCCGAATAGCTTGCTGAATTGCACGTTTCATTGCGCGGCGATAGCTGATGCGTCTTTCAATCTGAGAAGCAATGTTTTCTGAGATCAACAATGCATCGCAATCCGGGTTTTTGATCTCACGGATTTCGAGGTCAATTTTCTTGCCTGTTAGATCTTCAAGCCCTTTTCTCAGGATCTTCACTGTCTCGCCTTTGCGACCGATCAAAATGCCGGGTTTTGCAGTATTGACGACAATACGGATCTTTCCGGGAAATCTTTCGACTTCAACTTGAGAAACACCGGCCCGATCGCCCAACTTCCGGACAAGCGTGTGAATTTCAATATCCTGATGAAGCTGGTTAATATAATTTTGTCCTTCGGCAAACCATCTTCCTTCCCAGGTTTTGATGATTCCCAGACGCATTCCAAGGGGATGAACTTTTCGACCCATATAATTGCTCCTGTTTTCCTTATCTATCTTTGGCTTACGCTTTTTCGCGCAAGACCACTTTGACGTGGGATGACCGTCTGAGAACCGGCTTGAATCGACCTCGCGCCCCAAACCTACGCCATTTTCTCAATGGTTCAGCATCTGCAGTGATTTCATGAATGTAAAGATTAGCGGCATTCAATCCAAAATTATTTTCCGCATTTGCGACCGCTGATGCGATCAATTTGCTCAAGGGCAGCGCGGATTTCTTGTTTGTGAACTTCAATCGCGAAATGGCATCTTCTGCCATTTTTCCGCGAACAAGGTCCAAGACAAGCCTCACCTTTTGGGGGGAGACGTGACAATTGCTTAGTTCTGCTCTAACATCGATAGCCATGGGTTATTCCTTTGCAGCAGTTGATTTGGCACCCATATGACCGCGGAAGTGTCGGGTTGGCGCAAATTCGCCTAATTTATGCCCAACCATATTCTCGGTAATATAAATGGGAACATGCCTGCGGCCGTCATGAACCGCAATTGTATGTCCTACCATTTGCGGGAAAATGGTGCTTGCACGGCTCCAGGTGCGAATGACCTTTTTTTCGTTCTTGTCATTCATTAACTCGATTCTCTTAATGAGTTTAGGTTCGATGAAGGGACCTTTTTTTAGCGATCTTGACATCTTACTGCTCCTATAAATCCATTCATTACTTGCGTTTCACATTCTGACGATGGCGCACAATATATTTTTCAGTTTTCTTGTTTGTGCGGGTTTTGTAACCCAATGTCGGTTTACCCCAGGGTGATTTTGGTCCAGGCATACCGACGGGCGATCGCCCTTCACCACCACCATGAGGATGATCGCGCGGAGACATTGCAGTACCGCGGACGGTGGGCCTGATGCCCTTATGGCGTTTTCGGCCCGCTTTGCCAAGTTTTATTTGGCCATGTTCCAAATTTCCTACCTGCCCAATAACAGCGGAACAACTCTGGCGAATAAGGCGTACTTCACCTGAAGGCATTCTTATTTGCGCGTATTCGCCTTCCTTTGCGACAAGTTGTGCAGAAGCTCCAGCAGACCGAACCAATTGGGCTCCGCGACCTTCTTCAAGTTCCAAATTATGAACAAGAGTACCCATGGGAATATTTGAAATAGGCAGACAATTTCCCGGTTTGATCTCGGCATCTTTGCCAGACATCACCATATCGCCAACTTTCAAACCCAAAGGTGCAATAATGTAGCTTTTCTCGCCATCAACATAATATAACAAGGCAAGTCGGGCAGAGCGATTCGGATCATATTCGATTGCAGCCACTTTAGCTGGAATCCCGAATTTCAATCGCTTGAAATCCACCACCCGAACCATTTGACGGCTTCCTCCGCCGCGATGGCGCATGGTGACACGACCATAAGAATTCCGTCCGGCTTTATTTGATTTTGCTACCAGCAGAGATTTTTCCGGCTTTGATTTGGTGATCTCCTCAAAGCTGTGGCCGGTCATGCCTCTCTGGCCAGGCGTGGTTGGCTTATAGACCTTTACACTCATTGCTCAACTCCCTCGAAGACCGGAATTCTATCTTCTGGTCGGACAGTTACGATAGCTTTTTTGTAAGCTGATTTTCTAATTTCCAATCGGCGGCTGCGCCCGCGTTTATTCATTTTCGCTATGACGTTGATAGTATTCACTCTCAAAACTTTCACATCAAACGCTTTTTCAACCGCATCCTTTACCTGAGACCTGGTCACATCAACCGGTACAGCAAAGGCGTATTGGTTAAGTTTTGAAGACAGATATGCTGTTTTTTCAGTAATTAACGGTCTGCGTAATATATCAAATCCAGTGGTCATTACTTTGCCTTTCCGGGATCAAGATATGACTCAATGACATTCAATGATTCGGCGTCAAAGATCAATTGATCGAAGTTTAATAAATCCCTGATGTTCAAATATTTCGCCAAAAGGACCTTTACATTCTCCATGTTTTCGGCTGAAATAAATACGTTGATTTTTGATTCTTTTTCTGGAACAATAACCAAAGTCCGCTTATCGCCGACAAGGGTTTTGACAGCCTGGGCAAGCAGCTTTGATTTGGGCTCAGGTATTCCAAAGTTATCCACAACCATTACCGCATTTTCAGAAGCACGCACTGATAATGCCGAACGAATTGCTGCCCGGCGCATTTTTAGCGGCATTTTCAAAGTGTAATCGCGCATATGCGGGGTGAAGATCTTTCCGCCACCAACCCATTGTGCAGATCGTGTTGAACCCTGCCTGGCTCGACCAGTCCCTTTTTGCTTCCAGGGTTTTTTGCCGCCGCCAGATACTTCGCTGCGAATCTTTGTTTCATGAGTGCCCAAGCGCGCATTGGCCATTTGACGTACAAACGACTGATGCATCAGATCTACATTGACCGGTGCTTCAAAAATCGAAGCGGGCAGCTGCCGCTCTTTTACTTTTTTTCCATTGATATCGACTATATCTACTTTCATGCCTTTACTCCAAAAGCCGGTGTCTACCTCAGCTAGATTATTATTGCTTTCTTGCTTCCTTAATCATCACCAAACCACCGCGCGGTCCGGGTACAGAACCATTGACTGCCAGAATATTCTTCTCAGGGTCAACGAGGATCACTTTAACATTTTGGGAAGAAACACGTTCACTTCCCATATGCCCAGCCATGCGCTTGCCAAGATAAACACGCCCAGGGGTGGTAGTTGATGAATTTGAGCCAGGACCGCGAGCTCTGTCAGATTGGCCGTGGGTCGCTGGACCGCCTTTGAAATGGTGACGCTTCATACCACCCGCAAAACCTTTGCCTTTGCTGATCCCGATAACATCCACGCGTTTCCCAATTTCAAATTGCGAAACATCCACTTTATCCCCAACTTTTACATCGGCGTCTTTGGATCGGAACTCTCTGATAAATCGCAAGGCGGGCAGATTCTTTTTGTGGAGATGGCCTAGCTCACCGCCAGTGAGCTTTTTGTCTTTTACTTCGTCATAACCCAATTGAATGGCTGAATAACCATCATTTTGGATCGTTCTAACTTGGGTAACAAAACATGGCCCGGCTTCGAGAAGAGTGACCGGATATGCGGTGCCTTCTTCATCAAAAACCTGGGTCATGCCAAGCTTTTTTCCTAATAGCCCTTTGAACATCTCAATTTGCTCCTGTTTAGTTAATTTTATTGGAGACTGTAAGCATGGGCAATGCTGCATCATCTCCGGCACTGCGGTCAATTTACTTGAAGCCAAACTAAGTATTTTTTTCGTTCGCTTGCAAATAAATTCTTACAGTGTCACTATTATCGATATGTAAAACCGAACGATTTTACCACACAATTTGCAAAATTACGAATACACCCAAAAATTAGATCTTGATTTCGATATCGACACCTGCAGGCAAATTCAGGCGCATCAACATATCGATCGTTTTAGAGTCAGGATCCATTACATCGATCATTCGGTTGTGTGTCCGAATTTCGAAATGTTCATGCGAATCCTTGTCAATAAAGGCCCCTCGCCTGACAGTGAATTTCTCGATATTTGTCGGCAATGGGACTGGTCCCACTACTTTTGCGCCGGAGCGCTCAGCTGTTTCTACGATACGCTTTGCCGATTGGTCAAGCACTCGGTGGTCGTAGGCTTTTAAACGAATTCGGATCTTCTGTTTTGCCATATTTTTTCCTATGCAATAATTTTAGTGATAACGCCAGCGCCGACGGTCAGGCCGCCCTCGCGGATGGCGAATTGAGAACCCTGTTCCAGGGCGACCGGGATGATCAGTTCAACGCTCATGACGATGTTATCGCCGGGCATGACCATTTCCACATTCTCGGGCAACGCAATGTTGCCGGTCACATCCATGGTGCGGATGTAGAACTGCGGGCGGTAGCCGGTGAAGAAGGGCTTGTGGCGTCCGCCTTCATCGCG
>Ga0172375_10002683_pt1 | contig 27570 bp, 25 predicted proteins | sample LakKiv1m_FD_114537 | JGI IMG/M metagenome (GOLD analysis project Ga0172375, IMG submission 114537) | Freshwater microbial communities from Kabuno Bay, South-Kivu, Congo - kab_092012_11.1m | ecosystem: Environmental > Aquatic > Freshwater > Lake | place: Democratic Republic of the Congo...
CTCATACCAACGCCGCCCCGGGCTGGCAACCCTCGCCGGTCCGCGCTAAGGAGGGGCCGCTATGGCAAAGCGACTGCAGCTCAACTTCCACCACACCGGGCCGACCATGGTAGACGAGAACGGACAGCCGCGTCCTTGCGCGGCGGGAGTTCCGTGGGTGAACGAGCACACGCTCCAGACGTTGCGCAAGCGGCGCATACCGCGCACCGATGCCAAGGGCCGGATCATCGAACCTGCCAGCAGTGCAACCGCGGCCGGCGACTCGTCGGCCAGCCAAGACTAGCCCGTTGAAAATGGCCCACGAGTGCGGAGCTGGCGACGCGCGAGGATCACGCCTGTTTACTCGAGCTCGACCCTCGCCAGATCGGGGCTCGTGCGCGCGAAACCAGTCGCTACGGCGTACAGGGAGTACGCCTCCGCTCGTGGCATTTCGCGCGCGCCTTGCATCTGGACCATTTTGAACGGGCTCACGACTCTAGTTCGAGTCTGCTGACACGGCCGTTCGGCTTGTCGAGTCGGGCCGAATGCTTGCGAATCGCGATTACCTGCTCGAATCTGCCAGTCGTCCTCGCGATCGCACCGGGACCCTTTCCATCTTGTCCCAATCGAAGGTCATCTCGCGGCGCAGTCCCATGAAGTAGCCGCACATCTCGTGGTCGAGGTCGTTGTGGAAGGTACGCTGGACACCGTCTTCGAACATGATGCGCACCAGGCAGGTGCCGCCGACGATGGTCGAGGTCATCTCTTCGACGACCGTCCCCGAGCCCCAACTCTCGCGTGCCTGGTGATGAACCCGATCCCCGAGTCTGAGATATAGACGCTTCCCGTCCATGCCGCGCCACCATACACGGCGGTTTGTTTCGTGACCAGATTTTTTGGGTCTTCGGAGTAATTTGGCAGCGGCCGCGGCGACTGGCGCAGCGCGGCCTGGAGCGGGTCTCAGATCTCGCTCCCGCCCTCGGCGGCAATCTCCACGCGCACGCCGTCGATCAGCACCGGGACGATGCGCCTGCCGCGCGTCACCTTGAGCAACTCGGGAATCGCCTCGGGGTGTTCGCCGACGTCGACTTCGGTGAAGCGCTTGCCGTCAGCGGTCAGGCGCGCGCGCACTGCGCGGCTGAACGGACAATCCTTGATGGCGTAGAGGGTTGTTGCCACGACCAGAGTTCAGACGCGCTGGCCGTCGCCCTCGACTTTGCGCACGGTGGTGTCGAGCACGCGCATTTCGAGCCCGTCCCCGGAGCGAATCGTCAGAATGTTACTGTAGATGTTCATGCCGGGAGGCGGCTCCACCTTGGTGACGGTGAAGCGACCCGGGTTGCTCTGGTGTACGACTTGATCACCGACCTTCATCTTCTTCTCTCCCGTCTGCCTCGTCGCGCCCGTCTCGATTCGAAATCGTCGGGCCGACCGTTATGAGCCCGTTGAAAATGGCCCACGAGTGCGGAGCTGGCGACGCGCGAGGATCACGCCTGTCTACTCGAGCTCACCCCTCGCCAGCTCGGGGCTCGTGCGCGCGAAACCACTCGCTACGACGTAGCTCCGCTACGCCTCCGCTCGCGGCTTTTCGCGCGCGCCTTGCATCTGGACCATTTTGAACGGGCTCACGACGCTTTTTCAACAGAATGCTATCCGAAGAACACCGAGCGCCGCGCGGCAAGCTCGCGCTGAATCAGCAACCCGACGCTGCGACGCAGCCTCTCGGTCATCGTTCCGAAGTCCGGATCCCGCAGAAAACGCTGCTCGCGACGCAGGTAGATACGACGTCCGAACGCCAAGGTCCACTTGCTCGGCAGCGGCAACACGCCGAGCGGCCCGAGCAAAGGGAAGAACGGTGTGATCGGCACGTACGGAGCACCTACGGCGCGGCCTGCGCTCTCGCTGCGCCCGATCACCGGGTACGCCTCTTCGGCCCCGACGAAAGCGAACGGGACGATCGGCACGCGGTGCTTCCACGACAGCCGCGCGGCCGAGGTTGCGAACGACTGAAGTTGGTAGCGCTGCTCGAAGAGCTTGGCGATACCGCCGACGCCTTCGGGAAAGATTACCACCAACTCGCCGCGCGCCAGCAGTGCATCGGCCACCGCGAACCGGGCCGGCACCGCACCACCGCGGCGGTAGAGATCGGCCAATGCCGGTATGCCGTCGATGAAACGGTCGTAGAGAATACGCCCAATGCGGCCGGGCGCGGTCGGGTCGTCCGGATTCTCGAGCGCGTAGCCGAGCATCGCTCCATCGACCGGAATCCCGCCCGAGTGGTTGCCGACCAGGATCGCACCGCCGCGGCGCGGGACGTTCTCCATTCCGCGTACCGTCACGCGCCAGTAGCTCTCGAACAGGAAGCGCAGCAGAGTCCGCGCACGTTCACGCAGTGCGTGGTCGATCGCAAAGGCGGCGCCCGTCGCCGCCACGCCTGGCCGCGACCCGTCCACCTACTCTTGCCCGCCGCTCGGCGGCGGGCCGCTGCCGCCCGCGCCGGCGGCGCCACCGCTACGGCCGCTACCACCGCGACGGTGTCTGCGCCGTTTACGTCGCGGCGCGTCGCTGACGCTTGCGTCTGCAGAACCGGCAGTCGCCTCGGCGCGCGGCGGCGCGGCCGAAGACGCGTGCGCGACGTCGTGGCGCGGCCGCGGGGGCGCCGATGACTCGTGCGCATCGTCGTGGCGCGGCCGCGGCGGCGCAGAAGGTGCCGAGCCATCGGCAGAGGACGAACGCCGCTCGCGGCTCACCGTGCCTCCGCGCCGCGGCGTCACGCGCTGCTGTCCGCGACCGCCGCCGGTGCCTCCCGACCTGGGACCGCGGTTCTTGGGTTCGTCGTTCTCGTCGAAGTCGAGCAACGAAACCGCCGGCCGTGGCGGCACCGGCGGTGCCACCAACAGATCCGCGTCTGGCAAGCAGTGCGGGATGCGCATCCCGATGAACTCCTCGATCGCCTCGAGTGAGTAGACGTAGTGCTCGCAGGCCAGCGACAGCGCCTTGCCCGACGCGCCGGCACGCGCGGTGCGGCCGATGCGGTGAACGTAGTCCTCGGGATCCTGCGGCAGGTCGTAGTTGAAGACGTGGGTCACCGCATCGATGTGCAGGCCGCGCGAAGCGACATCGGTGGCGACCAGCACTTCGAGATCGCGATCCTTGAAGCCCTTCAGCATGCGGATGCGTTTCTTCTGGTCGAGATCGCCCATCAGCACGCCGCAGCGGTAGCCGTAGCGCTCCAGTTTGAGGGCAATGTGACGCGCCCCTCTCTTGGTGTTGACGAAGACCAGCGTGCGCTCGGGTTTCTCGCGCGCCATCAAGGTCAGCAGCACCGTCGACTTCTCGTGCACTCCGACGTGGTAGACCATCTGTTCGACGCGCTCGACGGTCACCTGCTCCTCGTCGATGGCCACGCGGTGTACGTTGTTCATGTGCTCGTAGGCCAGTTCGAGAACGCGGTACGAGAGCGTGGCCGAGTACAGGAACGAGGAGCGTTCTTCGGGAGGTGGAAGACGCTTGACCAGATAGCGCAGGTCGTCGATGAACCCCATGTCGAACATGCGGTCGGCCTCGTCGACGATCAGCACTTCGGTGTCTTTGAGGGTGAAGACCCGCTGCTTGAAGTAGTCGATCAGACGTCCCGGCGTCCCTATCAGGATGTCCACCCCGTCGCGTAGCCGGTCGAGCTGTTTGTGGTAGTCGACGCCGCCGTAGACCGCGTGAAAGGTCAGACCGGTGTGCTTGCCGAGCAGCTCGGCCTCGTCGCGGATCTGCATCGCGAGCTCGCGCGTCGGGGCGATGATCAGAGCCCGAGGGCACGACTCCGCACCCTCGTGACGGCGCGGGTTGCGCAGCAGCATCGTGAACGCAGCGATCAGGAACGCCGCCGTTTTGCCGGTGCCGGTCTGGGCCTGGCCCGCGATGTCGTGGCCGTCGAGCGCCAGCGGCAGCGTCTCGGCCTGAATCGGCGTGCACAGCTCGAAGCCGGCATCGCCGATGCCGCGTCGCACGGACTCGGGCAGATCGAGTTCGGCGAAGGCTGTAACCCGTTCTTTGTTGACGTGTTGGGTGTGCGAGGATGCCATGGAAAACCGTCCGGCTAACTGCTCTTCTCGGCCTTCTGGCTCTCGCGCAGCAACCGGGCGTACTCGTCGGGAGGTATGAAGCCGATGCGGCGCTGCCACTCTTTGCCGTCGGGGCCGAAGAAGATGGTGGTAGGAGCGCCGAACACTTGGAAACTCTTCAGGACCAGGCCGACGTAGCCGCCGCGGTGGGTCATGTCGATCGACAGCAAACGAAGTCCGGAGGCCGCTTCGACGACCGCCGGGTCCGTGTAGGTCCTCACTTTCATCTTCTCACACGGTTCGCACCACTGCGCGCCGAAAGACAGAACGAACGGGGCCTTGCTGCGCTCTGCCACCGTGAACTCATCCGCCGTGAACGGCGTCCAGACCAGCGCGCGGGACGCCGCTGTTTCGGCAGCCGCGGCCACACCCGCTACGCCTGCGCAAGACGCAGACAGAATCGCCAGCGCCACAGCCGCAGCTACAGCGAACCTCAGGCCGCCGGTCGAACGCGTGGTCGATCCGGTACCGATCTCTTGCAGACCGCGAGTCGCTGAGTCGTTACGGAATCCGAGCATGTACGGCCACTCACCGTATCCGACCGCTGTGCTATTTGCGAGTCGGACGGCGCGAGGTTAATGGAAGATCCATGCTGTGCACCAAGTCGAACACCCGTTTCCCGCTTCTCGTTCTGGCCGCCGCGCTGAACGTCGTGGTCTTGGCTATGCCCTGCGAAAGAGCCGCGGCCGAGAACCTGGGAAGCGGCCCGTTGCTCGTAGGCGGCTATTCCGGTGACGAAGACGCCTCGGGCAACGACGACGCTCTCGGATTTGTCGGGCTCGGCTGGCGCTGGCGTCGCGACGGCGCTGACTTCCTCGACAATTTCTTCGAGAAGGGCCACATCGACTTTTCGTGGACGATCGAACCGATGGTAGCCGCGGTCGTCGGCAACGAGGACACTGTCGAGGTTTCGCTGGTGCCGTTCGCGCGCTTCCAGCCTCTGGGCTGGGACAATTTTTCACCCTACTTCGAAGGCGGCATCGGCTTGATCTACACCGGGCTGGACGGCTACGGCCTTGGTTCTCACGTGCAGTTCAGCGACAACGCCGGAATCGGACTCGCTTTCGGAGGCGAGAACAGCCTGCACTGGACCATCGGCTACCGCTTCCGCCACATCTCCAACGCCGGCATTTGGGGAGACGGCAACCAGGGGCTCAACGCTCACTTTCTGGTGTTGGCGATCGAGTAGCGGTGTGCAGCGTCACGGCAGCGTTGCGGCCGCGGCGAACTGCGAATCGTAGTATCCCCACCACATCTCGCAGCGTTCTCGCCGAAACCCCTTCAGGACGTTGAGTTCGGTGTTGAGTCGCAGCAGCCGGTCGCCTCTGACGTTGTAGCGAGGCCACGCCGTGGAGTGCTTGGCACGCGGCCGGCCGCGTTCGGCGAAGCGCGCCCAGTACTCGCGCATGCGCGCTCCGAGCCCGGCGTCCGCCGATCCCGGAAAAGTGATCGAGCCGAACACGTACGGTATCTCCGCGCCGTGAAGAGCTCCCAAGCCCAGCACCTGGGCGATCGGTATCGGGGTCTCCCGGGCAAAGTTGTAGAGGTAGGTGCGGGCGCGGCCGGCGGCCGAGCGCCGCGCGGTATCGTAGGTCGGACAGACCAGGAACGAATCGCCGACCACTCGGGCGAGCGCGTCCTGAGGAGAGGCGAAATCACCGGCCGGGTAGGCGGCGACCACCTCGGTCGCGAAATCTCCGAGCCGCGCCTGCAGCACCGCGATGTACTCCGCCTCGGTGGTAACGGCCGGAGTGTTGAGGAGAAAGATGGTGCCTTCATCCGAGTTGAATCCGAGCACGTACGGAACTTTCGCGTAGTCGCCAGAATCGAACAGCGTTCGCGGCTGATCGGGCAGGAAACCGCCGTCGACGACGATGCCGAGCAGGCTCGCACCCGGCGTACCTACCAGCGGCGCTGCGTCGGCAAGCACGGTCGCCGCCGGCAGAGCACGCAGGCAGGCGAGTTCGTCGCCGCCGTTACAGCCTTCCATTGCCGCGAATTGCTGCGCCGTCGCGGCACCCTCGGCGGCCGTACGTTGCAGCGTCGTGCACCCTCCGCTCTGGCTGATCGCGCGCTGGAAGAGTCCGCGGCTGAGCGGCGAAACCATGTGCGTGCAGATGTCGATCGACCCGGCCGACTCGCCGAAGATCGTCACGTTGGCCGGATCGCCGCCGAATGCTGCGATGTTGTCGCGCACCCACCCGAGCGCCGCGGTCTGATCGAGAAGGCCCTGATTGCCGCCGTGCGCATAGCCTGGGTCTTCACCGGCCAGCGCCGGGTGCGCGAAGAAGCCGAAGACGCCGAGCCGGTAGTTGATACTCACGACCACGACGTTGCGTTCCTCGGCCAACAGGTGACCGTCGTAGAAGTGGCCTTCGTAGCCTGGAAACGGAATCCCGGCGCCGGTGGAACCCGAAATGTTGCCGCCGCCGTGAATCCACACCATCACCGGCCGCGGCTCGGTCGGCGCGGGTTCCGGCGTCCACACGTTCAGGTAGAGACAGTCCTCGTTCTCGCTCGATGCTCCGCCGTTGGCTGCCCGCTGAGGGCAGGCCGAAGAATACGCCGTCGCGTCGAGAACCCCGCTCCAAGGCGTCACCGGCGCCGGCGGCCGCCAACGAAGCTCGCCCAGCGGCGGCGCGGCGAACGGAATGCCGAGGAACTCGCGGCTGGCACCGTTTACCTGCCCTTGCACGTCGCCACCAGAAAGTTGGATCAGCGTTTCACCGGCGGCCGCGTGCGCCGGCGCCGGCAGGATCGAGTCTGCGATGCCGAGACCTGCTATCGCGACCGAAACGATGACACGGTTGGCAAGCGCGCGACCAGTGCTTCGCAAGTGCGTCGTCGTGTCCTCTTGCATCGGTGTTCCGTCGTCGTTTCAGACCGCCACGACTTCGACGATTTCCAAGCCATAGCCCACCAGGTTGGGAAGGCGAAACGGTGAATTGGTCAGCAGGCGGATCTTGCGCACGCCGAGGTCGCGCAGGATCTGAGCGCCGATGCCGTAGTCCTTGAAGCTGGCAAGACGAATCGCCGGATTGGTCGTCACCGGGCCGTCACCGCCTTCGCCGAGCATCTCGGCGCCGCGCCCGTAGCGACGCACGTAGAGCACCACCCCGCAGCCGTCGGCCGCAATCTTCTCCATCGCCGCGTGCAGCACCGCCCCGGTGTTGCGGTGCGTGTATCCGAACACGTCGCCGGGCAGATACTCGGCGTGGGCGCGCACCAGCACCGGCTTGTCGGGGTCGATGACGCCTTTGACCAGCGCCAGGTGCTCGCCGTCTTCGACGCTCGAGTGATAAACGTGGGCGGCGAACTCACCGCCGTACTTGGTGGAAAGACGCGCAGTCGCTTTGTGTTGGACCAGCGACTCGTTCTGCAGGCGGTACTGGATGAGATCGGCCACCGTCGAAATCTTCAGGCCGTGGGTACGCACGAAACTGACCAGATCGGAAAGGCGCGCCATGGTGCCGTCCCGGTTGAGGATCTCGCAGATGACGCTGGCCGGTCTGAGGCCGGCCAGCCGGCACAGGTCGGTGGAGCCTTCGGTCTGGCCGGTCCTGACCAGCACGCCGCCCTCGCGAGCGCGCAGCGGGAAGACATGGCCGGGAATCACGAAATCGGACGGCTCGGCGTCGTCCTCACAGGCGCGGCGGATGGTGCGACAGCGATCGCTGGCAGTGACGCCGCCGCTGCAGCCGCGCGCGTCGATCGAGACCGTGAACCCGGTACCGAGCGGTGCGGTGTTCTCCTGTACCATCATGCGCAGCCCCAGGCGTCGCATGCGTTCCTCGGTGATCGGCATGCAGATCAGACCGCGCGCGTGGCGGGCCATGAAGTTGATCTGTTCGGCGGTGACCTTCTCGGCGGCGACCACGATGTCGCCCTCGTTCTCGCGGTCCTCGTCGTCCATCAGGACGATCATGTTACCGCGACGAATCTCTTCGATTGCCTCCGTGATCGGCGAAATGAGCGAACCCGATGCTTCCCTATCCGCGTTGGGAGAACTGGCGAACATGCTCGCGGCTTATACCCCTGCAGAGCGCTCGACAAAACTGCGCGGCCACGGGAGGCCGAGACCGCTCAGCGCGCTGCGCGGCCACGGGAGGCCGAGACCGCTCAGCGCGCTCCGCGTCCACTCCGGGATCGGTCACGCCCACCACAGCAAGACCGATCCGCGAGTTCGATGCGCGGCAAACGGCCCGATCGCTGGGTAGCTACGCCCTTCCCGGCCTTCTCTTGACCCGGGCGCTGGCTCTCTCCTGCGCCTTCTTCTTGAAGATCGGCACGATCGTCAAGGTGTACGCGGTCGTGAACAAGAGGAAGCCGGCCATCGCGATTGCGACCCAGTAGTTCTGGAACAGCACCCGGCCCTCGTAGTCGCGGGTCGCGTCCGAAAACAGGCCGATCAGCAGCCCCGCGAACACCACGATCGTCACGGCCGGAATCGTGTCGCCGAGAGGAACCTTGAACGACCTCTCCTTGTCCGGGTATTTCCTTCTGAGCCGGATCACACACACCGCCGCCACGATGTAGATGAAGCACTCGAGCGCCGCGGCCATCATTATCAGGAAGAAATACTGGCCGGTGAGCAATGTCAGCAGCGAAACCGCCACCGACAGAGCCGACAGGAACACGATTGCGACCCAAGGGCTGGCGTGGTCGGGGTGCAGGTTGCTGAAGACCCGCGGCAGCACGTTGTCGCGCGCCATCGCGTACGAGAACCGCGAGGTGTTGAGGAGCCCCGAGTTGAACGACGTCACCGAAGCCAGAACGCTCATCACCACGAAGAGCCCGGCGCCGACCGGACCGAACAGGTTGCGGCCGAGCAGGATGTGCGGAATCGGAGTGGCGCTCGAGAGTTGTTCCCTGATCTGCTCCTGGGTCAGGCCGATGTAGAGCCCCACCGTGAACAGAGAGTAGGTCAGGGTCAGCAAGCCGATCGCCCACAGCATTCCGCTGCCGATCAACCTGTAGTCGGTGGTCTCTTCGGCGAGCGGCGCGACCCACTCGTAGCCGACGAACAGGAACACCCCGACCGCCGCCGCCTGAATGACGTTGCTGAGCGTGAAGCGGTCGCTGTGGGATGCGACCGCGACGTCCACGCCGTGAGTCGCGATCGAATAGATCGACACTCCAATCAGGAACGAGATCATCACGTAGGTCATGATGTCCTGAGCGATACCAGTGATGACGACGCCCCTGATATTGATGAACCCGACGAAGAAGACGAAGAAGAACATCCACAGATACCGGTCGATGACCGGACCGAAGAGCGGGATCGTGGTGACCAGCACGCTCGACAGCAGATAGCTCTCCGCCCCCACCATCGCGATCCCGAGAACCACGTAGAACATCCCGATGATGATCGCGACTTTCTCGTTGAAGGCGTGCTGGATGAACAGCTTGATGCCGGCCGCGCTCGGGTAGATCGCCGTCAACTCGGAGAAGCACATCGCCGACAGCAGGCAGAAGAAGCCCGCGACCAGCACCGATATCCACGCCAGTTCGCCGACCAGTACGGTGGCAATCTGAAGTCCCGCCAGATAGCACGACGTGGCAATCGCCATCCCGGCGGACGTCGAGACCACCGTCCGCAGCTTCAGCACTTTTCGCAGTTCGGTCATCGTTGTCTTCCCAGACGCTCGCCCGGAGAACTCAGACGTCGGGCCAGATGATCATGGTGATCGCGTCGAGCCGCATGATGTCTTCCTGGGTGGCTTTGACCCGGATTTCTCCCTGCAGGTACTTCTGCGACGGGTTGAGATCGCCCCAGAACATGTCGCAGAGGAACTCACTGCGCGTGGTCACCACGATATCGGGTACCCCCGACGCGCCGGCCTCGAACGACACTATTTCGCCCTTGACGACGTTCATCGTGAACAGATCGCCGCTGTCGTCTGCGACGAAGTGGATCAGCTTCGACCAGTCCCGCTGCATCTTGCGCAGACGTTTGTTGTCGTTGCACTGCACCTGGTAGTCGGCGAGCGCATCGAGAATTTCCTGACTCGTTGCCATTGCGGTCCTCCGTTCTTCGATCGGATCAGTCGTTCTTGCCGAGCCCGGCCTCGCCGGCCAGTTCCTTCATCGACTCTTCGAGTGCACCGAGCACGGTGTCCACCTCGTCGGCAGAGATGACCAGCGGCGGCATCAGCCGGCAGATGCTCGGGTCGTTGCCGGTGTAGACGGCGATCACGCCGCGGTCGGCCATTTTTCTGCTCATCCGCGGGCCGATCGACTCGTTGGTGTACTGCAGTCCCATCATCAGCCCCTTCTGACGGACCTCGAGCAGCAGGTCCGGGTACTGCTTCAGCAGCCGATCGAAGCCGCCGCGGAATCGCCTGCCCATCTTGTCGGCGTGGCCCGCGAGGTCGTTCTTCTGGATGTAGTCGATCACCGCCAGACCGACGATGCAGCCAAGATCCGAGCCGCCGAATGTCGAGAGGTGGATGAAAGGGTGCGGTACGAAGAAGTCCTGGATCTCCTCCTTGAAGATCGTCGCCGAAATGGGGTAGACGCCGCCGCCGAGCGACTTGGCCACCGTCATGATGTCGGGCACGACGCCCCAGTGCTCGGACGCGAACATCTTTCCGGTACGCGCCATGCCGGTCTGGATTTCGTCGAGGATCAGCAGGATCTCCCTCTCGTCGCACAGTTTCCTGATCGCCGGCAGGTAGTCGTCGGGTGGAATGTGGATGCCGCCTTCGCCCTGGATCGGCTCCAGCAGAATCGCTGCGGTGTCGTCGGTGACCGCAGCGCGCATCGCCTCGATGTCCCCGAACGGAACCGTCTCGAACCCCGGCATCAGCGGCTCGAACGGTTCTTTGTAGGCCGCGCGCCCGATCGCCGACAGCGCAAAGCCGGTGTGGCCGTGGTAGGCGCGCTCGGTCGAGATGATCCCGGTCTTCATCGTGTAGCCGCGGGCGATCTTGATCGCGGCATCGTTGGCCTCGCCGCCGCCGACCCCGAAGATCGTGCACTTCAGATCCCCCGGAGCGATCTCTGCCAGCTTCCTGGCCAGGTCGGCTTTCTGCTTCGAACACAGCAGAAAAACCCCGATGTCGTAGGTGTCCAGGGCTTCCTTGAGCTTCGCGACGATCTCGGGGTTATGCCTGCCGACGTTCATGATTCCCGAGCCGGTCTGGCAGTCGATGTACTTCTTCCCGGTGATGTCCCAGACGCAGGCGCCTTCGCGCCGCTGTTCGATGATGTCCAACTTCGCGGCCTTCATCGTCCGCACCTTCATCGGATTGATGAACTCGGCGAAATCGGCCATCGCCTGCTCTTTGATCCTGGTCGGGTCGCTGCTCATCGGTGAACCTCTCCTGGCTGCTCGCCCAGACGCCGTGCCTCGCGCACGTGTCTGCGAGGAAGTGGAACTCTTACGCTCACGCCAGCAAGCGTGACGGCCAACAGCGAACCTTCGGGTTTCATCCCCGGCGCGAACGCCATCCGCGCTGGCCTTCTAAACGCTCGCCGCGGCAAATCCAACGTCCTCTTCCCTGCGTCGGCGTCGGTCTCCCGCACCCTCCCCGGGTTGCCAAACCCCGGCCGTGCCCCGGGTATCTTGCTAACGCCTCCGGATCCCGAAACGACCTCGCTGGCCTTCGTGACGGACATGGCCGCCTCCCGCGTATCGTTTCGGGATCGGGGAGCCGAATGTTGCGGCCACGCGCTTAGCCGCCGTCAGTAGCTTTCCATCGACCGGGGTCGACCCCGGAGGCAGAAACCGGTGGGGCTTTGCAGGTTCCGCCTCTTGGCACGAGTCCAGGGCGATCCCCCAGAACGAAGCCCCCGCGGGGAGTTTCTCAATAGATGCCGGGGACGATGCGGTACGGCACGCGCTCGACGTAGCGCTGCCACAGGGGGCCGTACTTGGCCGCGCAACGACGGTCGTCGTCGATCTGCCGCGGCAGCAGCAGCGCGACGTAATAGAGCGGGTAGAGCCACACCGCCGGCACCTCCGGATGGCCGGTCGCCAGAGTGAGACCGAGCGCCATCAGGATCTCGCCAAGGTAGTTGACGTGACGCGACACGCCCCAAAACCCGCTGACCAGCACCCGGCGCTCGCCGTCTTCGATTGCTTCTTGTTCGAAGATGCCGAGGAACTTCGCGGTGGGGTCGCGCTTGAACGCGTACTTCTGCATGTTCGCGCCGCGTGCGAGCGACCAGCCGGCGAAGAAGCACAGCGCGGACGCGACCAACCATGTGGTCGAAGTATGCGACGACGGCAGGTCGGCGACTGCCCACAGACCCACGCCGTAAAAGTACGGGTAGAAAACCAAGCAGCCCCAGCCGAGCTTGAAGCCAACGCGCTCGGCAAGAAAGTCGTACGTGTACAGGTGCATGCGCTCGAAGAACAGGTACTCGCACACGAAGAACGACAACAGCGCAACGTACAGCGCGACGGCGGCCGACGCGTCAGCGCCGAACACCAGTCGTTGATGCATCCCGAACGAGTACGAGTTCAGCCCGAGCATCGTGGCTCCGACGAGATAGAGCCACATCTTTGCGTCGACGCGACCGCCGAGCCACTGCGGGTTCTCGGTGCGACCCAGGTAGAGATCGACCAGCAATCCTTTGCCGGTAGCGGCTGCCGGCAGCACCACCGCGAACGTAAACAGAAGTCCGAGCACGAACGCGCCGGCAAGCCCTTGCCAGCGCGTGGTCCAGAAGAAGTCCCAGGGCAGCAAGCCGCTCGCGCAGACCGCCGCCCACGACGCAACTGTGAGTACGTAGACACGCAGGCCGTTCAAACGATAGCGCAGTGGCGCGCCGGTGGCGGCGTCGCGGACGTAGCCGTCGACCGAGCGCGCCGGCAACATCACGTGCAGCAACGTAATGAGCGCGTAGATCGCGAGCGGTGCGAGAAGACCTGCGATGCTCACGCAAAGCCCTTCGCCGAACGCGCCATCACGCCGATCGCCGCACGCCGCGACAGCAGACGTCCCAGAACCAGACGCGCCACGCGGTTGGTAAAACCCGGAACCACCGAAGGCACGCTACCGAGCGCGTCGAGCGTACGCCCCGCTACTTCGTGCGCAGCGAGTGTGCCGGGTGGATCGGCGCTCTTGCGGCTCTCGAATCCCGGCGTGCGCACCGCGCCGGCACACGAGACGACCACGTCCACTCCGTGCGGCGCGAGTTCGCCCCAAAGCCCCTCGCCTAGCACGGTGTTGAACGCCTTGCTGGCCGCGTACGCCGCCAGTCGCGGCACGCCCTGAAACCCCGCCATCGACGAGACCAGCACGATGCCACCGCGTCCGCGCGCCACCATCGCCGGCGCCAGCGTGCGCGCAGCAACCAACGGACCGCGCACGTTGACATCGACCACGCGCAGCAGGTCATCGAGCGAGCGATTGAGCAGCGGTCCGATCGGAGCGAACGCCGCGTTGTAGACACATAGCCCGATCTCGTACTCGCCGACGAGTCTGGCGAGCAGCGCACCGAGTTCCGGCCGCGCAAGGTCGAACGCTTCGCAGCGAACCTCGGCGCGGTTTTGCATGCGCAGTCGGCTCGCGACCTCTTCGAGCAACTCGCCGCGGCGCGCGAGCAGCAGCAGGTTGAGCCTGCGCTCGGCAAGCGCCACGGCGAACGCTTCCCCGAGTCCTTCGGAAGCCCCGGCCACCAAAGCCCAAGGCCCGTACTTGGCCGCAAACGACATGACGCAGCGGTTCTATACGTTGCCGGGATCGCGGGCCAGACTGCGCCCAGCGAGGGCGACTCCGGGGGGCTGCGCTTTCAGGCCTCGGGGCGAACCGCGAAGGTTTCGGTGTAGTGCGCGAAGCGGCGCCGTACTCGCTCGGCGTCGAGCCCCCACTGCTCGAGTGAATAGCGGTGCACGCCGTGTTTGTGCTGGGGGCGCTCAGCGAGCAGTCGGCGCATATTGGCTTCGGCTTCGGCGTCGGGCTCGATGTCGAAGCGTTCCCAGATGCCGCGCACGGCGGCGAGTGGGTCGCGCAGCAGGTCGTCGTAATGGACGTCGTGGAATGCCCGCGAGCCAGTTGCCGTGCGAACCTCCATGCAGCGGTCAATTCCTTCGCCGAGCGAAGTCATCATCAGGTCACCGAATGCCAGCGGATCGAGGCGGTCGTTGCCGAGGCCCCGCAGCGTGGCGGCCAGACTGCAAATCGAGGCCGCGACTTTGGTCGGATCGCGGTGCATCTGCACGATGCGGGCATCGGGAAACACGGCCAGCAACGCCCCGACCGCCTGCAAGTGCACCGGCGATTTTAGCACCCAGTGCCGGCCGGGCCACTTCCACTGCAACAGCAATAGCGCGCGACGGAAAAACTCGTAGGACGGCCGCAGGTCCTGACGTGCCAGCCACGGCTGATAGCTCGGGGCGTCGTAGATCCAGTGGAAGTGTACGCCGACCATCGTGTTGGACAGCAGCGCGTAACACTCTTCGGGTCCCTCGAGTTCGAACTCGTGCATCGCGCGCAGGTGCGGGGAGAGATAGTCGAGGCGGCGCAGCCACTGCGCGTAGAAGGCGCGGCGCGGATCGGAAGCGAAAGTGTCGCGGCTCGGCGGCGGGCAAGGTTCGGCCGCTTCCCAGAACCGCAGAAAGCGCGCGCGCGGGTCCGCCGACAGCAGGTTCTGCATCAAGGTGGTGCCGGTGCGCGGCAAGCCGAGAATGAACAACGGCGCGCGGATTTCGCCTTCGAGGATTTCCGGATGCCGCCGCCACCAGTCTTCGAGCTGCAACCGGTTGCGCAGCAAGCCGGCAAAGAAAGCCCGTACGTAGAAGCGTCCGAACGTGTGCAGCGCGCCTTCGCGATCGAGGTCGCCGAGCAGCAGCCGCAGCGGCTCGCGGAAGCTCTGGTCTTCGAAGTCGCCGAGGCCGCTCCGCTTGCGCGCCGTCGCGAGCAGGCTCTCTTCGTGCAGCGGGAAGGGTTGGTAGCCGAGTTTGTCGAGTGCGCGCCCGATGGCGTTCAGCGCACGGATCGGGCCACGTGTCACCGGACGCTCGAAGCGAACCTGCTGCTGGGCCAATGCGTAACCCTCCGAATGCGCGGCGCACTGCTATACCACGACGCCGCGGGGGCAGTACGGGACCCGGTGGTTCAAAGGGTAGCGAACGCGTCGCGGCCGGAGGCGGTCGCGACGCGCCCTACTGCCCCGCACCGGCTATTTCACCTTGGCCCTGAACAACGTCGGCCAGTTGTACAGCGTATCGGTCGGCGTGAAAGCACTGCTCCAGCACGTGCCGACGCTGTTCAGGAACTGGATCGTCACCGTCGGATCCTGGCCAAACAGCTTCGTCTCGTCGAATGCGGTCGGTACTGGAAGTGCCGTCCCTTGCGCTTTCAGGACCGTTTTCGCCTTCCCGGCAGCCCCGCTCCTGAGCCGTATCTTGAATACGCCGAACTGCGAAGCACCCGCGTCCAAGTAGTCGAATCCGACTTCTCCTCGGCGTTGCCACGACGAACCGGGCTCCACCATGAGTGAAGCCGCCAGGCTCGGCTGACCGGCCGCGTGGTCGTAAATGCACAGCGCGTATCGAGTCGTGGAATCCGGTTCCCCGAGATCGAGTTGAGCGACTTCCTCGCCGCGCAACCAGGTCCAGGTGAGCAAGTCCTTGGTATCGGTGCTCTTGTCCTTCACACGCAACTCAGTTACGAGCGGCAGCCCACAATCCGATTCCGGCAACGGTACCTCGGCGTTGTCACACCCGGAATTCGGCGCGCACGAGTCCTGAGTGCAGAGGTTGCCGTCGTCGCAATCGGTAACGCCTCCACCGACACAATTCCCGCCGCTGCAGATGTCACCCGTGGTACATGCATCACCGTCGCTGCACGCAGCGGTGTTGGCCGGATGGCTGCAAGTGCCGAGACCGTTGCACTGGTCATCCGTACAGATGTTTCCGTCGTCCGCGCAAGCCGTCGGCGCCGGGTCGGTGCAGTCGTCCTCGGCTTCCTGGCAGCTGTTGCACTCGGTACCCGGACACGGATCGCCGACGTGCAACGAACAGCCGCCGCCCGAGCAGGTGTCGGTACCGTTGCAGAACAGACCATCGTCGCAAGCCGCGGTGTTGCCCGGGTGACTGCATGTGCCAGAACCGTCGCAGTAGTCGTCGCTGCAGACGTTGCCGTCGTCGGTGCACACCGTCAGCGCCGGGTCGGTGCAGTCGTCCTCGGCTTCCTGGCAGGTGTTGCAATCGGTTCCCGGGCACGGATCGCCGGCGTGCGACGAACAGCTGCCGGCCGCGCAAGTGTCGGTACCGTTGCAGAACAGACCATCGTCGCAAGCAGCGGTGTTGCCCGGGTGACTGCATGCGCCCGAACCGTCGCAGTAGTCGTCGCTGCAGACGTTGCCGTCATCGGTGCACGCGGTCGGAGAAGGATCAGTGCAGTCGTCTTCGGATTCCTGACAGGTGTTGCACTCGGTACCCGGACACGGATCACCGGTATGCGTACAGATGCCGCCAGCGCAGGTATCGGTACCGTTGCAGAAAAGACCATCGTCGCAGGGAGCGGTGTTGTTCGGGTGCGTGCAGGTTCCTGAACCGTCGCAGTAGTCGTCGCTGCAGACGCTGCCGTCGTCGGTGCACGCCGTCAGCGCCGGGTCGGTGCAGTCGTCCTCGGTTTCCTGGCAGGTGTTGCAATCGGTGCCCGGGCACGGATCGCCGGCGTGCGACGAACAGGTGCCGCCCGTGCAAGTGTCGGCGCCGTTGCAGAACAAGCCGTCGTCACAGGTCACGCCGTCGCCGGGGCTGCAGCTCGAGGGTTCGCCGGTGCAGACGTAGCACTCTTCGACGTGGCAAGTGGCATCGCAGCCGTCACCGTTGCTGTTGCCCGCGTCATCGCAACCCTCCGCAGGCCCGACGACCCCGTCGCCGCACTCGTGCCATACGCCGACATAAACCGAAACGCGGTCACCCGCCGTCAAGAACGCGCCGCCCGCGTACAGGTCCGGACCCGCCATTGCCAGCGTGGTAACCGCGGCGTCGGTACCGGAACTGAGCGCGGCCCACGCAGCTCCGTGCCAGCGAACCACGCCGTTTCCGGCTGCTCCGCCCGCAGCGGTGAAATCACCTCCGGCGTACAAGTCGGTGCCGCTCGGCACCAAGGCGCTGACGGTACTGCCGCCGTCGGGAATGCCGCCGCCGAGCGCCGACCACGAAGAGCCGTTCCACTTGCCCACGCGGTTCAGCGTGGTCACCGCGTCGTAAGTCTTGACGAACGCACCGCCTGCGTAGAGGTCGGTACCGATGACGGCCAGCGACCTGACCGCGCCATCGAGACCGTTGCCGAGAGCCTCCCAGGACGCACCGTTCCACTTCGCAACGCGGTTTATCGTGCCGGCATCGCTGAACGTGCCGCCGGCGTAGAGGTCGCTGCCGACGGCCGCCAGCGCATAGACGATATTATTGGCGATGCCCGAACCGAGAGCCGACCAACTGCTGCCGTCCCACTTGGCGACTCTGTTGACTGTTACCCCGCCAGCGCTCAAGAAATTGCCGCCGGCGTAGAGATCTGTACCGATGACCGTCAGCGCGTTGACGCTGCCGCTCGCCATTCCGCTACCGAGCGCCGACCAGGCAGAACCGTCCCACTTGGCGATCCTGTTGACAGTGATGCCGCCGGCCGAGGTGAAGCTGCCGCCGACGTAGAGATCGCTGCCGATGACCGCCAACGCGTTGACGGCGCCGCTCGTCCCGCTATCGAGTGCCGACCAGCTCGTACCGTTCCACTTGGCTATCCGATTGGCCGTGGCTCCACCCGCGGTCAGGAAGGTGCCGCCGCCCGCGTACACGTCGCCGGCCAGCGTTGTCAGGCACGACACGGCGCCGCCCATGCCAGCGCCGACGTTGCCCACCGCGGCCCAGCTCGCGCCATCCCAGGTCGCCAACTGCGAGGCAGCGTTGCCACCTGCTGTCTTGAAGCTGCCGCCGACGTAGAGCGTCGATCCCGACGCAGCCATTGCGAGGATCCCCGCCTCGGTTCCCGATCCCAGCGCCGCCCAGGCCGAACCGTCCCAACTGGCAACGCTCCTGGCCGGCGCCCCTCCTGCCGTGGTGAAGACCCCGCCGGCGTACAACATACTGCCGATCACGCTCAGGCTTTCGACCGTTGAACTCGGTCCGGTGCCGAGCGCCGCCCAGCCCGCACCGTCCCATTTGGCGACCCGGGCCGCGGGCGAGCCACCCGCGCTGGAGAAGGATCCGGCAACGTAAAGGTCGGTACCCATCACGGCCAAGGAGCGGACCGACTGATTTACGCCCGGGCTGACGCCGTCGTCGAGCGCGGACCAGGCAACGCCGTTCCACCTGCCTACGCGGTTCAGCGTCGTCAACGTGTCACCGGTCTGCAGGAAGTCGCCACCGGCGTACAGATCACCGCCCAGGAAGACGAGCGAACGTACGGTACTGTTCAGACCAGGTCCGAGCGCCGACCAGCTGGTCCCGTTCCACTTCGCGACCCTTACGGCGGAAGCACCGCCCGCAGTAGTGAATTGGCCTCCGACATAGAGGTCGCCACCCGAGGCGACTATCGCGTCGACTTCGAGATTCAGACCGGTGCCGAGCGCCGACCAGGTCGTGCCATCCCACTTGGCGATGCGGTTGGCGCTCACACCACCCGCGCTGGTGAACGTTCCGCCCACATAGACATCGCTGCCGACGACAGCGATCACCTTGACCGCGGCGTCCAGGCCTGATCCGAGCGCCGACCAAGTCGAGCCGTCCCACTTGGCGATGCGGCCGACCACGACGTTGCCGGCGGTGGTAAAGTCGCCACCGACGTAGAGCTCGCTTCCGGCAACGGCGATGGCCCGCACCGTGTTGGTGACGCCGGCAACGTAGAAACCCGCGTCCCAAGCGTTGCCTGAAGGGCCTAGCAGCGCGGCGAGGGCCGCGGGTTTCGTGGCAGCCGCGGCGGCTGTCACGAAACGCGGGACTCCGTCGCCGCCGGTCACCATAGTGTAGTTGTTGAGGTCGAGCGCACCACGATAGCCGGTGCCGAGATCCAAAGTTCCGTCGGCACGGAGCAGAGCGCCAACGGACAGCGCGGCTGCCGGCTCTGCCGCCGCCGCCGGTTGCGCCGCGATCAGACCCGCAAGAACGGCCGCGAGCGCGCCCAAGAGAAACCTCCGCGAGACGCACCCGCAAGACGAAGTCAATTCTGTCATGAAACTCCCCTCCTAGGCGACGGCGGCCACTCGAGGCAGTGCCGCACTGCAAGACCCAAAACTTCCGACGACGGCGTAGGAAACCAACTGAGGGTCTGCCCCTGTAGCATCTTCAGCCCCCGGTCTGAGCCCCGCCGAACTTTGTCCCGTGGCGATCGTCCGCCACCGTCGCGCGCCGGTACCGTCCCCGGGCTGGCACTGCATCAACCTCGGCAAGTGACTACCCGCTGCAATCGGTACCTTTTCGGCCAAGTCCACGCAAGGCCTCCCTTGGCCATTCTCAGTGTCCCAAGTCTGAAGCGACACGGCGGACGGGCGCTGGTCGCGCTGCCGGGCGGCATCGGACTGCATAGTTATCCACAGGTGTGTGAGGTGGCGGGCGTGGATCCCGCGTCGCTGCCGTCGATGACCCAAAGAGTGCCGGAAATCCGCCCCCGCGGCCTACTTCGGACGCGCCCACCTTCCCGCGCGGTACTCGGCCGCCAGTTCGAGATACTTCTCGTAGGCGATGCGGTGCTCCTCGCGCTCCCACTGCTCGAGCGGGCGGATCAGCCGCGCTGGCGCGCCGAAGATCATCGAGTGCGGCGGGAACTGCGCACGGTAAGGAACGAAGCTGGCCGCGCCGACGATCGAGCCTTCGCCGATCACCGCACCGCTCATGACGGTGGCGTTCATGCCGATCATCACCCGGTCGCCTATCCGTGCCCCCCGCACCACGGCGCCGTGACCGATCGTCACCCACGCACCGATATCCACCGGCGCCCCCAGGTCGGAGTGCAGCACGCAGCAGTCTTGCACGTTCGAGCACTCGCCGATCCGCACCGGACCTTCGTCTCCGCGCAGCACCGCGTTGAACCAGATGCTCGCACGTTTGCCGACGAACACCTCACCGCGCACGATCGCTCCCTCAGCGACGTAAGCCGAAGCGCTGATGACGGGACACGTCTCGATCATCGTAGCGGTGCTCGTGCCGGGCGGCCGGCTTCAGTTCTCGTCACGGGTTCGCCGAGCGGGGGGCGTTGCCACCGGGCGAGTGGCAGTGCCAGAAAGATCGGCAACGCCGTCGCCGGCCGCGCGAAGCTGGTGATGCAGGCTCACTTTGCGCAGCTCGCGCGCGAACGCGATGTCCACCAGCCGGTAGAACTGTACGTTCTCGGGCGCGTAGTCGGCCTCGCGCAGCGCAATGTTCGAGTAGTCGGCGCCGTCCACCGCGCTGCGCCCGACGAAGCGGCAGTCGCGGACCTGTTTGAAAGATCCACGGTCCTTCGCGTCGTAGTCGAGCTCTCCGGCGTAGAGCCAGTCGTAGTAGGCGTGGCGCTCGTTGCGGACCCGCAGGCGCTGGGGACGCTGGTTCTCCAGCGAGAACGCGATGAAGTATCGCACGCCCATTACCTCGGGATTCAGATCGCCGTCGATGTCGAAGACGTCGTAGAGCTGCGACTTGGCCAGGAACACGTCGATGGCGTAAAGCTGGCCGGTTTCCGCCGGCATGATCTGCCGCAGTTCGGAAATGTGACCGGCGTTCAGGTGGGTGCAACCGTGCGACATCGGGCCGCGCGACAGCAACCACAGGAACTTCAGGGTCTCGCCATCGCGGCCGCGGCGACGTTCGGAAGCGCGCCAGGCCGTTGGCACGAACGTGGTGCGTTCGGGCTCCATCTTCCACCACAACGTGTGAATCGCGTTGTGCATGTTGGTGCCCACGTGCATGTAGGGCAGCCACGGCGAGTAGCTGTATGCTTGATCTTCAGGAATGTGGTCGGGCGTCTCGGTGCGCTGGTGGGTGGTGAAGGCCCTGCGGCCCGGAGTGGGGTACTCGGGGATCTGCCGCCCGTGCACGGTGGTGTACTGGTTCCAGGTTCCCACCGGATAGATGGCGGTGAATTCGTCGAAGGTCAGCACGCCGTCACGCGCCGGATAGAGATCGCCGCTCACCCGTGCGAGCACAGCCAGGTACTCGTTGCCAAGCGCGGTGAGTTTGCCTCGATCGTCATCTGGTCGCTCGGGCACCAGCCGCACCAGCTTCTCCAACTGCGCCCCGACCGCGGCGTCGAGGTCGGAGACGAACAGACGCGTCGGCAGCAGCAGATTGACCAGCGCGAGCTTGCGGTCCGCGTCCATGCGCACGCGATCGGCCGGTCGCACCTGCGCCGCCCAACGCCGCACGACGGCATCGACCGGCATACGAATGCGGAACACGCGTCCGGGGTTGAGGCGCTCGAGCAGCGCGAGATTACGTTCGCGCAGGGCCTCGGGAGTCAGCCGCCTCTCGTCCGCGACCAGGCGCGGGAGTTCGACCTCGGCCAAGCGGCGCTCGAACTCGTCGAACGACCGGTTCTGCGTCAGCACCACTCGTCCGCTGTCGATCAACGATCGGTAGGTCTGCTCGCGCGTTTGCAGATCGCGTGCGTACTCGCGCAGCACCTGGTCGCTGAGCACCACCGTCGCGCGCAGTTGATTACCGCGACCGAGGTGTATGTGCAGGCGCGCGGGATCGAGGGTTCGCGGGGCGAAGCCGGTATAGAACGTCGGCTCGGGCTTTTCGTATGCGACTCCGTAGCGCGGCGGCTCTTCGAGCATCTGCCCCGCTACCGGACGATCGCCCGAGAGCGCCGGTGCAGCAGTGTCGCGCGCCGCCGCCGGGACGCTCGTGCACGCCACGAGCACCAACGTGGCGAGCATCGCACTCTTGTGATGCGCGCGCAGCCGCGAGCGTGCAGTGCTCGGCTCGCCGGCAGCCTCCTCCGTCCGGGTAGCGATGCTATTCAAAGAATCGATCCGTGGCCTCTCCATGTATTTGTCGTGACCGGGTATGAGGGTCATGTCAACTAACGACCCGCGCCTTTTTCTAAGAACGTGTCACACGTTCCGTCGGGCGAACACATCGCAGCGTGTTGAAAAACCGTCTATCAGCCTGTTCGAAATGGTCCAGATGCAAGACGCGCGCGAAAACCAACGAGCGGAGGAGTACATCCAGTACGTCGTAGCGAGTTTCCATGGGCAGGCGCACCCGCATGGATGAAACCGTAGGCGGCCTGACCGCCATCAGCAGTCCGCTCCCGCGGGCGTAGTTTCTCGAGAATGGTTTCGCGTGCAACACAGCAGATGCGCAATCTTCAACAGGCTGATAGCCGTCGAAGAGGCTAGGGCGCTCATGCAAGCGCGCAGCGTCTCCGGTCCTCGGCCGCACCAGCAGCCGCGACGACTCTTGCAGCACCTTGCAAACGAGCACGCCGGCTCGGTTCGACACCAGCGGCGTTTTTTTGTTGAATCGGTCCGCGCGCACAAGCGATTCCCCGCGGCTCCCGGCAGGAGAAAAGGTATGAAAGGCGGCAGGTCATCTTCCGGAATTCTGGTTTGGCGAAACGAACTGGCGCTCGGCATCGAGACGATGGACACGCAGCACCGGCAGATCGTGGCCGCGGCGGCAAGCGTGCAGTTGGCGAGCCGAAACAGCGGCGACCATCAGGAAATCGGCAGAGCCCTAGCGAACCTGCAGGAAGCGACCAAGGAGCACTTCCGCTGGGAAGAAGCGTTGATGCTCGAATCCGGTTACGGGAAGTACCCGGACCACAAAGCCGAGCACGACGACCTGAAAGCGCGGTTGTTCGAGATCGCGCGTGACCTGATGAGCCGTCGCGTCGTTCCCGGCCATGCACTCGAGTTGCTGGTGGAGAATTGGACGGTCCAGCACATATTGTTCGCCGACAAACCGCTGGCCGATTTTCTCAGGAGCAAAGGCCACGGCACCGCTGCTGCGATGCCGTCGCCGCCGGCCGGGCCGTCGGACGCGGGTGGCGCGAGCACGCTGCCAGCCGGCCGGCGGCTGCGCGAGTTGCTGGCAAGACGCGAACTGCTCGTCGCTCCGGGCGTCTACGACGGCCTGACCGCGAAGCTGGTCAGGGCAGCGGGATTCCCGTGCATGTACATGAGCGGCTACTGCACGGCCGCGGCCAGATTCGGGTTGCCGGACCTGGGCCTGACGACGCTGACTGAGATGGTCTCTAACGTCCGCGTGTTGTCCCACGCGGCCTCGCTCCCGCTGATCGCCGACGGCGACACCGGTTACGGCAACGCGCTGAACGTGATGCGCACCGTGCGCGAATACGAAACCGCCGGTGCCGCGGCGCTCCACATCGAAGACCAGGTGTGGCCGAAGCGATGCGGCCACATGGCGAACAAGCAGCTCATCTCCAAAGACGAAATGGCCGGCAAGATTCGCGCTGCGGTGGATGCCCGCGCAACTGCCGATTTCGTGATCATCGCGCGCACCGACGCGATCGCCGTCGAGGGACTGGAGTCGGCTCTCGACCGCCTGTCGGCCTACGTCGAGGCGGGCGCCGACGTCGTGTTCGCCGACGGCCAGTTGACGATCGAGCACCTCGAAGCGGTGCCGAGGCGCTTCCCGTCGGTTCCCAGCATGGTCAATCTCGGTCCTCTGACACCGCCGCTGTCGGTAGCCGAACTGCGCGGCCTCGGCTACGCGATCGCGATCTATCCGTCACTGTGCATCGGGCCGGCGGTGCTCGCGATCCAGGAAACGCTGCAGCGCTTCAAGGGAACCGGCACACCGCTGTTCACGCAGCCGGAGAAGCTGGCGCAGCTGTGGACAGATCTCAACCAGTTACTCGGCGTGCCGCAGTACAATGCGATTCAGGAGAAATACCGGTCCTGAACCCGGAAGGTCCTGCTTCGGTTTCTCTCGCGCGTGCACGGCAACAGCGCCGAGGCCGGCCCCGACCGAGCGCTGCCCGGCCCGCTTCTCGTGAGCGAAATGGCGGCAGCAACACTCACGCTGCCCGCCGCGAACTGCATCCGCGCGCTCGCACGCCACGGCCTCTCAGTCGGGCTCGTGAAGGTGGAAGTGCGCGTGTCGCTTTCCCGCGTGGCTGTGCGCGTGTCGGTGCGCGAGTCCGCTGGCGACGAGCAACTGGTCATTGCCGAGTATCTGCTCGGTTGGCCCGTCAAACAGAATTCCGCCATGGTCGGGGGCCAGCAAGATGGCGCGCGAGCCGAGTTCGTCCGCGACACTGAGATTGTGCGTCGCCGCGATGGTCGTGATGCCGTCGAGGCCGGCCAGGAAGTCGATCACGCGCGCCGACCAGCCGGGATCGAGATTGGCCGTCACCTCGTCGAGCAACAACACCTTAGGGTCGATCGCAAACAGCGCTGCAAGTGCGACGCGCTTCTTCTCGCCACCGGAGAGCTCGAACGGCGGCCGTTCGAGCAGTTCGGTGACTCCGAACGTTTCGGCCCAGCGCTCGACCTGCGGTTCGGTGGCGCCGCTGCCGAGTTGACGCAGGCCGAACGAGATTTCGTCGGCGACGCTGGGATTGAACAGCATCGCGTCCACGTTCTGGAACAGCAACGCGACCTCGCCGCGAAAATTTCGTCGAAAGTGCGGGTCGTCGAAGGCCCGCGCGGCCAGTCGTGTGCCGGCGTATGCGATTCGGCCCGTGTCGGGAACGAGCAGTCCGTCGAGCAGTTTGAGCAGCGTGGTCTTTCCACAACCGTTCACGCCCAACAGCACTACGCGCTCACCCGGCCGGACGTCGAATGAAACGTTTCTCAGTACCGGGCGCCCGGCGACGTCGAGCGAAACGTTTTCGACCTGGAACAGCACCTAGAACCCCCGCGAGCGCATCGCGTCGGACACGTCTCGAGCGTTGCGCGTAGAAAGCGTGAACAGCGCGCCGGTGATCCCGCCGGCTCCGCGCACTACATCGAGCGCACGCGGCTCGTGCAGCAATCGGCTGCGCAGCCCGAGGCGAGATTCCGTCGCGAGCAGGCGCAGCGCGTGGATCTGCGCCAGTGTGATGACCAGGAGACGAGTCAGCGTGGGCCACGGTGCCAGAGCAGGAAAGAGCTGGACCCGCGCGAGTACCGCGAAGGTCGAGAATGCGATCAGACAGGTGCGAAGCCCAAGCGCGAGGAACGGCTGCACTTCGGGGCGGCGGCCACTGACGAGAAGGAGCCACGCCCACGACACCAATGACAAGCCCACGGTAACCGGCACCACCGACCGCAGGACCCGCCGCAGGACTGCGGCGAGCCCGCGACGAAACGTCACCATCAGCACGAGGCCAACGGCCGCGAGAACTCTCGGGTCGGTGATCGCGGAAATCGCGAACGCGCCGGTCAGCCACCCGCCCAGCAGCGCGCGGTCGCGCCTTTCAGCTGTCCAGTCCACGTACCCGTGCCTTGCGCAGCAGCGACAGCGCGAAGAGCGTGTAGAGTCCTTCGACCACGCCGGTCATGGTGAGGCTCGGCACCATCGTCGCGGGAAATGTCACCGCAAAGGGAATCGGAAAGTATTTCTCCGACAGCCGATGTTGAAGCCCCAGCACCAGCGCGATCGCGGCGGTGGAAATTTGCACCGCGACGTAGGCCGCGAGAAAAGCGGCGCCCTTCTCCGAGAAACGCGCGAAGGCACGGTACACGAGCCAGCCGGCTACCGGTCCGAGCAGTCCCATCGCGAGCGCGTTGATACCCAGAACCGTGATGCCGCCGGCGCCGAAGAACAGCGCCTGAACGAGCAGGACCAGCGACTCGCAGACGAACGCGACCAGAGGATGGTAGAGCAGCGCCAACAGCGCCACTCCCACCAGGTGTGTGGAAGTTCCGCCCGGCACCGGGATCATGATGGTCTGGATCACGAACGCGACGGCGGTAAGTGACCCGACTACGGGTAGCGATTCGGCCGAAGAGTGTCCGAAATGGCGCCGTACCCCCCAGGCCCACAGCGGTGCCGATATAGCGTAGGCCGGGATGGTGATCTGCGGTGAGAGGAACCCGTCGGGGATGTGCATGGCTACAAACGCAACTATCTGCTGAACGTGAAGGCCACGCCACGATGCGCGAGAGCCGGAGCTGCGGCAGCAGGTGTGCGGGCAATGGCAAAGACGGGCGTGACCCTCTTCACGGCGTGCGGTTTCCGCGACGTAAGAACGTCAGCAGTGCCGCGAAGACGGCGCCAATTATCGCGATACCGACGAGCGGACGCAGGATGAACCCGGCACTACCGGGCGCCGACGCGTTGCCGTCGGCACGAGCCGCGACGGCGCCGACGTCGATGCCGGTATCGAGTCCGTGCCCGGTGTCATCGACGACTTTGACGCGCCAGGTGCCGACAACGTCCGGCACGAACGCCAGATACCCACCTCGATCGGTTCTGCCCTCCTGGTAAGGAATCTTCGGATCGACGGGCGAGTACACTTCATAGCTGGCGTAGGCGAGCACCTCGCCGTCGTCAACGTAGACTTTCACCGCGATCGCGTGATCCCGTTCGACAGCGTGCAGAACCTCGTGCGCACCGGCGGCACTCGCTGTGGCGAGTACCGCAAGGCACGCAAGTCCCGCCATCCAACGGGTCATCTCGCAACCTGGAATGTCAGGCTCGCCTCCCACACGGTGGCCTCCGCTCTCGATTCCTCGCTCGCGCCTCGCATCCGGACCCTCTCGAACACGTTCATCGACGGCTCTTCGACAGACCGCCTCAGGGCACCGAACACGAAGCCGGTGCCGGAGCATCCTTGGCCTCGAAGATTCCGACCGCGGCGTCGGCCGTGCTCACTTCACGCACGACGCCGCCGAAGACGCCGCAGCGCGGTGCGAACACGCGGCCGAACTGCAACGTCACGCTCAGTTCGTTCTGTGCGACCTCGTCAAGAGTGAAGACTATCTCCGAGCCTTTGCACACGGCCCTGATCATGCCGTCCTTGACGTGCGCGCTACGACACGGCCCCGATGAGCCTTGCGGATCGCGATAGACCCATCCTTTGCTGCCTGCCGGGGTTCCCAGGCCGCGCCACAGGTTGCTGTCCAACAACAGCGTTGCGGTTTCCGCGCTTGCGCGCGCCAACTCTAGCGTCATGCCGCCGGTTGCGTAGCCGGGAGCGGTCGGGTCCTCGGCGCTACTGGGCTGCGGTGCCACGAAGGTCGAATCGAGTATCTTCAGCACGAGCCTTCTCTTGTCGCTGTCGCTGGCCTTGTCGCGCACCACCAGCCTCGTGCCGACGAGCGGCTCCTCGGTGGTGATGCACTCTTCACCCGAAGCGAGCGGGCCGTTCAGACAGCGGGTCGCTACTCCGTAGCCGTAGAGCACGCCGGGCCTGCACATCGGCAGCGCACCTTCGAAGATCTGGTAGTCGAAGGCGTTGCCATCGGAATCGACCTTTCCGTCGGCGAGCATCTGGAGATCGTGGCAGGCATCGGTGTAGGTTCCGAAATCCAGGCTGAAGGAACCGGTGAGCTGGTCGATGGTGCCGGTCGCTGCCGTGGCACCGTTCACGGAGAGGCTAAGTACTGTGCCAGTCTGCGACAGAACCCAGATTTCTTCCGA
>Ga0172375_10002684_pt1 | contig 27568 bp, 24 predicted proteins | sample LakKiv1m_FD_114537 | JGI IMG/M metagenome (GOLD analysis project Ga0172375, IMG submission 114537) | Freshwater microbial communities from Kabuno Bay, South-Kivu, Congo - kab_092012_11.1m | ecosystem: Environmental > Aquatic > Freshwater > Lake | place: Democratic Republic of the Congo...
GAGCCGCCTGCGCAGTTAGTTTGACCCCTATCGTCTGCGTTGGGGAAACCCTTGTTGAATTTGAAGCCGGTCAAACAGAGAATGTTTTAACCAGACAGATTATCACCGGGTTAGCTGGACTACCCACGGAACAGGCGCAAGGGATCGTGATTGCCTACGAACCGGTTTGGGCAATTGGAACTGGAAAGGCTGCCACGGGTACAGGAGCTAATGAAGTGATCGCTCGGGCGATCCGAAAAAACCTGGAAAAATTGTATGGAAATATCATTAGCCAGCAGATACGCGTGCTGTATGGGGGATCGGTCACCGCAGAAAATGCAGCCGAGTTCTTTGGGCAAGCCGAAATTGACGGCGCCCTCGTGGGGGGTGCATCCTTGAAGATACCGGGCTTCTTAGATATTGTTCAAGCTGCTGCCAGATAAAAAAATCAACCGCGGATTCTTCCGCGGTTATTTATTTAACTAAATCTCAGCCGGTACCAAATTGGCGGTCACCGGCATCCCCAAGACCAGGGACAATATAACCGACTTCGTTCAGCCGTTCATCAATAGCAGCCAGATGAATCGGTACATCGGGATGGGCTGTTTGCAGGGTGCGGATTCCTTCAGGCGCACCGATTAAACCAACAAAACGGATATTTTTCACACCCCATTGTTTTAAAAGGTCTACTGTCGCAGTTGCGGATCCACCTGTGGCGAGCATGGGGTCCAGTATGAGGCACATGGAAACCCGAGGGAGAACAGGTAATTTATTGTAGTATTGTACAGGTTTGAGTGTTTTCTCATCGCGGTACAGGCCGATGTGCCACACCTCCGCAGAAGGGAGCAATTCCCAGACGCCTTCTACCATCCCAAGTCCGGCGCGAAGGATGGGTACCAGACCGATCTCATCTTCCACTTCGTATGCCTGTGCAGTTCCCAGAGGGGTATTCACTTGAATAGGTTTTAGGACTAGATCTGCGGTGGCTTCATAGGTTAACAGGGCAGCCAGTTCTTTCACCAGTTCGCGGAATTTCTGCGGTTCTGTACTTGTATCACGAAGGATGGAAAGTTTGTGTGCCACGAGCGGGTGATGTGATGCGAACACATTGGACATAAAGTTCTCCTTGGCTGGTATATGCAAAGTATATCAGTATTTTTGAGGTCTCTTGTGCTTGCGGGTATAATCTAACCATGACTGATGCGAACAACCGAACTGTGTCTCCCCAGAAAAATCCGGCAGAAACCAGTGATTTAGAGATCCGTCCACGTACTTTGGATGAGGTGATTGGGCAAGATCAGGTTCGCAGCAACCTGAAGATCCTAATCGGAGCGGCAAAAAAACGGGGTGAAGCGATGGATCATGTCTTGTTTTACGGTCCACCCGGGTTGGGGAAAACAACACTGGCTCACGTCCTGGCAAATGAGATGGGCGTCAATATTAAGGTAACTTCTGGCCCCGCCGTCGAACGCGCTGGTGATCTAGCGGCAATCCTTTCCAACCTTCGGGCGGGTGACATTCTTTTCATCGATGAGATCCATCGGTTGGGCAGGGCAGTTGAAGAAATCCTGTATCCAGCTATGGAGGATTTTGCTCTGGATATCGTGATCGGCAAAGGACCGGCTGCCCGTTCAATTCGACTATCATTACCCCGCTTCACGGTGATCGGGGCAACTACCCGTCTGGCACTTGTGACAGCCCCGTTACGCGCCAGGTTTGGTGCACAATACCGATTGGATTTCTATGACCTCTCTGCCATGCGTAAGATCGTTAATCGGGGAGCAGGCGTACTGGGAGTACCTGCAGAAGAAGACGGCATCCAGGAAATTGCCACTCGGGCGCGCGGTACGCCACGGGTGGCTTTACGGTTGCTGCGTCGGGTACGTGATTATGCACAGGTACGTGCTGACGGCAAGATCACCGGCCAGGTGACGCGCCAGGCATTGGATTTGCTCAATGTGGACCCTTCGGGCCTGGACGATGTGGATCGCAAAGTCTTGTCGACCATCATTGAGAAGTATAACGGCGGACCGGTAGGGTTGAACACGATTGCCGCATCGATCAGCGAAGAGCCAGATACGATCATGGATGTTGTGGAGCCGTACTTATTACAACTCGGTTTCCTGGATAGGACTCCCCAGGGGCGGATTGCGACTGCTCGGGCTTACCACCACCTGGGTTTGCCTTACAACGGTAAAACCCAACCGACTCTCTTTGAAGAATAAACCCAATGCTCACAACTGATTTTGATTACGATCTACCTCCTGAGAGGATAGCACAGTATCCACTGGAACCTAGAGATACATCACGTCTGCTCGTCATGAAGAAAGCGGATGGAGAACTTGCGCACCATGTTTTCCGCGATCTTCCTGGGTTATTGCGGCAGGGGGATTTGTTGGTGTTTAACGATACCCGTGTGATTCCCGCCCGGATCTATGCGAAAAAAATGCCCGGGGGCGGTAAGGTGGAATTATTGCTTTTGAAACGCATCTCCGAAAGACAATGGGAGGTCCTTGTTGGGGGTAGCGGTATGAATCCTGGCAGGGCGGTGGATGCAGGAAGTGGCCTTTTTGCGACAGTTGTAGAAGTGTTGGAAAGTAGTAGAAGGGTGGTCGAGTTTTCTGAACCAGTGGAAAACTATCTTCAGACAATTGGTCACATCCCATTACCACCCTACATTCATACTGAGCTAAAAGATTTAGAACGGTATCAGACAGTTTACGCGCGTCAACCGGGTTCAGCCGCTGCGCCTACGGCTGGATTGCATTTCACTCCCCAACTCCTTGAGCAATTATTGGCGATGGGAGTAAATACAGCGTTCGTCGATCTCCACGTTGGGCTCGATACCTTTGCGCCGGTAACTGAAGAAAAGGCGGATGAGCATATCATCCATTCGGAATGGTGCGAGCTTTCCTCGCAAACAGCGAGCTTGATCAACCGTACCCGCGCAGAGGGAGGTAGGGTGATCGCCGTAGGGACGACCTCTGTCCGTACAATGGAAACTGCAGCCAGTCAATCTTACGACATAAAGGCTGGTATTCAACCCTACTCAGGGAACACACGGTTATTTATCCTTCCCGGATACCAGTTTTTGGCAGTCGATGGACTGATAACGAATTTCCATCTGCCAAAATCCACTTTGCTGATGCTGGTAAGCGCATTCGCGGGTCGCGAGAATATCCTGGCTGCATATCGGCAGGCAGTGACACTGGAGTACCGGTTTTTTAGCTTCGGTGACGCAATGTTGATTCTGTAATTTCCTATGGAAGAATGTCTCGAAGTAGTTGAAGAGGAGCTCATCCGGTGTGACCTTTGCCCCCGGCTTGTGGAGTGGCGGAATACAGTTGCACGGGAAAAACGGAAAGCCTATCGGTTCGAGGAGTACTGGGGTAAGCCAGTACCTGGTTTTGGAGATCCGCAGGCACGGGTGATCGTGGTTGGCCTGGCCCCCGGTGCGCATGGGTCCAATCGGACCGGCAGAATGTTCACCGGGGATTCTTCAGGAGAGATCCTGTACAGACATCTTTTTAGGGTTGGTTTTTCAGGCCGGTCTGTTTCCATCCACAGGGAGGATGGGCTTTGCCTGAAGGATGTTTTTATAACGGCGGTCGGACGGTGTGTTCCACCTGATAATCATCCATCTCCCCTTGAGGTAAAGAATTGCTTACCATACCTGCGCCGTGAACTATCTTGCTTACAGTCGTTACAGGGAATTGTTGTATTGGGAAGGATCGCCTATGATGGTATCGTGGCTTTATTGCGTGAAACAGGAGTCGATCTACCAAAGAATGATTTTCGCCATGGCAACTTCCTCCAACCGGTGGGTTCACCGTACTGGATCTTGCAATCGTATCATCCCAGCCGGCAAAATACTCAGACTGGCCGATTAACTGAAGATATGTTCGGGTCGATTTGGGACCATGTCTACCAGATCTTGCATGATGTTGAGAAAACTAAATACTTATGAAAACGATTCATACCCTTTTTATTGTTTTAATTTCCATTGTGGTTATTCTAATCCTTGGTCCGCTGCTCATACCCATCCAAGACGCAGGAACCATCGATGATCCACGCCAGCTGGCGGGGACGGACAGCCGGTTTATAGAACTGGACGGTATCACCGTTCACTACTTGGATGAAGGGCTTGGCGAAAACACTCCGGTTATTCTGCTGCATGGATTTGGATCAAATACTTGGACTTGGCATAAGGTAATAACTGAGTTGGCCAAAGAGCGTCGTGTGATCGCCTATGATTGGCTGGGCTTTGGATTAACCTCACGCCCGTTGGAAGAGAATTGGGAAGGGTTGAATCCCTACTCGACCGAAGGTCAAGCAATACAGCTTATCAATCTAATGGATCATCTCGGTATACAGAAGGCTGTAATAATCGGAAACTCGGCCGGTGCGTTGATCGCAACCGAAACCGCATTAGTATATGCGGATCGTGTAGCCGGTTTGGTTCTTGTTGACCCTGCCTTGAATGGGGTCCATTTCCCCCCGATTGTTGAGCAGTTCATGCAAACACCGCAGATGGATAGGCTGGGACCCCTCCTCGCGCGTCAGATCCAAAACCGGGGTGATGAAGTGATTGCGACTGCCTGGCATGATCCGTCCTTGATTACAAATCAAGATCTCCAGATGTACCATCTTCCTTTGGAAATAAAAGGTTGGGATAAATCCCTGTGGGAGTTTACGAAAGCCCATAAGGCTGATGTCGCAGAAAGATTGAATGAAATCTCAGTACCGGTACTGTTGATCACCGGAGATGATGACCGAATCGTCCCTACCGCTGATACACTGGCGTTGGCGGCTGCCCACCCCTCATGGCAATTGACCATCATCGAGAATTCCGGGCATCTTCCGCAGGAAGAACAATCCGTCGAGTTTTTAAAGGTTGTTTTCAGGTACTTGGATCAGTGGTGATTCGAAACGCGGTATCATAATCCTTTCGGCGGAGTGTTTAGCATCGGGTAGCAGTACAGTCCATAATTCAATACCCATAGATTTATCCGGACATAAGCACATCTATAATAAAAAACTGGCGGCACCCTGGATTGCCGCCAGTTTGATTATAAATGTAAGATTAGCGTTTTAAAGCATTCCAACCAGCATAAACTGCCATATCACCCAGCTCTGCCTCGATCCGGAGAAGCTGATTGTATTTTGCCACTCTGTCAGATCGGGCAGGGGCACCGGTCTTGATCTGACCCATGTTGAGAGCGACAGAAAGATCCGCGATGGTGGAATCTTCGGTTTCGCCTGACCGGTGCGAAGTGACCGCCCGCCAGCCATTCCTCTGGCAGGTATCTACCGCTTCGATTGTTTCGGTGAGTGTACCGATTTGATTCAATTTACACAGCAAAGCGTTGCAGGCATTCTCTCTGATCGCCCGGCGTACCCGTTCTGGATTGGTGACTAGAAGGTCATCACCGACGATCTGGATCTTGTTGCCGATTTCCCGCGTCATAAGCTTCCAGCTTTCCCAGTCATCTTGAGCTAATCCATCCTCAATGGAAACGATGGGGTACTGGCGCACCCAGTTCATCCAGAATTCAACCATCTGCTCGCCAGAAAGCAATTTACCTTCTTTCCTCAGGTTATATTTTTTATTTTCTTCATCGTAGAGTTCTGAAGCGGCAGGATCCAACGCAATTGCAACCTGTTCGCCCGCTTTATAACCAGCTTTTTCGATCGCTTCAAGGATCACTTCCACAGCCTCGTTGTTAGCTTTCAAAGCGGGGGCATAACCACCTTCATCTCCGACAAGGGTTGCGTATCCGCGGGTTTTCAGAACACCTTTCAAGGCATGGTAGATTTCAGCTCCCCAGCGCAAGCCTTCTGCGAAGGTTGGGGCTCCGAGCGGCATCACCATGAATTCCTGCGCATCCGTAGATTGCCAGGCAGTGTGCGCACCGCCGTTAAGGATATTCATCATCGGTACAGGCAGCACATGTGCATAGACACCACCGATGTAGCGGTATAGCGGCAATCCCAATGAAGCAGCAGCTGCTCGGGCAACAGCCAGGCTGGTGCCAAGCATGGCATTGGCACCCAGTTTACTTTTATTCTTTGTGCCATCCAGAGCAAGCATGGCGTTGTCAATTGCCTTCTGCTCTACTGCATCCATGCCTTCGATTTCTTCTGCGATCAGGCTGTTGACGTTATCAACCGCTTTGAGTGTGCCTTTGCCCAAATAGCGGGATTTATCGCCATCACGCATTTCCAATGCTTCGTGTATCCCGGTGGACGCACCACTTGGCACAGCAGCGCGTCCCCAGCTGCCGTCTTCCAAAATGACTTCCACTTCTACAGTGGGGTTGCCGCGGGAATCCAGGATCTCCTGGGCGTTAATGAAATCAATTATGGTGCTCATACAAGTATTCCTTTCGACTGTTGAGTATCTGCCTATTGGCAGTAAAAATCGGTGGATTTCATTGTTATCTTATCATAGAACTGATTCTATTCAGGTATGTGCACTTGGGCGTGCTGTATGACCGCCTGAACAAACGCTGAAAAAAGCGGGTGCGGATGATTTGGCCTGGATAAGAATTCCGGATGAAACTGGCATGCCACCATAAAAGGGTGACCATGCATCTCAACAATCTCTACAAGCTTCCCATCTGGGCTTTGCCCGGCGATGATCAGACCCGCGGTGGTTAACCTCTCGCGGTAAGAGTTGTTAAATTCATAACGGTGCCGGTGCCGTTCTTGAATTTGTGATTGCCCGTATGCTACGGCTGCATGTGTACCCGGTTGAAGCTGGCAGGGGTATAAACCAAGGCGCATGGTACCTCCCAGTCCGGTGATGCTTTTCTGATCTGGCATCAGATCAATAACTGGATGTGTGGTTTGAGGTTCAAACTCAGTGGAATTGACAGTTTCATCAGACAAAACTTCGCGGGCAAATTCAACCACCATTAATTGCATTCCGAGACATAGGCCCAGGAATGGGATAGATTGTTTTCTTGCATGATGGATGGCTGTGATTTTCCCTTCGATTCCGCGTGAACCAAATCCACCCGGTACGAGAATGCCATCCGCATCTCGGATTTCTTCCCAATCTTTCCCCTTTTCCAGATCGGTAGAAAGAACCCAGCTGATTTCCACTTCCACGCCGGCGTGGATGCCCGCATGTTTCAATGCCTCAGCAACACTCATATAGGCATCATGCAACTCGACATACTTCCCTACCAGCGCAATTTTTACGGCTGGTTTTGGGGCTTCGACTCTCCGCACAAGGTCGATCCACTCCGTCCAATCAGGCTTCGGTCTGGAGACAAACCCCAGACGTTGAATGATGTAGTCTGCCACTCCTGCTTCTTCCAGTATGAGCGGAACTTCGTACAAAACAGGTACCGTAGGCAAAGGGATCACCGCGCGTTTTTCCACATCACAGAATAGGGCAATCTTTGCCAGCAGATCATCATCTACGTCTGAATCTGAGCGGGCAATGATCATATCGGGTGTGATACCGATGGAACGTAATTCCCGTACCGAGTGTTGCGTAGGTTTTGTTTTCAATTCACCATTCGCGCCGATCAGAGGAAGCCAGGTAACATGAACGAAGAGTGTATTTTCACGACCCAGGTCGCTACGTAATTGGCGGATAGCTTCAAGAAAGGGTTGACCTTCAATATCACCTAATGTGCCACCTACTTCTACCAGGACAAACTCTGCCTGTGTGCTTTCAGCAACCAGGGCGATGCGTCTTTTTATTTCATCCGTGATGTGGGGAATGACCTGTATAGTTCCACCCAGGTAGTCGCCACGGCGTTCACGCGCAATCACTTCCGCGTACACCTGTCCGGTGGTTGCGTTACAAGCTTTATTCAGGCGAATATCGATGAACCGCTCATAGTGTCCCAGGTCCAGGTCGCACTCCGCTCCGTCATCCAACACATATACCTCTCCGTGCTGATACGGGCTCATTGTTCCCGGATCTACATTGATGTATGGATCAAGTTTCTGGATGGCAACTTTGAAACCACGTTCTTTCAACAGCCTGCCTGTGGCTGCCGCGGTGACGCCTTTACCTACAGAACTGACCACACCACCAGTAAAAAAGATATATTTCGTGCCAGACATGCACTCCTCCGGATTAAAGAAAATGGGGGTGCGGGTATGCACTCCCGAATGTAAAAATCAACGTGGATATTGTAATTTGAACATCCATACTAGTGTACCACAGCAAAAAAACAATAAAAAAGCGCCCCGTAAAGGGGCGCTTTCAGGCGTAAGTTATTTTACTTTGTTACGCAGGGTGCGGGAGAGGATCTCATCCTGTTCATGTGAGGTGGATTTCGATTTACGAGCCCGGTCACCATGTGATTTTTGCGCTTTTGCCTGTTCCATAGCGGCGCGAAGTACGATCTCCATATAGGTAGGATCCGGCTCGCTATTCTCTTCCGCAAAGGCAGCCAAGTCTGCTTCATAAGAATTATCACGGCGAGTTTTTCCGCCACGGACTGGTTTCTTGGCGGTTCTTCGGCTGTCTTTCTTACGGTCGCCCATGTCGTCCAGTTGAGCAGGAGCTTCATCTTTGACAGGGGGTTCCTGCAGAGCTTTAAGGCTTAATTTGATCTGCTTCTTCTTACGATTGACATCGAGGATCATGGCTTCTACTTCATCGCCTTCCTTGACGACATCACCGGTGGTCTTCACATATCCGTGAGCCAATTCGCTGATGTGGATCAATCCAGGGCGTTCCGCACCAATTTCCACGAAGACCCCAAATTTCTCAAGGCGTACGACTTTACCCTTGACAACCATTTCCGGTTGCAGATCTTTCCAGTCCAGAGACAAAGGTCTATGCATGGTTAATTCCACACGACCGTCTATGATCTTGCGAACCCATACATCTACATCCTGTCCTTCTTTGAGGACTTCGCTAACCATCTTGATAGGCTCACCGGGTTTATCTGCGACTATCTGTGAGACGTGCAGATAGGCCGGCGTACCGGTGCCAATATCCACCAGCGCTCCCGCCAGACTGATCTTAAGAACTTTGCCGGCGAAATGGTTTTTTGGTTCTACTGCATTTTGTTGGTTCACGCTGGTATCCATTGCGTATCACTCCCATAAGTTCAATCGTTTTATTAAGCGAACGAGGATTATACCCGAAGGATAGTTAACTGTCAAACGGGTAAGGTACGCCATCTGTTGATTTTATTACGGTGTATTTTTGTGGGGTATCAGGTTGATTGTTGGGCTCGCTGTCTTGCTAAAAAGCGGAATGCGGTAAAGCCGGCCAGTAATGGCAGCCAGAAAGTGATTCCGCGGTATGCCAGTACGATAATCGTCGAGGCCTCGATCGGTACAAACAGGGTAGTAAGGCTTAATGTGAGCATCCCTTCTACTACTCCGATTCCGCTAGGTGTCGGTGAAACGATCAGAAAGAGATACCCGATGCTGAACCCCGCAATTAAAGTGCCCGCTGAAAATGGTACATTAAAAGCGAGGAAGATGAAACAGAGGATCGTGATCAGCAGGGCTTTATTGGTTAGTGCCAAAGCGAATGGTTTGATCCAGTTCCGCGGATCCGTTCTTAATGCATGGATTCCTTCCGATGCTTCTTTTGCGAATTCATAAGAGCGGGCAATGGAAAGGTAATCACGCTTGATGAATGGCCGGGCGACTTTATTTACAATGTTTGCTAACCAGGCGAGGACACGACCCAGGGATTCAGCTGAACGCGCGCCTAAATAAAGGATCGACGTCAACGATAAGGCAATGATCACAAGAATGATAGAAGCTGTAATTTCAGGCCAACCAAGTTGATTGCGTCTGGCAAGTACGGCCAAACCCAGAACGAGGACCACCAGGAAACCCACATAATCAAAAAGTACGAATAGCGCACCGGCGATGGTGATTTTGGCATTGGAATGGTTCTTAGTGGAATTATTCGCAATAAAAACAGCAACACCGCTGACACCGGCGGAGGGTGCGATGATATTGGCTGAGTAAGCGGCTAGAGAAAGTAGAGTGAGCTGCCAGAGATTCTCATCCATCCCCAGGATATGGTAGATCGATCGATAAGATGCACCGATATTAATATACCAGACAACCTCGAGCAAAATCGCACCCAGAATGAACCAGATCACTCCCCGTTCCAGTGTTCCCACCACTTCCTGGAGTTGTGGAAACTGAGTGATGAAAAAGTAAATTCCGAGAATAAAAACAATGGCGAGCAGCAGCTTGCGCATAACGAGATTATACCGGAAAAAATAACCGGCAGTATTTTCACTGCCGGTTATTTCCTGATCATTATTCTTTGCTTAGCAACTCAATCGCTTTATCCAGTTGAGGATCAAGACCGTTTGCGCTATCTTCCTCTGAAATCTCAATGATATAGTCTGGCGTGAGGCCAATCTCATGGATCTGTCTTTTCAACGGGGTAAGCCAGCGGGCTATGGTTACTCTCACAGCGCCCTGGCTATTTTTTAGTTCAATCCAATTCTGTACCGAGCCTTTTCCATAGGTTTGAATCCCAACCAGTTGCCCGCGAGCGTAATCCTGGATGGCACCTGCGACGATCTCTGATGCAGAGGCCGTGCCGTCATTGACAAGTACGATCAGAGGAAGGTTGAGTGCTAACCCGCCCGGGTGCCCACGTAATTCATTCATGGTGCCGTCCCCAAGCTGTTCGTACATAACCACATCCGGAGAGAGGAATTGTGAAGCGACATCAACTGCGCTGGTCAGTAATCCACCCCCGTTGTAGCGTAAATCGAGTATCAAACCGGTGGGATTGCTCTCAAGTAAACTCAGTAGCGTTTTTTCCAGTTCCTGACCGGTGGCATCCCCGAATGTATCGATGCGAACATATGCAATATTGGTGTTCTCTAATATTTTTCCGGTCACACTGGGAACCACAATATGTGCTCGAGTGATCGATACATCGAAAGGCTCAGCCACTCCTTCTCGAAGGATGGTGAGGACAATAGGCGTGCCAGCTGGCCCCAGGATTTTGTTGAGAACAATATTGCCGTCGATACCGGTCATGTCTTCCCCATCTATCCCGATTACCTGATCATCGGGCTTTAAGCCGGCTTTTTCCGCTGGTGAGTCTGGCATTGGGCTGATGATAACCAGATAGTCACCAGTGATATCCACCCAGGCACCGATACCTTCGTACTCCCCATCAATTGAGATACTTGCCTGAACCAACTCATCCGGGTCCATATAGGTGGTATGTTTATCGCCGAGTGCAGCTAGCATCCCCTGAATGGCGCCGCGCATCAATTGAGTGTCGTCCACCGGTTGATCCACGAACATTTCATGAACGATTTCCCAGCTTTCCCAGAAAGGTGCGAATAATGTATCGCGTGCCTGGGTTTCGCAGGAACCGTTTGCGGTCATATCATCAGCCCCCACAGCCGGCAATACCTCATTGGCGGATCCTTTCAGCGCGTTGTAAGCATTCGCTGCTAAAAATCCGCCTGAGAAAGCTGCCACCACCAGGAAAATGACTGCAATTATGGATAAAAGGATCTTTATTGTTTTGTTATTCATTCTTACTCCGAGTATCTGATTGTTTCTGCTCAGCATCTGAGCGGATCTTTCTGACCGCCTGGTCTAATTCCGTGAGCGATCTCTCCTCGTTCTTCCAGGGAGAACGGATGGTATCTATCAGGTGGGTATATATTGTGACACCCCGCTGCCGGTTTTTCTTTTTTAACATAGAAAATAACCCGATGTTGATTAGAAATACCAATAAAGCAAGCCCACAAGCGATCAGCCAGCCATTGTATTGCGGGTCGAGGGTCATATTATTCCATCCGAGGATAATCTTGAAAATATGACGGGAAAATCATGGATGCATTGGATTTGGAGAATTCCTGCCTGGTTAACTGGTTGCGGTGAGACCAGAATGGCTACCATACCCATCTCTTGTGCCGCAGTGACATTTCGTAATGTGTCATCCAGGAGCAGATACCCTGACGGGTCAATGTCGCCAATGATCTGCATGGCTTTCAAGAATGCTTCAGGTTGGGGTTTACAATACGGTTCCATGTCATTGACATCAATGATGCGTTGAAAATACGCTCTCACTCCCAGGGCATCTATCACGCGGTCTGTATGCTGACGGTTAGCATTCGTCAGGATGTTTTTTTCACCGTGGAATCCCGCAAGTGCTAACTGCAGCTGAGGATCCGGATGGATAAAGTCGGTAATATTGACATCGTGCACAAAATCCAGATATTCATTCGCGTCAACACCAAAATCCGCCTGCAGTCCTCTCAGGCTAGTACCATAGGTGCGGTAATAATACTCTCTTTTTTCAATCACAGAATCCTGTGAAATTCCCAACCTGTTTTGCATAAAATAATTGATCCTGCTGGCAAGAACAGGCCACAAACCAGTATCGGGTGGATATAGCGTTTCATCTAAATCGAATAAATAATGCTTAATAGGCATTGAAGTATTGTACCCTAATCTTTTGCGGCACTTATGTTGCTGTGTAGGCAAGCGGGCATCAGGTATAATCGACTCATGTCCATCCATCGACTCCCTGAAAAGGTTTCTTCTCAGATAGCAGCCGGCGAGGTGATCGAGAGGCCCTCATCTGTAGTCAAAGAGCTAATCGAGAATGCCATTGATGCTGGCGCGAGAAGCGTTCAAGTACACCTTCAGGGATCCGGGCAAACGCTGATCGAGGTGGCAGATGACGGCTGCGGAATACCCGTGGACGAAATTTCACTGGCTGTCGCTCGTTTTGCCACCAGTAAGCTGGAAGATGCCTCTGATCTCTTCCGGATCCACACTCTGGGTTTTCGGGGTGAAGCATTGGCTTCCATCGGATCTGTTTCAAGGTTGACCATTACTTCTCAAACCGAGGGGCAAGGTGTTGGTGGCTGCCTGATTGTTGAAGGCGGACAGGTCACAGAAACGTTGCCTGCTTCTCGGACCCGGGGAACGACGATTCGCGTGGAAGATCTTTTCTATAATGTGCCTGCGCGCCTGAAATTCTTAAAGAAGGATTTTACTGAAAAACAATCCAGCCTGGGTTTGCTGGCAAGGTACGCCCTTGCTTATCCCACGATCCGTTTTCAGGTGACACAAGATGGCCGACCGGTACTTCAGACGAGTGGCGCCGGGGATAGGCGGGAGATTATCGGTAACTTGTTTGAGCCGGAATTGGGGCGGCAGATGATTCCCTTGAGTGGGATGGAAAATGGGATGCAGTTGGATGGGTTCATTAGCCCGATCCATGTAACCCGGTCAAATCGCCGAGAAATAACATTTTTTGTGAATGGCCGCTGGGTTCAGGATGCTACGTTGTCGTCTGCCCTCCTGCAGGCGTATCATACCTATCTGATGGTTGGACGTTATCCCATGGCTGTGATTTTTATGGATATCGAGCCAGCTGAGATAGACATAAACGTACATCCAGCCAAGGCAGAGGTGCGATTTCACCAACCAGACAGGGTATTCTCTTTGATCCAGAGGGCAACACGTATGGCTTTGCTAGCCAGCTCGCCGGTTGCAGCGATCCAACCTTCAGCGCAACATTGGCAATTTCCACTGGCAGATCGAATCCCCGAGCCTTCCTGGGAAATGCAGAAAGAAGCCCCCCCTGTATCCGCCGGGGAGGCGGATACAGCGATCTCTGCGGGTCAGAATTTATCTACGGGTGAAGAGTATAGACAGCCTGTGATCGCTGGAATACCACTCTTGCGGTTGGTCGGGCAGGTAGGTGGCGCATACCTGGTTGCTGAAGGGCCTGACGGGCTGTATCTGATCGACCAGCATGCAGCACACGAGAGAGTCCTCTATGAAGAGTTCATTCGCCAGCATGATTCCCGCCTTAATGGGCAGCAGCTACTGCAACCGGCAGCTGTTCATTTACTTCCACGCCAAAGTGAAATGTTGGATGGTCAGTTGGACATCTTGAATTACCTGGGTTTTGAGGTGGAATCTTTTGGGACGGGTTCTTTCCTGGTTCGGGCGATGCCGGCAGTTTTTAGCCACTTATCCCCTGAGGCTGCCTTGCGGGTGTTGGTTGAAGATTTTGAAGAAGATGAAACCCCATTCGGGGCTGAGGTGGAAGCTCGCGTGATCGCAAGGATCTGCAAACGTGCAGCAGTAAAAGCCGGACAATCACTGGCCGTGGAGGAACAGAGAAAATTATTAAGCGAGTTGGAGAGTTGTTTCTCCCCGCGGACCTGCCCTCATGGCCGCCCAACAATGATCCATTTATCGGTGGATCTGCTGGAACGGCAGTTCGGTCGACGCGGGGCAAGGTAACACAAGGATTGCCGCATATCGCATGCTTGGAAAGGGCCAAGTTTAATGGAACTTAATAAAATCCTCGGCTCAGAATGTAAAATCCCTCCGGGGGCTGTCATTGTAGTTGGCCTTTCCGGTGGTGCAGACAGCATGGCATTGACGCATTTACTCCATACGAATAGATATCAGGTGATACCTGCTCACTTTGCCCATGGATTACGCGAAAATTCAATGGCAGATGCTGATGCCGCTTCTGCTGCCTGTGCTCAATGGGGTCTTCAGCTTCGCCTTGGCGGGGCGGATGTGCAAACCTATTGCAGGGAGAAACACAAGGGTATAGAGGAAGGTGCTAGAGAACTGAGATACTTCTTTCTATTCGCTTTAGCGAAGCATTTTGGAGCCCAGGCGGTGGCAGTTGCCCACCATGCTGATGATCAGGTAGAAACGATCCTGATGCACTTTATTCGCGGAGCTGGTTTGAGCGGTCTGAAGGGTATGCCATATCGGAATGCTACCAGTCAATTCTCCAGTGATATTCCCCTCATCCGCCCATTGCTTTCTTATAGGCACGCTGAGTTGGTCAATTATTGCATTGAGAATCAGATCAAATATATCGAAGATCCATCGAACCAGAAAGACACTTTCTTTCGCAATCGACTGCGCCATCAGATCATCCCTCTTCTGGAAGAAGAGAATCCTGCATTCAGGCAGGCTGTCCTCCGCGGCAGCATTTCTTTGCAAGCAGATCACGCCTGGTTGGAAAGCCAGGTAAAGGAAGAAGCCCAAAATCTGGGCTTGATGCGTATGGATGGATGCATAGGAATCAACCGGATGGGTTTGATGGCTGCTGAGCGAGGATTGCGTTGGAATACCCTTAGAAAGATTATCGCGGATAATTGGCCAGGATTAAGAGATTTTGACATGGAGGCTCTACAGAGACTGGATGGCCTTGTACTGGATCCAGTACGTAATACCGTCGATCTTGTGGAGCATATCAAGGCAACATCATTGGAAGGGATACTCTGGTTGCACAGGGATGATCAGCTCCCCCCGGTGCTGTTTTCACCGCAGATTGGGATGGAGGAGCGGAATCTGGAAATCCCATGCGAAATCGAGTTGGAAAATGGCTGGAATTTGGTGATTGAGGTAGAACCCGGGGAGGTGTCGTCTATTCGCACAGCGGACCCATTCGAAGTCTGGTTGGATGGAGAAAGCCTTCTAGGTAGGTTGTTTCTGCGACGCAAGTTGCCCGGAGAAAAAATGTCCCCACTGGGTTTGCAGGGACATCATGCCAGACTGGCGGATCTTTTCATTAATGCACACATAGCAAAAACCGTACGGCAAGCCTATCCTTTGGTTTGTGATGAAGGAGGTGTTGTCTGGATACCTGGTGTGACCATAGCCGACCGCTGCCGGGTATCCGAAAACTCCCGGCAGGCGATCCACCTTCGTTTCAACCGGAAGAAAAAAACAGGCTAAGAAATTTTTTCAGCCAATTGCCTGAGCTTCATGCTCACCTCACGCCATTGGATCTTGGAAATTCCAAGCTTCTGGCGGATTAAGTCTGGATCGTTATCTGCTTTCCAATCCTGCAAGACAGAGGTCCAACGGCACATATCAAAAGAGAGATGTTTCCGCAATCCTGCTTCAGTTCCCAGATCTTCCAGAATGTATTCCAAACGGCGGGGTGACCAGTTGAAGATGCGATCTTCAACTTTATATTGATGGATGTATTCCAGGTAAGCTTCTACCCAACCAGGCGAGAGTTTGATCTTTCGTTCTTTCATCCTCAGAGCTGGGCTTGTGTAACGGATAAATACGCTTGCGTTTTGTGGATCTGCCACATCCAGGTGTGAGAGGTGTATTCCCCGGCATTCTCCCTTCTTTATGCCGGTTTCCATCAGTAACCCAAACAAGCAGTAGGGACGTGCATCTGCTAGATTGCCACTTCTGAGTTTAACTGCAGCTTCATAGATCAGGCTTACTTCTGCAAGAGATAGAGTAACTGGTAATGGACTGATGACAGAACGCTGAAGCACTTTTTCCGCGGGGTTGATAGTCAATACGCCAAACCGTGTCAACCATCCAAAGAATGATTTGATCGATGTGATACGGCGGGAGAGGGATTTGGGACTGCAGGGTTTACTGCGACCTTTTTGCAGCCAATCTACGAACCCGTTCAGGTCGTCGGTGGAGATTGCGCCCAGGGTTTGATCCATAGGTAAGTACTCGCAGAGTAGTTGCAGATCCGCGGAAAATGCTTTAATCGTGTGAAGTGAACGCCCCTGATCTTCGAGGAAGCGTTTCCAGGCGGTGATGGCAGGGATGAGATTCGTTCCATCAGTGATATGTGATTCGAATGCGGTTTGATCAGACATGGATACCTCCAGTATTGCGCATAGTTATTATAGCACAGCCATCCATACCATTGCATGATTGTTGCCAGAATTAGAAAACACAGATGGAATGATGTTCATCCGCATTCATGTGAGATTATTTTATTCACTGTGGGAATACTGAAATCTTGTTCATCGTCGATCATGGGGGACTTCTAATTGTTCTACTGCGGTGTTATCAAATCCGGTTTGACATTTTTTGTAACTCTGGTAAAATTGCACAGCATTGCCGAAGTGGCGGAACTGGCAGACGCGCTACGTTCAGGGCGTAGTGGGATTATCCTCGTGAGGGTTCAAATCCCTCCTTCGGCACAAGACCCCAATCTGGGGTCTTTTTTTTGGCCTTATCCTTGCATCCATTCTTATGGTATAAACAAAATATGCTGCAGCGATTATCTGCTTTCTTTTCCCGCCAAAAAAAGATACTGGCCGCTTTTGGGTTGGTATTTCTGGCATTCCTCATTCTAGATTTGAATCATCGTATCGAAGAACTCTTCCGCCTGACCGCTGAGCGTGATTCAATGGCAACTGAAGTAGCGCAGCTTCATCAAACAGAGCAGTCTCTGCAGACTGCGATTGCTTACGGTTATTCCGATGCAGCCGCCGAGGAATGGGCACGCGAAGAAGCTTTTATGGCCAGACCGGGAGATCAGCCCATCATCTTGGTCCCAGATCCAAAATACACTCCTCTGCCGACTCCTGTGGTTGAACCAACACCATTGGCATATCAGAATTGGCAAATATGGGGTTTGCTTTTCTTTGGTAATCAATAAAAAATTATCCCGATCTTGTTTGATTGACAATCTGTTTTACCGCTGTTAATATGGTGAAGAAATGATATTCCCGGGAGGGCGCCATGGCTTTTATTAGTGAAATGTTGGGACATACAATTGCAGATTTTGAAGGTATCAAGATCGGTACACTGGAAGATTTACTAGCCACCACACAAAAAAAACTTACCCATCCGATGATTACCGGTATTGTGGTCCGGACAGATTCAGGGAAAAAGGTGTATTCGATCGCGGATGTGGCTGTCCTGATCGCCCCGGCCATCCCGTTGAAAAAACATGAGAAGGACCTTCACGCGATAGAACCGGCTGCATCCGATCTGTTTCTAGTCCGTGATATTCTAGATAAGCAGATCATTGACATGAACGGTGTCCGGGTTGTACGAGTGAATGACCTTGAGATCAAGAGGGTAGGAAACCAGTATTTTCTAGTCAATGTAGATATTGGCGGTGCCGGACTCGCACGTCGCCTTGGCTTGGGAAAACGCTGGCAGAAGCTCACCGCGAAGCTTCAACCGGGGAGTGCTTCATCGATCATCTCATGGGATGTGATCGAACTGCTGCCCACAGGTGAATCTATGCGACTGAAAGTACCCGGTGAGAAACTAAAAGAACTGCACCCGGCAGATATTGCGGAGATCGTCAGTGACATGAACCGCATCCAGAGTGGCGAATTTCTTGACCAGCTGGATCTAAAAGTTCTGGCAGACACCCTGGAAGAAGTCGAACCCGACTTCCAGGCAAGCCTGGTGGAAAGCATGCCGGATGAACGCGTGGCGGATGTACTGCAAGAGATGGCTCCGGATGAGGCTGCCGATTTACTGGCAGAATTACCCCGCGACCGCAGTGAAGAGATCCTGGATTTAATGGAAGATGAGGATGCCAACGATGTCCGCAAGCTTCTGACGTACGAAGAGGATACTGCAGGCGGTATCATGACTACAGAATTCGTATCGGTTAAAGAAGGGCTTACCGCTGAAGAGACGATCAAGCTGTTGCGAGAGACCGCCGGCGAGGCTGAGCAGATCTTTTATGTCTATGTCGTGGATGATGAAAGACATCTGATTGGTGTATTTTCTCTGAGCGATCTGGTACTGGCCAAACCGCGCAACCGGTTGACCGAGATCATGCACCGTCGCGTTGCCAAAGTTCATCTGGATGATTCGCAGGAGCATATTGCACAGATGATCTCCAAATACAACCTGCTGGCCATTCCTGTAGTGGATGAAGAGAATCGGGTGCAGGGTATCGTCACCGCGGATGATGCCCTGGATAAGATCATCCCAACTGCCTGGAAGAAAAAATTACCGCGGTTATACCGATAATCGGAGGGCGATTTGAGCCTGTCTGTACGTCTACGCCCTATTAGAACACGCCTGCTTCTGCTGCTGGCTGTCGTTGGTCCGGGGATCATTACCGCGAATGTCGATAATGATGCCGGCGGAATCGCCACCTATTCCATCGCTGGTGCCCATTACGGCTTCTCAATGTTATGGATGATGCCGTTAGTTGCTCTTGCTTTGATCATCATTCAGGAGATGAGTGCCCGTCTGGGTGTGGTTAGCGGTAAGGGCTTATCCAGCCTGATCCGCGAGTCGCTCGGTGTTCGGGTCACGGTAGTCATTCTCGGCATTTTGCTGATCGCGAATCTGGCTAACACGGTTTCTGAGTTCGCCGGTGTCGCAGCCAGTATGGAGATATTTGGAATTTCCAAGTTCATATCAGTACCCATCGCGGCAGTCATCGTCTGGTTATTAATTGTAAAAGGGAATTACAAGACTGTGGAAAGGGTTTTTCTGGCAGCCTCAGCCATATACCTGGCTTATGTGATCTCAGGCATGCTCGCCAAGCCAGATTGGCATGAGGTGACTCTGGCCGCCATCCACCCGACATTCCACCTGGATGCGGGCTACCTGACGATAGCAGTCACGATTATTGGTACTACGATAGCTCCGTGGATGCAGTTCTACCAGCAGTCTTCGATTGCGGACAAAGGTCTGAAACCCGGCGATATCAGCTTTGAACGCGTAGACGTAGTCATCGGTTCTATCTTTGCTGTACTTGTCGCAAGTTTCATCACCATCGCATGTGCTTCCACGTTGTATAAAGAAGGAATTACCATCGCAAGCGCAAAGGATGCTGCCCTGGCTCTTGGCCCGTTGGCTGGGAAGTATGCAGAGATTCTCTTTGCTATTGGTTTGTTGAATGCCTCCATTTTTTCGGCTGCCATCCTGCCGTTATCCACAGCATATGTGATATGCGAAGCTTTCGGCTGGGAAGCAGCTGTCAATCGTGATTGGCATGAAGCCCCGGTCTTCTTTTCAATCTATACCGGTCTGATCGTCTTAGGCGCGGCAATCATTCTCCTTCCAATAAAGTCTCTCGTGCAGGCGATGATCTCCAGTCAGACTTTGAATGGTGTTCTGCTGCCTGTGATTCTGGTGGTGATGCTACGTCTGATCAATGATAAACGCATTATGGGAAAACATACCAACAGCCTGGTCATGAATGTTGTCAACTGGCTAGTCGTCGCCATACTCATCATTCTGACGATCTTACTCATAATCGCCACCATTTTTCCGGGCTGGCTGTCACACCTTTAAAAGGAGGACAGAATGGAAAGCTTTTCAACGGAAAGAGAATTATCACACCCGGTTACCCTCTGTACAATCGATGGCAAGTTAAATCCGGACGCCATAGGTTTTTCTCGCCAACCGCTGCACACATGTAATTTATCCCGGCATGCGCTCAGAAAAAAACGCTGGAATTACTGGTGTATCACAAGCCCTGATTACCTGTTCTCAATTACCTTATCTGATATTGATTATCTGGGAATGGTTTTTACTTACCTGCTGGATATCCGGACGGGTGAATTTATCGAACAAACCGTGAGCACCCTGTTAGGTTCCGGGATCCGCATGAATGACCAGGTAACAGGCGCATTATCATTCGACCATCCCCAAATGTCGGTTGTTATGGTGGATGATGGAACATCTATTCTGCTACAGGTGAGTTCCACGAAATTTGGTGGTAAACATTTATCAGCAGATATCCGCATTGTACGACCCGTCGGTCATGAAACCCTCAACGTGGTTGTTCCCTGGAGTAGAGATCGTTTTCAGTACACCAGCAAACAAAATTGCATGCCGGCTTCAGGTAAAGTGATGCTTGACGGCACGGAGATTACGTTTAATGATGGCAACGCATTCGCCTGCCTGGATTACGGACGCGGTGTCTGGAAGTATGATTCAAAATGGAATTGGGCTTGTTTTTCAGGCACCAGCGGTAAGCACACCATCGGTATGAACCTTGGGGCACAATGGACGGAGGGTACTAGGTCGACTGAAAATGGTTTGACGATTGATGGCCATCTGGTGAAGATTGGTATGGACGCGCTTTTCGAATTTGACACCAGGGATTATATGCTTCCCTGGCGTCTGACTACTCCAGGATGCCTGCTGTCGACCTGACCTTTACACCATTTTACGAGCGGGTTGCCAGCACAGATATGCTGGTACTGCGGTCTATTGTTCACCAGATGATCGGTAGATTCAATGGTACCCTGACGGATGAAACCGGAAAGAAGTATGTAATAAAAGATCTGGTGGGGTGGGCTGAAGATCATACAGCTCGGTGGTGATCTACCCCAGGCGTTTTTTAAACCGAATGGAAGCTGCTGACATCACTACAATCGCGAAGATGGATAAGGCTATGACTTCCGGATAGATCGATGACAATCCGACACCCTTCAGGACGATGCCGCGTGAAATAACCAAAAAATATCGCAGGGGAACCAGGTAACTGAATGCCTGTAGGATCTTTGGCATGGCTGCCAGCGGAAAGAAAAAGCCTGAAAGAAAGATACTCGGCATCAGGGTAAACATCGTAATCAACATTGCTTCTTGCTGGGTGTTAGCCATTGTGGATACGAAAAGACCGATACCAAGGGTGGTGACTAAGAAGAGGGCGCACAGGCTGAGCAGCAGGGTGATGCTGCCATTCACCGGGACATGAAAGAGAAGCATCCCGGCTACGAGCACTTCCACTGTATCAAAAAACGCAATCATGATATACGGGGTGATCTTTCCAATCACCAACTCCCAGGGGCGTAACGGTGTCACGATGAGTTGTTCGATGGTGCCGCGTTCTTTCTCACGGACGATCGAAGTCGCCGTAAGGATAGTCGTCAGGAACTGAAGAATCATCCCGATCAACCCGGGGATCATAAAGTAGGCGGATACCATTTCAGGGTTGTACCAGACCTGAGTGCGGATATCGATGGCTTGTGCTATTCCCCCTGTCTGTGGGAATTGTTGACGGGTGATCTGCGCGCCGCGTGATTGACCGATCAGGGTTGCTGCAGAAAGGGCAGTGCCAGCAAGGGTAGGGTCAGATCCATCGATGATGAAACCCACTTCGGCTGTTTCGCCACGCGCCAGGTTAGCGGAATAATCGGGTGGGATGATTATGGCGGCTCTGGCTTTACCGCTGTCGATCAAAGTTTTAATCTCATCCGTAGATTCCGCTTCGTAGGAGAGAGTAAAATAATCCGCCGCCCGGTAAGCTTCAAGCAGCTGCCGGGAGGCATTAGAGCGATCCTGATCAAAAACTGCCAGGGGTATATTACGGACATCATTCGTGGCGGCATAGCCCAGCAGCAGGAGCATCATGATCGGGTAGACGAAGGTCAACCCCAGTGTCCGCGGATCGCGGATGATCTGGATGAATTCCTTGCGGATGAGTGATGCCAACCGCGAGCGCATCAGATCTTATTCACCGTTCGAGCGAACGCCACGACCAACACCATAGTAGATGAAGCCCATTGCTCGCATGGTGTCTGGATCCCATAGATTTCGTCCGTCTATAATAATGGGTTGTTTCATGCTGGTTTTGATCCGTTTAAAATCTAATTGCTTAAACTCGTTCCACATAGTGGCCAGAATGAGTGCATCAGCGCCTTCCGCAACCTGGTACGGGTTTTCGCACAATTTGATATTCTTCTCATGCTTGGCAACCAGTTCACTTGCCTGTGGGTCGTATGCCTGAACTTTGGCACCTTCATTTTGCAGTAGGTGAATCACATCCAACGGGGGAGACTCACGGATATCATCCGTGTTGGGTTTGAACGAGAGGCCAAGGACACCGACCACACGGTCATTCAGCGACCCTAGTTCCTTGCGCAGGCGTACGACCGCACGGCGGCGCTGGTTACGGTTGATATCCATCACCGCTTGAAGCAATTGCGGATGCGTACCATGCAGAACGGCCATGTGTGCCAGAGCTTTGACATCTTTCGGGAAACAGGAACCGCCCCAGCCAAGGCCGGCATCCAGGAATTGTGGGCCAATGCGGCTGTCAAGCCCCATACCGCGGGCCACCTGAGTCACATCCGCGCCAAGCTCCTCGCAGATATTTGACATTTCATTAATGAAGGAAATTTTGGTAGCCAGGAAGGCATTGCTGGCATATTTGATCATTTCTGCTGTACGCAGATCGGTGATTAGGATAGGGCAGCGTAGTGTCTCGTACAGTTGGGCTACCTGTTCCGCTGCGGTTCTATGAACGGAACCGAGGACAACACGATCAGGCATCATGAAGTCATTGATGGCAGATCCTTCCCGCAGAAACTCGGGATTGGAGACGACATGGAAATCAAGGGGTTTACCAGCTCTACGTTTGATCACGACATCCGCCACCCAATCGCCGGTGCCTACTGGCACTGTGGATTTATTCACGATAACGATTGGATGATTGACGATATCCGCTATAGATTCAGCCACAGAGCGAACATATTTGAGATCCGCTTCCCCATCCACGCCGGATGGGGTGCCGACTGCTATGAATGCGATCTGGGCATCTGTCAGGGCTTCCTGGTAATTGGTGGTGAATGTAAGCCGGCCAGCTTTAACATTCCGCGATACGATTTCTTCAAGGCCAGGCTCATAGATCGGCATAATGTTCTGATGGAGCTTTTCAATACGCTCCGGGTCAATATCCAAACAGCGGACATTGTTGCCGAGGTCCGCGAAACAGGTACCGGTAACCAAACCGACATACCCAGTGCCAATAACGCATATATTGCTCATAGATTCTCCCGATAGAGGTGGATTACCTGATAATGATAACATATTTCAAACTGATGCAATTTCAATTAAGAGCTCATTCTTTCGTACTCGGTATGGTGATCAGCTTTGTCGAAGTCCTCCCGGGTACCTATCTCCTCAACAGGTCGGTTCTGATATACAATTAATGAGAACTTCACGAAGAAGTGTTAATCGGTTCCAGTAAACCTAAAAATGTCGGAGGCAGACCCATGACCGCGCAATTGATCGATGGAGTAAAGACAGCTGAGAAGGTACGCAGCCAGGTAAAAGATGAGGTTTCAAGGTGGGTTGCGGCAGGGCATACCGTGCCGGGTTTAGCGACCGTACTGGTGGGTGAGAATCCGGCCTCACAGGTGTATGTTCGGTCTAAACAGAAGGCTTGCGCTGAAGTTGGAATGGAATCTTTTGGCTTCAATCTGCCAGCCACAGCTACTCAGGCTGAAGTGGAAAATCTGGTCAGGCAATTGAATGCGGATCCTAAGGTCAACGGCATCCTGGTTCAGTTGCCCTTACCGGCAGGGTTGGATGAAGAAAAAGTCCTGCGTGAGATTGCCATTGAGAAAGACGTGGATGGTTTCCACCCTCTGAACATAGGTCGTTTGGCGCAGAAAGGTCGCGACCCGTTGTTCATCCCCTGTACTCCCTATGGCTGCATGGTTCTCCTGGAAGAAGCCGGTGTAAAGCTTGCAGGTGCGAAAGCCGTTGTTCTTGGACGTTCGAATATTGTTGGTATGCCGGTAGCATTGCTGCTGATCCGCGCGGATGCGACTGTGACGGTTTGCCATTCCCGTACGAAAGATCTGGCTGCTGTCGTTCGCGAAGCAGATGTGCTGGTTGCGGCGATCGGTAAACCCGAAATGGTGCGCGGTGACTGGGTAAAACCGGGTGCCGTGGTGATTGATGTAGGCATCAACCGGGTGGATGATCCTACAAAGGCAAAAGGATACAGACTAGTGGGTGATGTTGCTTTTGAAGAGGTGAAAGAAGTAGCATCCTGGATCACACCAGTTCCTGGTGGGGTTGGACCGATGACTATTGCCATGCTGTTAAAGAATACTTTACGGGCTGCGCAAATTGCCGCCGGGCAGTAACACCAGTGATATCTGGTGGAAGATCATTGGTTGGCAGCAGCACCTTTGATTGCTATACGGTGGAATCAGTTCTCCAGTTCCGCGATCCTTATGAATCGCGGAATATGATCGTTAATGGGAATGAGGAAGACGGCCAGGAGGGGATGGCTCCGCATCTCCCGGGGAAAGCGTAGCTAAATCATTTATTTTAATAAAAATTTGTCAGACAATTGACACACGGTCGGTTATTTGGTATAGTTGTCATACAATTCACCAGAGGAAAAGGCCGGCTGCATGAGTACACTTCTTGTAAAGCATAGTCATACGCTGGTAACGATGGACGACCACCGCCGGGAGATACCGGATGGTGGTCTTTTCATTCGTGACGGATTCATCGAGCAGGTAGGTCTCACAGCGGAATTGCCGCAACAGGCGGACGAAGTGTTGGATTTGACCGGGCAAGTGGTGATTCCCGGTCTGGTGAACACACACCATCATTTTTATCAAACTCTGACACGTGCTATTCCCGCGGCACAGAATGCTAACCTGTTCAATTGGTTGAAAACACTCTACCCCATATGGGCGCGGATGACCGCTGAGCATATCTATATTTCCACAAAAACCGCGCTCGCTGAGCTGGCGCTTTCAGGCTGTACCACGGCTTCAGATCACCTGTATCTCTTTCCGAATGGCTCCAGTCTGGATGACGAGATAGTTGCTGGTCGTGAAATGGGTATGCGCCTGCATGCATCCCGCGGATCGATGAGCCTGGGTGAAAGTAAAGGCGGTCTTCCGCCGGATAGCGTAGTGGATAGTGAAGAGGATATCCTCAAGGACAGCGAGAGGTTGATCCAAAGGTACCATCAACCGATTGAAGGAGCCTTCACCAGCATCGTCTTAGCCCCTTGTTCGCCCTTCAGTGTCACGGGTGAGCTGATGCGTGAATCTGCCGTACTGGCCAGAAAATACGGGGTTCATTTACATACGCATCTGGCTGAGACGCAAGACGAAGAGAGTTTCTGCCTGCAGATGTTCGGTCATCGCCCGGTAGCCTACATGGAATCTGTAGACTGGTTGGGTAAAGATGTTTGGTTCGCGCACTCTGTCCATGTAAGTTCGGATGAGATCAAGACCTATGCTCGGACAGGTTGCGGCGTAGCACACTGCCCATCATCCAATATGCGCCTGGCATCCGGTATTGCCCCATTATGGGAGTACTTACGTGCCGGGGTGAAGATCGGTCTGGGTGTAGATGGTTCCGCATCCAATGACGGTTCGCACATGCTGGCAGAAGCCCGTCAGGCGATGCTGCTAGCCCGGTTACATGCCGGATTGCAAGGGGCTTCTCTATCCAGTACCGAGGGGGTTCCTTTGCTGACCGCCCGCCAGGCGCTAGAAGTTGGTACTCTTGGCGGCGCTGCCGTATTAGGGCGTAAAGATATTGGCTCCCTGGAGCCCGGTAAATGTGCAGATTTTGTTACTTATAAATTAAATGAGCTGGCATACACCGGCGCGCAAAGTGACCCGGTAGCCGCTCTCTTATTCTGTGCTCCTCAACAGGTAACTCATAATATTGTTGGGGGCAAATTCGTGGTTAAAGATGGCCACTTGGTGACGCTTGACCTGCCCATCCACATTCAACACCATAACCAGCTGGCAAATCAGCTGCTGGTAGCCTGATAGGAATTGGAAAGATGAAGCGAACTGATCCGATGCCAACTCGTATCCTGGTAGATTGCTCAATGGGGCGCCTACCAGCTGATCTTGTGATCCACGATGGCCAGTGGGTCTGTGTGCAATCCGGAGAGATTGTTGAGCATACTGATATTGCCGTCATTGACAGCCGGATCGCTTATGTTGGCCCGGATGCTAGCCATACCATTGGGCCAGCCACACGAGTAATCCACGCTGATGGTCAATTTCTCGTCCCTGGATTGTTGGACGGGCACATGCATGTTGAATCAACCATGCTTACTGTGACTGAACTGGTCCGGGCAGTCATTCCGCATGGGACAACTGGTATCTTTATCGACCCGCATGAGATTGCCAATGTGTTCGGCCTGGATGGTGTCAAATTAATGGCAGATGAAGCTGCAATCCAGCCAATCCAGGTTTTTGTGCAAGTGCCTTCCTGTGTACCATCCAATCCGGGTTTTGAAAGCCCAGGCGCAGACCTGGGGCCGGTGGAAATTGCCCGGGCACTGGAATGGGAGCGTGTGATCGGGCTGGGAGAAGTGATGAATTTTCCAGGCGTTGCCGCCGCGGATCCGAAAATGTTGACAGAAATTGGCTTAACCCAAGCTGCCGGAAAAGTTGTTGGCGGACATTACGCCTCACCGGATCTGGGATTACCATTTCATGGGTATGCCGCCGGCGGAGCTCAAGATGACCATGAATGCACATCAGTGGAAGATGCTGTCTCTCGCGCCCGACAGGGAATGAAGGTGATGATGCGCTACGGCTCCGCCTGGCAGGATGTAGCGGAGCTCTCGCGGGCAGTGACAGAAAAAGGGTGTGACCCCCGCGCGTTCATCCTCTGTACCGATGATTCACATTCCCATACCTTGTTTAATGAAGGGCATATGGATCGTGTCATCCGGCATGCTGTCGCCTGCGGGTTAACCCCTATGCAGGCTATTCAGATGTGCACCCTCAACACAGCGGAGTATTTTGGCGTCAATCTTCGCATGGGTATGATCGCACCCGGCAGACAGGCGGATATCCTTCTCGTTTCCAGCCTGCAAGACTTTCGAGTGGAAATGGTGATTCTAGGCGGTAAAGTTTCTGCACAGGCTGGCCATGTGTTAATAGATATCCCGGATTATCCTTATCCGGATTGGGCGATCCGCAGTGTACATTTGGATAAACCCATACAACCGGCAGACTTCGCGATTTACACAAGCCGGCAGGGCAATGTTAAAGCCAATGTCATTGGCATCATCGAAAATCAAGCCCCCACGCGACACCTGGTGATGGATGTAGCGGTTCAGGGTGGGCAGATC
>Ga0172375_10002685_pt1 | contig 27567 bp, 32 predicted proteins | sample LakKiv1m_FD_114537 | JGI IMG/M metagenome (GOLD analysis project Ga0172375, IMG submission 114537) | Freshwater microbial communities from Kabuno Bay, South-Kivu, Congo - kab_092012_11.1m | ecosystem: Environmental > Aquatic > Freshwater > Lake | place: Democratic Republic of the Congo...
TTTGGCGGGAGCGTGTGGGAATCGAACCCACCCTTCCAGCTTTTGACCGGAAACACTGGATTTGAAGTCCAGGAGGGACACCAGAACCCTATGCACTCCCAATAGTGAAACTATTTTATCAGAACATATGGTTTATTGATAGTTAAGAATTCAAAAGGATTGCCTATCCTGCTTTCTATTTCTTTATTCCCATAGCAATAATTTTATCTTTAATTTCCTTGATCCTGTCTCTTATCGCTGCTGCGCGCTCGAATTCAAGTTTCTTTGCGGCATCTTTCATCTCCTGTTCAAGCCGCTTTATTGTTTCATCATCATATGCGTATTCTGCCTTTTCCTCTGCCAGGGCAGGCACTGTCCAGTAATCAGATTCATAGATTGAGCTTAATATATCTTTGATGTTGCTCTTGACGCTCTCAGGAGTAATATTCATGTCTTTGTTATATTTTTCCTGTATCTTCCTCCTCCTGTTTGTCTCATCCAGCGCCCTCTGTATCGAGCCTGTGATTTTATCCGCGTAGAGTATGACCTCTCCGTTTATATTTCTTGCCGCGCGTCCCGCTGTCTGTATCAGGGAGCGCTCTGACCTGAGAAATCCTTCCTTGTCAGCGTCAAATATTGCAACCAAAGACACCTCCGGCAGGTCGAGCCCCTCTCTGAGAAGGTTTACTCCGATTAAAACATCGAATTTGCCGAGGCGCAGGTCTCTTATTATCTCAACCCTCTCAAGCGTGTCTATGCCGGAATGGAGATACCTTGCCCTTATTCCAATGTTGATATAATAGTCTGTCAAATCCTCTGCCATTTTTTTTGTTAGTGTTGTGACCAGCACCCGCTCGCCGCGCTCTGCCCTTTTCCTGATCTCCGCAAGCAGGTCTTCAACCTGAGATGACACGGGTTTCACTGTTAATTTCGGGTCAATCAAACCCGTTGGCCTGATAATTTGCTCAACGACCTTTCCCGCTGCTTTTTCAAGTTCGTAGCCTCCCGGCGTTGCGGATACGTATATCGCCTGTTTAACCCTATGTTCGAATTCCTTAAATGTCAGCGGCCTGTTGTCGAGGGCTGATGGGAGCCTGAATCCGTAGTCTATGAGGGTCTGTTTTCTCGAGCGGTCTCCCTCATACATTCCGCCTATCTGAGGCACAGTTGCATGGGATTCATCAATCACTATCAAAAAATCATCGGGGAAATAATCAATCAATGTATATGGAGATTCGCCTGCAGCCCGCCCGCTCAGGTGTCTTGAATAGTTTTCAATCCCATGACAATAGCCGAATTCTTTGAGCATCTCAAGGTCAAATCTCGTTCTCTGTTCGATCCTCCGGGCTTCAACGGGCTTCCCCTGTCTCCTGAAGAATTCAACTCTTTCCTTCATCTCGTCTTCGATTCTTTTTAATGCGGGATCAAGCCGTTGCCTCGGAGTTATCCAATGGCTGTTGGGGAATAATCCGAGCTTTTCAACCTTTCTTATTTTTTCGCCTGTCAGGGGATTGAATTCATTAATAGCGTCTATATCATTGCCAAAAAACTCGATCCGTATGCCTTTATCGAGTGAAAAAGAAGGATAAACCTCGACAATATCCCCTCTTACCCTGAATGAGCCTCTGCGGAAATCAAGGTCAGAGCGGTTATACTGCATTTCAATGAGCCTGCGCAATATATCGTCGCGCTCTGTATTCATTCCTTGCTCAATCATGAGATGCATGTCCATGTAATCCTGCGGCGAGCCGATGCCGTAGATGCAGGACACTGACGCAACAACAATAGTATCCTTTCTTTCAAGCACAGCCCTTGTGGCTGAATGCCTTAACCTGTCTATGTCGTCATTTATCGAGGCGTCTTTTTCAATATAAATATCTGTTGTCGGAATATATGCCTCGGGCTGGTAGTAGTCATAGTAGCTGACGAAAAACTCCACTGCATTCTCCGGGAATAACTCCTTGAACTCACCGTATAACTGCGCGGCAAGGGTTTTGTTATGCGCGATAACAAGGACAGGCCTGTTTATATTCGAAATTACGTTTGCGATTGTAAATGTCTTGCCCGAACCTGTCACGCCGAGGAGAACCTGATGCGTAAGTCTTTTTTCTATCCCGTGGGTGAGCTCTTTAATCGCCTTAGGCTGGTCGCCCTTAGGAGTGAATGCTGTGAAAAGCCTGAATCCGTCCATTAATAATTTTAACCTGAATGATAAAGATATTTCGACTTCTGCTTTTTGTTATTGACAAACCGGCGCCTAACTTGGTATAAAATCTAACTTGCAGTATTTCTTGTTGAAAAATCTAACAATGGGAGGGGGAATTATGAAATTGGGTGTATTTGTTAGTGATTTCAAGCTGGCGGCGGATACATTGGACAGGTTAAAAGCCGATAAGCTCGGGATCATACTTGTGCAAAACGGCATCTACCATGCAACAACAAAAGAAAACGGCAAAGCGTCATCCTTGCTGGATAAAACGTCAAATGTGTATGCCTTATCTGAGGACATACAAATAAGGGGCATGGGAGATTCGGATGTAGATAAGCGGGTGAAGGTTGTAACCTACAGCGATTTGGTAGACCTTATTTTTAACGAATACGATAAGATTGCTTGGCTTTAGGAGGAAGAGATATGGGAACTTTAACTATAGGATGTTTTCCGGGACTTGTAGGCAATATGGCTTATGATTTTGCCTTAAAACTTGCAGAGGCTGCTGTTAACAAAGGCCATAAAGTAAACATATGGTTTTCAGGAAATGCGACAGGTTCTGTCAAGGCGCATCAGAAACATTTGAAAGACTATTCAACAGGAGAAAAATATTTAAAGGCCTTGATTGAAAAAGGCGTTGAGATATGCACATGCGAGGCATGCACGGTTGCAAGGGGCATTCAAAAACCAGAGGGCATAGAGGGAGTACAATGGAATGCAATGCACTGGTATCTCGCAAAGATATACGGCTCGGACAGAGTTCTTCAGATAGGAGGGGAATAAGATGGGTGACGTAAAGCTTGCTTATATCGTGCAGAAGCCGCAATATAAAGGAGAAACTTCAAGGCTTGCCATAACTCATGCTATAGCATATCAGACAGTAGAAATATTGCTTGAGGACGGGCAGACAGTTACCCCCACCCTATGTTTTGTGGGAGAAGGCGTGCTCGGCCTTCAAAAGGGACAGAAGGCAATGGATTTATACGGCGTAACAAGCACAGAGTCTCATGTAAAAAATTCCCTTCTTGTTGACCTGGATGTGCTTGTGTGCAAAGAAGATCTTGCGAAATACGGCATATCCGAAGACGCAATGCCGGATGCCGAGGAGATGGGCGCCGACAAGAAAATACAGGTTGTGCCGTTTTCAGAAATACAAAAGGCTATGGAAGAATCAAAGCATGTGCTTTTCTTCTAAAATTAAAAAAAGGAGGTATTGCAAATGGGTGAACTAAGCAGCAAAACACCTGATAAGATACTCGATGTAATGGGCAGGGTGTGCCCTTATCCTCTCGTGCTTACGAAGAAAGAGCTGGAGAAGATGAGCAGCGGACAGTTATTAAAAGTGCTTACCGATGCTCCTGCTTCCGCGGAAGACTCTCTCCCAAAATATGCGGCGAAACAGGGCCACAAATTCGAGTCTGTAAAGAACGATGCTCAGGGCTCGTGGGAAATTTATATCCAGAAGGTCTAAACAATCTGTGTAAGAAGAACACAATAGGGATATATTTGAAGGCATAAAAATATCCCTATTGTGTTTATGTTATTCGTTCTATGAAGCTTTTAATGCACATCTGCTGCGCCAACTGCAGCCTTTATCCCATCAAAAGCCTGACCGGGAAGGGCATAGATATAAAAGGCCTGTGGTTTAATCCAAATATCCATCTTTATGCTGAATACAGCCTGCGTTTAAATGCGGTAAAGCAGCTTCAAAATATCTGGAAATTAGATATCGAATATAACGACTATTACGGGTTAAGGGATTTCATAAGGGAAACAGGCAATGGTGGAGAAAATCGCTGTCATATATGCTACAGGATGAGGTTGGACGAGACGGCAAGGAAGGCAAAAGAGATCGGAGCCGATGGTTTCACGACCTCTCTGCTCGTCAGCCCTTACCAGAAGTTTAATGTTATAATACAAACAGGCAGAGAGATCGAGAAAAAACACTCCGTGCAATTTTATTTCGAGGATTTCAGGCCCGGATGGCAGAAAGGCGTTGAAATTTCAAAAAGCCTTGGTCTCTACAGGCAGAAATACTGCGGCTGTATTTATTCTGAGATGGAGAGGTATTTATCGGCTAAAAGCTTATAGCTGACGGCTGATAGCTAAAATGAATGGCATTCAGCATATAGGAAGGTTTCTGATAGTATTTGGCCTTATAATCAGCGCAATAGGAGCAATACTTCTCCTGTCAGGCAAATTATCATGGGTTGGAAGACTGCCGGGGGACATCATAATACAGAAGAGGAATTTTACGTTCTATTTCCCATTAACTACAGGCATTGTTATAAGCATTATTATAACTTTGCTTTTCTGGATATTCGGAAGGAAATAAGATGAAAAGATACACGATGCACGATACACGATACATGATATACCCCCCTCTGTCCCCCCTTAATAAGGGGGGAATTAAAAGGGGGTTTTCGTGCATCATGTATCGTGTATCGTGCATCTTTTTGATTCTTGCATCTTGTATCTTGTATCTTGCCTCCGATGTATCCGCTGGCACGATAAAGGTATTAGTGGTAGATGAAGACTCTCCCCGCATACCCGGGAAGAATGAACAGCTTGAAAAAATTGGAGCTAAGATGAAAGGCGACTTCCTTTTGAGCGGAACGCATTTCACAGGCGAAATTGAGGTATGGAAGGGCCGGAATGGACTTTATGTCGTAAATGAAATGCCTTTTGAGGAGTATGTTAAGGGAGTTGTCCTGGCTGAAGTTGGAACGAACTGGGAGATGGAAGCTCTTAAGGCACAGGCTGTTATTTCAAGGACATATGCCGTATATCAGAAAAACCTAAATGGAAATTCCTATTATCATCTTTCATCGTCTGTTCTTCATCAGGTTCATAAAGGCAACTCTTCGAACGCAAGGATAGACGATGCAGTAGAGAAAACATCTGGCGAGATACTAACATATGACGCCCGGCCGATATTGGCATTGTATCATTCAACTTCAGGCGGTAAAACAGAAATGCCGGAGGAAGTGTTCGGCAAAAGTTATCCTTATCTAAGGTCGGTTGAATCAAGCAGCGAAACCTCGCCATACTGGGTATGGTGGAGAAAGATTCCAATTTCCGAGATGGAAAAATCATTGAACATGCCGGGGCTGCAAGAAATAACTATTAAGTCTCATACCGCAACCGGAAGAGTGAAGGAATTAAGCATTACATCAGAATCAGGACAAAATACAATTCGATCCAATGAGTTCAGGAAACTGCTCGGCTGGCAAAGACTGCCCAGCACTAATTTCAGCATGGTTAGGGACGGAGACGCGATAATCTTTGAGGGCAAAGGCTATGGCCATGGTGTCGGCCTCTGCCAGTGGAGCGCGCTTGAGATGGCAAGGAAAGGTAAGAACTACAAGGAGATACTTTCTTTCTTTTATCCCGGCACAGAAATCCAGAAATATGAAGGACGTGAATAACATTAACGTCCTGAAGGCCTCTGATTTTGATTTTCCCCTGCCGGAAACACTAATAGCCAAAAAACCTGCCGGAAAAAGAGACGAATCAAGGCTGCTTGTGCTTCGCAAAGGAGGCCCAATACAGCACAAAAGGTTTTATAACCTGCCTGATTACCTTGATAAAGGCGATATGCTTTTGCTTAACAATACGAGAGTGTTTCCAGCAAGGCTCAGGGGCGTCAAACCATCCGGCGGCAACGTAGAGTTTCTTCTTGTAAGAGAGATATGTCCTGATAAATGGGAAATATTATGCAAAAAAAGATACAGCGGGAAACTGTCAATATCAGAACATATGTCAGCAGAAATAACCGAAGGCAGGATTGCATGTTTTTCATATCAGGGGGATTTCATGGAGAACCTTTGGGAATATGGAGACATGCCTCTGCCGCCTTACATTAAGCGCAGGCCGGATACTGAAGATAAAGAGTCTTATCAGACAATATATGCGGAAAAACACGGCTCAATAGCCGCCCCGACAGCAGGGCTGCACTTTACCGGGGAGCTGATAAACAGGCTGAAGGATAAAGGCGTCAGAGTCAGGTATATTACACTCCACATAGGCACAGGAACCTTTAAGCCGATAAGAACAGAAAACATAGAGGAACATTCTATGGATTCTGAATTTTTTGAGATTAATGCGGATATTATTTCGGAAATTAAAAAGGTAAAAGTTGAGGGCAAAAGGGTTGTTTCAGCAGGGACCACTACAACAAGGGCGATAGAAGGGTATCTGAGCGGAAGATATTCACCGATTCACCCATTCACCGAATCACCCATTCACCGAATCTGCGGTTACACCGGCATCTTTATTTATCCCGGTTATGAGTTCAAGGCTGTTGATTCGCTTATCACGAATTTTCACCTCCCGCGTTCAACTCCGCTTATGCTGACCTCTGCGCTTTGCGGTTTTGAAAAAATGAAAAAAACATACGCTGAAGCCGTGGAGCGTAAATATAGATTTTTCTCTTACGGTGATGCTATGCTTATCTTGTAAAAGAATGAGACACAGCAGCCTCAGAGGAAAACAGAGAAAAAGCTCTATGCCGGGCAGGAAATTTATTATGGCGGTTGTTGTGCTTACCTCTGCGTTTAGCTTCACATTCGGATATTTTGTCGGAAAGGCCTTACACAAAGAAAAGCAGCCGCAACCCCAAAAGATAGCTCTCTCTTTTCACCAGGAGCCCCAGCCCCGCGAAAGCGGGGAGCAGTCAACTCAAACTGATGAGAATCCGCCTGAGGCAGAGCAGGTTAAAGACGCTAACCTATCAGACGATAAAGCGTTGCCCTTACAGGCCGCTGCCGTTAAAAAAGAGGATAGTCTGCCGCAGCCGTCTTCAATCAAGGGAGCAGGATTACCAGGGAAAAAAGAATCCAAGTCTGTGCAAAATGCGGATAACGCAAAAAGCAATAAGGCGGTTATATATACAGTTCAGGCAGGGGCCTTTAAAAATCTGAAAGAAGCTGAAAACCTGAAGCGCAGGCTTGAGAATAAAGGATACAAGGCATATATAAAAAAATATCCGGCAGCCAGGAATATGAAGCTCTTTAAGGTCAGAATAGGCGAATTTTCAAACAAGCAGGATGCCGAGGACGCTGCGCTTAAGCTGAAAAAAACTGAGAAACTTAAGGCGTTTGTAACATTTATGGCAAACACCAAGCAGGAAGTGAAAAACAGGAAGAATTTATGATTAAATTTTATTTACCATTAATGCAGGAGAGCGTACGGTAACAATAGAGATAGAAATAAGCAACGAAAAAGAGTTTCCGTTTCTTTACAGCGGGCTTGATAAAAATCTTAAGCTCATAGAAGAGGCATTCGGAATATCTGCAAGCTTCAGGGGCAATAAGATATTTATTCAGGGAGAACCCCGGCCTGCTGAAAAGGCGGAGAGGCTTATCAATGAATTGCGTTCGATAAGCGCGGACGGGTATCTCCTTAAACCGGAGGATATCCGTTACGCCATAAAATCAGCGGCAAGCGGCTATGAGACGTCTCTTAAAGATTTATTCCTTAACAACATACCCATATCTTCAAAAAATAGATTCATAATACCGAAGACAGAGGTGCAGAGACAGTATATAGAGGCAATAAGAAATTATGACATTGTGATAGGCATAGGGCCTGCCGGCACAGGCAAGACATATCTTGCAATGGCAATGGCAATAAATGCACTTTTGAAAAAACAGGTTAGCAGGATAGTGCTTGCGCGTCCTGCTGTTGAGGCCGGAGAAAGGCTCGGGTTTCTACCAGGAGATATGTATGAAAAAGTAAATCCGTATCTCAGGCCTCTTTATGACGCGCTTTTTGATATGATAGAGGCTGAGAAGGCGAGTAAATTCATTGAAAAGGGAATCATAGAGATTGCGCCGCTCGCTTTTATGAGGGGGCGCACGCTTAACGATTCGTTTATAATACTCGATGAGGCGCAGAATACGACATCCGAGCAGATGAAGATGTATCTTACAAGGCTCGGGTTTAATTCAAAGACAGTGATCACAGGAGATATAACCCAGATAGACCTTCCCGCAGGCAGGATGTCGGGGCTTATAGAGGCAGATAAGATATTGAGCGATGTAGAGGGGATAAAGGTTATATATTTTTCCGAGAGGGATGTTGTAAGGCATAAGCTTGTTCAGGAAATAGTAAAGGCATATGAAAAATATGAAAAACGGCATACAGAAAATAACAAAGATCAGTAAACGAATCGATATCAAGAAATATTCCCTCTTGCTTGTATTCGGATTTTTATCCGCTATTGCGATACAGGAGAAGGCCGGATTTGAGCGCCTGGCAGGCGGACTGTTTATTGCCTGTATGCTTTTAATTATCCTGTACAGGGATATTCTAAGGTATAAACCTTCTTATTCAAAAAATTACAATATGCTCGTTTTCCTGGGCATCATGATTGTCAGCACTCTCTTTTTGGGAAGGGTTTCGGGATATATACTGGTAAATCTTGCAAAAGGGATTGGGTTTATGCATTTAGACAGCGCTGTGTTCGGCATACCGATGCCTGCAGGCGCGATGCTTGTTACGCTTTTATTTGATTTTCATACGGCAATAGTATTCTCATTTGTCATTAGCCTGCTGGGAGGCCTATGGCTTAACGATCCAATATATTCCGTGTATATCTTTGTCGGGAGCCTTACGGCTGCGTTCAGCGTTATAAGGTGCAAAAGAAGGTCGGCTCTTTTAAGAGGCGGTTTTTATGTCGGGGTGGTGAACGTAGTAACCGCGAGCATTCTGCTTTTGTTTGCGAACGAACTTTTTTCAGCAAAGGCGGCGCAGTCTATAGTATTTGCCTTTTTTTCCGGCATAAGCGTTATAGCTGTTGTATCCGTGATGCTTCCTCTTCTTGAAAATACGTTTAAAGTTACAACTGACATAAGCCTTCTCGAACTGCTGGACCTGGAACAGCCGTTAATAAAAAACCTTATGATAGAGGCGCCCGGAACTTATCACCACAGCGTTATCGTGGGCAACCTTGTCGAATCTGCCGCAGAGGCGGTTGGCGTAAATCCCCTGCTTGCAAGGGTCAGCGCATATTATCACGACATAGGAAAGGTCAAAATGCCTGAATATTTTGTTGAAAACCAGAGCAGTTCTTTGAGCAAACATGACAAGCTTACTCCTCACATGAGCAGCATGGTTATCGCGTCTCATGTAAAAGAAGGGGCAGAGCTTGCAAGGCAGTATAAACTCCCTGAGCCGATAATAGAGATAATAGAGCAGCACCATGGCACAAGCCTGATGACATATTTCTATCAGAAAGCAAAAGAACAATCCTTTGCCTCCGGCGGAGGCGAGCGGAAGCTTTTTGAAGATGATTATAAATATCAGGGCCCGAGGCCACAGACTCGCGTGTCCGCGCTCGTTATGATGGCAGACGCCGTAGAAGCCGCGTCAAGAGTGCTGAATGACCCCACACCGCCAAGGATCGCTGCGCTTGTTGAGAGGATAATAAACCATATCTTCCTCGAAGGACAGTTAGACGAGTGCGAACTTACCTTGAAAGACATTTCTGAGATAAAAAAACATTTCTCTCATACGCTCACAGGCATTTTACATAAAAGAGTGGATTATCCGGGTTTTGATTTTAATGGAGACTCCGCGAAGTCAGAATTACCAAGGCATAATAATGAAAATCTACATAAAGAACCAACAAAGGCTGATAAAGACAAACCAGCAGAAGATAAGAAGTGATTTGAATAAAGCTCTCGGACTGCTCGGGCTCGGAGATGCTGAACTCAGCGTTCTTCTTGTGAATGACAGCAGGATGAGGGCGTTGAATTCAACCTACCGCTCTATTAACAAAACAACCGATGTGCTTTCGTTCCCGCAAATTCAGAACAAGAAACACCCCCCTCAGTCCTCCCTTGATAAGGGGGGACTTAAGGGGGGGTATAGTGCATCGTGCATCGTGCATCATGCATCGTTTGCAGGGTTAATTCTCGGTGACATTGTTATAAACATTCAGGCTGCAAAAAGACAGGCACTGGAACACGGGTTTTCATTTAATGAGGAAGTAAGATGGCTGGGTGTGCACGGACTTCTTCATCTTATCGGGTATGACCATGAAAAAAGTAAATACGCCGAAAGAAAGATGAGGCAGAAGGAAAAAGAACTGTTAGAATATATGTCGGGAAAGGATATGAACTAAATGCTTGCAAAAAGGATAATCCCGTGCCTTGACGTCAAAGACGGAAGGGTTGTAAAAGGAGTAAGCTTCCTCAATTTGAGGGACGCGGGAGATCCTGTCGAGAACGCCATTTTTTATGATGAGCAGGGAGCTGATGAACTTGTATTCCTTGACATTACGGCCTCACATGAAAAAAGGCAGATAATACTTGATGTGGTTGAAAGGACCGCGAATGATGTCTTTATGCCGCTCACAGTTGGCGGAGGAATAGGGACTCTTGATGACATTAGGCAGCTTTTAAAATCAGGCTGCGATAAGGTTTCCATAAATACGTCGGCGGTCAGAGACCCTTATTTCGTGAACCGCGCTGCCGGGAAATTCGGAAGCCAGTGCATTGTCGTGGCAGTTGACGCAAAGCGCATTACAAAAGAAATGACTTTTACTGAAGATGAAAAATGGGTCGCTGATAAAGCATTAAAAGAAGTTCTGTTGACGGATTCAGCGGGCTGGGCCATTTCAACGCACGGCGGAAGAAAGATGAAGAGAATTGACGCTGTGCAGTGGGCCAAGAAGATGGAGGAACTCGGAGCAGGAGAAATCCTTCTTACAAGCATGGACCGGGACGGCACGAGGGACGGATATGACATAGAACTGACAAGAACTATTGCAGAGGCTGTTTCGATTCCTGTTATTGCGTCAGGAGGCGTCGGGAACTTAGAGCATCTCTATGAGGGATTTGTGCTTGGCAAGGCTGATGCCGCGCTTGCCGCATCCATATTTCATTACAGGGAATACACTATCAAAGAGGCAAAAGAATATCTGAAACAAAAAGGCGTGACTGTAAGGCTTTAAGCCCGCAGCACTGTTTTTTTCTTTTCAGGCATCTGTATCCTAAGGCTTCCGATTATATCTTCCGAGGCAGGGGTTACCTTAATGCCAACTCTCTCGCCTTTCAAACTAACGACAACATCAACGGCCTGATGATTTCTCGCATCAGAGTATCTCGCGCATATTGAGGCGGCAATATTTACAAACTCTTTCGCGTCTTTTCCGGTCACAAGCGTTACCGGACTCCCGAAGTCTTCTATGCTTAAAATATAATCACCTTCTCCTGCGAGGGATTCTATCTTCGCATTATCTTTTTCATCCCTGCCCGCGATTATCTTGCATGATGAAGATGCCCTGAAGTGCCTGCCTGCGCGCAAGAGGTGCAGGTCTTTAAGCGAAGGCTTTGGATTATAATCTAACAATTCCCTCAGCCTGTACGCGTAATTCGGCTCTGTAAGAAGGCATCCCCCTGCAGGCATCGGATAATCAGTGAGCCCGTATTCTTTTGCAAGAGCCATTTGCTGTTTTCTTGAACGTCCGTTAAACGCATGGAGTTTTTCTCTGTCAACAATGCCGCTTATTTCAGGCATGGTGGGTTCAAACAGTTTTGCGCTCAAAGGCCTGAGAACAATTCCCGAAACTCCTGTTTTTTTATCAATCATGGCAATGGTATTTTTCATCTGGCTCATGGGCCTTTGCCCGACAACCTCTCCGGTGATTATAAAATCAGCTCCTGTCATAGTCATTAATTCCTTTGCCTCTTTTAACATCAGAATTCTGCAATCAATGCAAGGGTTCATGTTTTTGCCGTGGCCGTGCGAGGGGTTTTTGACTATCTCGATGAATTTGTCAGCAAGATGGCAGAGTTTTACCTTAAAGCCGAATTTCTCGGCAGCGGAAAAGGGGTCTTTCGAGCAAGATGACTTATCCGATATGTCACAACCGAAATGCGTGAGGAATGTTATCGCGGTGACGTCTATCCCCTGCCTCAAGACTGTGAGAATCGCAAGCGTGCTGTCCAGCCCGCCTGAATATAATGCTATTGCCTTTGACATAATCCTCTCTTATTTAGAATAACATAAGGGGGGGATTGTCTTTGAGCGGTTTTATCCCGCTCCGTCTTAGGCGGACGGGATTCCTCGGAGGGCAAAGCCCGAGAATGAGCGAAAAGATTATCCCTCCTTATGTTTTACGCAAGCTATTTCAAAGCCGTCCTATTAACTATCCTGACTATTTCACGATGAATCGCATCAATTCCATTTGCCGCGCTAATTAATTTTATCCTCTTCGGCTCTTTTGCCGCGAGCTTGAGAAAACCTGCCCTTACCTTCTCGTGGAATTTTATATCCTCCAGCTCAAGCCTATCAATCTTATTAATGTGCTTGTTTCTCATAAGCCCTGTTTTTACGTCCAAATCCAGAAGTATCGTTAAATCAGGCCTCATTTTGCTTGTGGCAATCCTGTCCAATGAATCAATCAGTTTAAAGCTTATCCCCCTGCCATATCCCTGATAAGCGACAGTTGAATCGCTGAAACGGTCCGTAATAACAATCTTGCCGCTATTGATTGCAGGCAGGATTTTTTCTTTGATGTGCTGAATCCGCGCCGCATTGTAAAGAAGAAGCTCTGCCATATAATCCATTTTGTCATGCTTTGTTGAAAGCAGAACCTTTCGTATCTGCCTGCTGATAAGCGTGCCTCCGGGCTCCTCGGTGAGCACTACCTCATACCCTGTTTTTGAAAGATATTCCGAAAGCAGTTCCGCCTGCGTGGACTTTCCCGTGCCCTCTATGCCTTCAAGGGATATGAATATTCCCACCCCTCTCTTTCCCCCCTTAGCAAGGGGGGAATTGAAGGGTGGTATTTTTTTTGTCTTTTTTCTCCTCATTTTGAATATGCCTCTTTTAACTGCATGAGAATCTGAAATATTTTTAATGTCTCCTCTATGCTCCGTGAGCCTGTGCCGCAGGAAGGCGTGAGGAGTATCCGCGAAAGAAGAAGGGTTGGGGCAACGGATTTTGATAATTTTTCTATCTTTGTGTCGAGATGTTTCTTTAATGAATCATAATTCTCGTTTCTTATGGCGTCTGTCGTAGGCACAATCCCCCATGCAAGATAACCGCCCTTTTCGAGAAAGCTTTTAACATCCTTGTGATACATCGAGAGAGTTTCAAAATATCCGTGGGCGTCGAAGTTTAAAATATCTATGCCTGTTTTCATTACAGACTGCCAATCGGCATTGCCGCAGCAGTGCATCCCTGAGATCGCGCCGGATTCTTTTATAGCGTCTGAAATTTCCCTGATAAGTCTCATCCCTTCATCGGGATTTACGCCGAGATATGTCGAACTTCCGAGAGCGGAGAGTATAGGCTCGTCAATAAAGATAATTACATTTTCCGTGAACTGCTTTAATATGTCTATCTGCCACCGTATCTTTGCCTTAAGGAGCATAAGGGATATCTCCCTTAATTCCTCGTCAAAATAAATAAGCCTTCCTTCTGTATCTTTCAGCCCGAGGGTAAAAGTGAGAGGCCCTGTTATATGTCCTTTCAGGAATTTGAGCCGGTTTTTTATTATCCGCAGGAATGCGTGAAGCCCCTCTGCATAATCTTCTGAGATGGCAATCCTGCTGTCTTCGGTATAACTCTCGTAGAATCTCTCAAGCTCATCGCTTTTATCTTTTTCTATCCATATCGTTTCTTGTTCAGCGGAAATCTTTATATACGGCATGCCTTCGGAATACTGGGGTATCATCCACTCCCTGAAAGACAACTGCGGCAGCTGAGGCCAGAATGGTATATCAAACGCATCGAGCACTGCCCTGCACGCCTCCTCAGGGTCTGTGTGTGGAAGGCTTCCGATTCCTGTCGTTGAAAAGGGTTTTATGAGCATTTAAAGATGATACATTATTGGTTAAAGTTCTTTCAATCGGAGGGGGGATAACCGTCTCTTTTCACACCGCAGGCATTAATCTTACGCCCCGAATTTTATGTAGTTTTCCCAGTAACCGAGCAGTTCTTTTGTCGCCCTGATGTCGCCGAGGCAGTATCTTGCGATATCAAGATACCTTTTATCAATAAAAAGGTTTTTAACGTCATATCCGGTTATGCCGTCTTCCTTCGGGCTTTTTATACCGAATGTCTTGCACCACATATCAAGGCTGAACCTTCGCCTTGAGGCTCCGAAAAAAGTAAGCTGGTCGAGCAGGTCAATGTGGCTGCCGTTATACCTGTTGGGCATAAGGTCTTTTGTGGGTTTTATCTTATGGACGGCAGAACGAATGAGAATAAAAGGGCAGTCAAAGCCTCTTCCGTTGAATGTTATTATTTCTTTGTAGCTTTTAACCGTATTCCAGAATTTTTCAAGGATTTCCTTTTCCGTCCCCGGCTCAAATCTTATGCCGTTTTCTTCAAAAGGAGAGGTTTGTGTTGCAGGCGATTGGAAATATACCGCGCCTTTATCGGTTTCAGGATTAAGCATTCCTATCGCTATAATCTCGCCGGTTAGGGGATAAAATGAAAGGCTTTCCTTGACGTCTTTTATCTCTTCGTCTGTTTCTGCCCAGCGAAGAAGGTATTCCTGCGTGCTCCTGTCAAGGGAATCAAAATCTTTGCCGCTTGTCTCTATATCAAAAATGACGCGGGACATGCAATTTAGGGGCTAGCTGTTAGGGGCCAGGGGCTGGTTTTTTTCTAGTCCCTAATCCCAAGTCTCTAACCCCTGCCGTTAATTATGCTCCTTTTGGAAGCTGCTCTTTAAAAACCTTCCATGACTTAAGAAGCTCTATTGCTCTTTGAAGCTGAATATCGTCTTTTTCGCTAACCTCTATAGGGACGACTTCTTCGGGTTGTTTTGGCTTTTCCTCGGTCTGGTCATTTTTCAGATGCCTCTCAAGGTCTCTCTCTCTTACCACTGTATGTTCTTTTGCAGCCCCTGTTTGCTCTATCTTTACAATAATGTCAGGCGTTATCCCTGTTGACTGTATGGATATGCCCTTTGGCGTATAGTAGCGCGCAGTTGTAAGCCTAAGCCCCGAGCCGTCGCTGAGAGGGACAACGCTCTGCACCGAGCCTTTTCCAAAGGTCTGCACGCCGAGAGTTAGGGCCCTGTTCCAGTCTTTAAGCGCTCCCGCCACGATTTCCGAGGCGCTGGCACTACCCTGATTCACAAGAACAATCATCGGGATAGACTGAAAGAGTTTTGACTTTTTCTTTTCAGGGGCGGTAACCGTTTCACCTTCCGTGAAATACTCTATTTTTTCTCCTGTTCTGCCCTTTATGGATACAACTATCTTCCCTGAGGGCAGGAAATGGCCTGCAACATCCACGGCGCTGTTTAAAAGCCCCCCCGGATTATTTCTGAGATCGAGGATGAGAGCAGTTACATGCTGCTGTTCAAGTTTATCGAGCGCCCTTTCAAGGTCGGAGGATGTTTTCTCCTGAAACTGATTTAGCTTCACATAACCGATATTGCCCTCGATTACCTTTGATTTTACGCTTTTTACTTTTATTACGTCCCTTATAATTGTGAAGTCTTTGGCCTCTTTCCATCCTTCACGCATAATTGTAATTACTACAGAAGTCCCTTTCGGCCCGCGCATTTTGCCGACCGCATCCTGAAGCCCCATATCCTTTGTTGACTCATTGTTGATTTTTACTATAATATCGCCTGCTTTTATCCCTGCATTGTGGGCAGGAGTGTCTTCAATGGGCGCTATTACAGTAAGCATCCCGTCTTTTAATCCTATCTGTATTCCAATCCCGCCAAACTCGCCTTTGGTATCCAGCTGCATATCTTTATACGCCTCAGGAGGCATGTATGCAGAATGCGGGTCGAGGGAATTGAGCATCCCTTTTATCGCTCCATTGATCAGGTCTTTTACCTTTACGTCTTCGACATAATTTTTCTTAACAATAGAAAGAACCTCTGTAAATACTCTAAGGTCTTTATATTCTTCGCTCTCGGCAGTGACAGTGCCGAAAGATAGCCTGCCTATAAGGATGCCGCTTATTGCAGTGCTAAGTATGAGCACCCATAACAGAATTAGTTTTTTCTTGTTTTTCATCCTTGTTATATCCTCCAGATATCTTTTTCCCTTATATTCAGCGGGGAACTATCTCTTTTTTAACCACTGTGCCGGATCAAGCGGTTTTCCTTTGTATCTTAGCTCAAAATACAACCCCGGGGCATTCAGCGTTCCGGACTCGCCGATTTTACCGAGCGCCTCGTGTTCTTTTATTATAGCTCCAACTTTGCAAAAAATCTCCGATAAATTTGCATATAGCGTATGATACCCCCCCCCGTGGCTTATTATGATGAGTTGGCCATAGCCTTTGAACCATTCAGCGAATACCACCTTCCCCCTGTAAACCGCCTTTGCAGTAGAGTCATCCGCTGCCTTTATGTGGATTCCGCTTTTAAAAACAGGGGTATTAAACTGGGGGTCTTTCTGGGAGCCGTAGGGGATTGCTATCTTCCCGTTCACAGGCCAGTGCAGTTTCCCTTTAAGATTATGGAAGCCTTTCGCAGAGTAAGCTTCGGCTTCTTCTAAACGCCTGATTACTTCAAGGAGCCTCTTTGAGGCATCATTTAGTTCTTTCAGCATTTTTTCGTATGAGGTTTTTTCTTTTCTAATAGAGGAGAGTAACCTTTCTTTGCCCTTTCTCTTTTCTGAAATTATTATCTCATTTGCCTTTATCTTTTCCTCGGTTTTTTTCAGGCCGGCATGAAGTATTTTTAGGCGGTTTTCCTGTTCGGATAGAATTTCTATGGTTTTCTTATAACTTTCAAGCATCTTGTGGTCGTAAATAGTCAGCTCCTTAATATATCTCCATCTCCTTATTAGCTGCGCCATATCCTCCGAGGTCGAAAGCAGGAGCATAGTATCTCCCGAATATCCGTGTCTTTGCATGACACGCAGTTTTCTCTTAAGCCATTCGTTCTGTCTCGCGAGTTTTATCCTGTTTGCCGAGATATCCGCTTCAACCTTGCTTATTTCGTTTTCCGCGGCTTTACGTTTGTTTCTGTAGGCCCTCAATTCAGCCTGAACATGAAGCAGGGCTTTGTTTGTTTTTTCCAGTTCTTCGAGAGTCGAGCGCTCAAATTTTTTTGTTTTTTCGATCTTTTTCTTATGTGTTTCTATCTCTTTCTGGAGTTTTTTGTATTGCTCTTTGGGATTCTTTGCAGCAGAGGCAGTGTCGGTTAATATAAAAATTGATGCAAAGATTAAGAAGATGCATGATGCATGATGCATGATGCATGATAACCCCCCTTTAATTCCCCCCTTATCAAGGGGGGACTGAGGGGGGTGTATTGTGTATCTTGTATCATGCATCTTTTCAGTAGAACCTTATTTTGCCGATTGATATAATGGCTCCGTTTATGCCAAGAACCAGGCCGACCAACGGAAGCGCGGCAAATATCTCGGACGGAAATACCACGATCTTTAAGATAGGCATGATAGGGACAAGCTTATAGAACAGGGCGTAGTGGAACGCAAGCATACAGGCTGCGCTGACCAGGCCTCCGAAGGCTCCGAGTATGCTGCCCTCGATAACAAACGGGGCGCGGATAAAGCCCTTTGTCGCGCCGAGCAGTTTGAATGTTTCTATTTCCTCTTTTCTGCGGTAGAACATTATCTTTACCGTGCTGTAACATACAAATATAATCCCAACAGACATTATGCCTATTACGACCAGGCTGAGGGTCTGAACGCCTGTTTTTATAGAGTGTATTGAATTCAGGAATCGTTCGCCGTATTCCACTTCTTCAACCCCTTTTATTTTTTTAAAATCCGCTGCGAGTGTTTTTACGCTTGAGACGCCTATGGACTTTCGGTTGAGTTTTATTTCTATTGAGGCAGGCAGGGGATTTTCATTTATCCCTTCGAGCACATAGGCTGAGTTTTTCAGAATTCCTTTAAGTTCTTCCAGCGCCTTATCTTTCGAAATATATTTTGCCCTCTCGATCGCAGGATTTCTTTTCAGCCCCGCTGCGATATTCTCCGCGTCCTGTTCTGAGACGCCTTCGTTGAGATATAGCATCATCGAGAATTTTTCGGGAAGCTTCTTTGTTGCCAGATCCATATTGTAAACAATAAGAAATGTAAGCGTGATCATAAACAACCCCGCGCCTATTGTCAGCATTGAAAGCAGGTTTATCCATTTTTCACGCCATATGCTCTGCATGGCAAGCTTTAACGAATATAATAAATACATCAGCCTATCTCCTCGCCGGTGATATTCCCGTTGTCAAGCCGTATTACCCTTCGTCCTGTGTTTCTGAAGAGTTCTTTATTGTGGGTGGCAATAAGCACTGTTGTGCCTGTCGCATTTATATCCTTGAACAACCGTGAAATTCCCGATGCAGTGTCTGAATCGAGATTGCCTGTCGGCTCATCGGCAAGAAGGATTGTCGGTTCTCCGACAATTGCGCGCGCGATAACCACTCTCTGCTGTTCTCCTCCTGAAAGCGCTTTCGGGAAACTATCGGCCTTATGCCTGAGGTTTACTATTTTTAATATATCCATGACCCGCTCTTTCACCTCGTCTTCCAGTGCCCCCTGAATTCTCAGGGTCATAGCAACATTGTCAAATACATTTCTGTTGTCAAGGAGCCTGAAGTCCTGAAAGACTACCCCTATATTCCTTCTTAAAAACGGTATGCTCGATTCTTTAAGTTTGCTGAGATCCCAGTCTGCTATAGTTACGTTGCCTTCATCCGGCCTTTCTGACAGATAGATAATCTTAAGCAGTGTGGATTTCCCAGCCCCGCTCGGTCCTGTCAAAAAAGCCAGTTCTCCTTTTTCGATAGTGAGCGTTATATTTTTTATAGCAGCCTGACTCTCGTAAAATTTAGTGACATTTAAAAATTGTATCATAGCTCCTCATGCATCGTGTATCTTGTTTTACATTTTAAATTTAAATTTATCTTTATCTTAACGCCTCTTTTATAGTTTTTACTATATCCTCAGCAGTTAACCCGTACAATTTCATCAGTTCGTCCGCAGAGCCGGAGCATCCGAAGGTGTCTTTAATCCCGATCCTCTTCACGGGAACGGGATTAGTTCCGGCTAAGAGTTCGCATACGGCTCCTCCGAGCCCGCCTACAATTGAATGTTCTTCTGCTGTTACAATGAGCCCCGATGCCTTTGCAGCCTCAATTACAGCGTCGTTGTCCAGAGGCTTGATGGTTGACATGTTTATCACGCCTGCGTCTATGCCGTCTTTTTTAAGGGTTTCCGCTGCTGTGAGCGCGGCTGATACCATTATGCCTGTTGCTATTATATTCGCATCTTCCCCTATGTGAAATTTGTATGCCCTGCCGATAGCGAATTTATAATCCCCGGGCATCACAACCGGCACCTTCGACCTTCCAAGCCTCACATATACGGGGCCGCGATAATCTGCAATTGCTGAAATAACCTGTTTTGTCTCTATGCCGTCTGCAGGGACAATTACGGTCATATTGGGCAATACCCTCATAAGCGTTATGTCTTCTATCGCCTGATGCGATGCTCCGTCTTCGGCAACAGTGATCCCGCTGTGGGTTGCAACGAGTTTTACATTCAGGTTTGAATAAGAGATAGTCTGTCTTATCTGTTCCCAGGCCCTTCCTGTTTCAAAAACAGCGAATGTCGAGGCAAACGGCAGCTTGCCTGCGAGAGAAAGACCGCCTGCCGTGCCGATCAAATCCTGCTCTGAAATGCCGAGATTGAAAAATCTCTCAGGGAATGCCTTTGCAAATTTTGCTGTCTTTGTTGACCCGGAAAGATCCGCGTCAAGGACAACGACAGTATCTATTTTTTTGCCGAGTTCGAGAAGCGCCTCTCCGTAAGCATCCCTTGTAGCTACCGGTTTTCTTTCTGTACCCTGTGATTTGTCTTCTGTGCTTTGTTTTTTCTCACCCATTGTTTTCGATTTCCTTTAATGCCTTCTCAAGTTCTTCGCGCGTAGGGGTTATCCCGTGATACTGGACCTTTCCCTCAAAGAAGGAAACGCCTTTGCCTTTTACGGTCCGTGCGACTATTACTGACGGTTTGCCCTTTACTGTTTCTGCCTTATCAAGGGCATCCGGTATAGCCTCCAAGTCATGGCCGTCTATGTCTATTACATTCCACCCGAACGCAGTCCATTTATCCACTATGGGCTCAAGTGCCATTATATCACAGCAGCGGCCGTCTATTTGAAGGCCATTGTTATCGATAACCGCGCACAGGTTGTCAAGTTTGTAATGCGAAGCGCTCATCGCAGCTTCCCATACCTGTCCTTCCTGAGTTTCGCCGTCTCCCAAAAGACAATAAACCCGTGAATCCAATCCATCCATTTTAAGGCCCATTGCGATGCCGTTTGCAATGGAGAGCCCCTGTCCTAAAGAACCTGTTGACACCTCTACGCCGGGAAGCAGTTTTGAGCACGGATGCCCCTGCAGAGGGCTTCCGATCTTGCGCAATGTCCCAAGTAAAGACTTATCAAAATATCCTGAAAGCGCAAGCGCCGCATATAAAAGGGGCGCTGCATGGCCTTTTGAAAGGATGAACCTGTCCCGTTCTTTCCATGACGGGTCATCAGGCCTGCGCCTCATTTTATAGAAATATAAGGCTGTCACAATGTCAGCTGCCGAAAGCGAGCCGCCTGTATGGCCCGAACCTGCTTCTGTCAGCATCTTTAGTATCTCAACGCGTATGGCCTTTGCCTGTTTTTTCAGGAAGGCGGCATCTCTCGCTCCGCCGGGGGCGGAAGAAAAATTGTTCATCTCTTTTTCTCCATTTCGGTTATGTATTCCAGAACGATATCGTCAAGCGTTTTAGGCGCATGTCTTTTTTGTTTTTTTGCGGCGGAATCAAAAGGCCCTGCCGCCTCCGCGCCCTTCATCTCTGCTTTATTTTCATCTCCCTGAGCCTTATCCGTATATTTCCCTGCAATCAGCTGTTTCAGCATTGTCTTATGCTGTTCCTTCATCAGTTCCCTGACATCCTTTTTAATGTCTTTTTTGCCGATGAGGTAAGAATAATTTGTTTTCTGGGAAGCTAAGATTGTGCCCTTGAAATATAACAGAGTGACAATAACAGGATTTTTTACTCCGCTGTCCTCTGTCTGGACATGATATACCTTCCCCTTGTAGGTTATGTTATTGTTATAGCCGACAAGCATATTTATGAAAATTTTTATAGGTCGTTAAATACAGCAAAATTAAATTATTATATTATAGTCATGATATAAAATGAAAGGACAAATGCTTTTCGGCAAAGCCGGATATTCGGATAAATCCGTTCATGGCAGCTGTCTTTTGATATGCATGGTTCACGGCAGATTTGCATATTCCTGCTTTTTTTTGTGAAATATGTTATACTCTTAATCAGAAGTGTCAGAAGTTTTTGATGATAAGGCCGCAAAGACTTTTAGCTTTGGGGCCTTTTTTATTGTTTGTACCCTGAGACTTTATTTTATACATAGGAGGTAAACCGAGATGGCTAACGGAACAGTAAAGTGGTTCAATGACTCAAAGGGTTTTGGCTTTATAACAAGCGAAGACGGCACCGATGTTTTTGTGCACCACACTTCAATCGTAGGCAATGGCTTTAAGTCACTTGCCGAAGGTGAATCAGTCACCTTTGATGTCGAAAAGGGTCCTAAGGGACCCAAAGCGATCAATGTGTCAAAGGCATAACTAATTTACAGAGAAATCCCCCCTGTTGTGCAGGGGGGATTTTTATTTCTGAGAGGAGAACATGGCAAACAGACAGAATTATGCCGCAAAGCTGGACTTGCAGAAGCAGCGGAAAATTGCTACGGGTTTGGTTTCCGAGCGCTTTCCTGAAATTAGCGGCATTGTGATACAGATGACTTACTTCAGAAAAGGATTGAATCCTATCCTTATGCAGCGCACGGTAAACATCATTCCTACCGGTTATGCATATTTTAATATGGATTGCATGACGAGCGGCTGCGTTGACGGTGGCTTTGATCTTACCCCTGTTATCAAGGGAATGGTCAAGAAACGTACGAAGCTGAAAAAAGGAACTCTTGTTTGCAACGGGAAAAGCCCGGATCTTGCGTCCGACCATGCAAACATCTCTTACGAAATTGCTATAAAGTTCAACAGAAAATCTTCAAAGTAGTTCCTTGATATAAGTTTAATCCCGGCTTCGAGAGCGCTGATTATTTCATTGCGTTCAGGAACACGTCGGCAAGGATTGCGATTATGGACAATATGAAGATAATCGCATAATTAATGTCCTCAGGAGAAAACTTGATTGACCTTAGAAGGTATAAGACCACTTCCCTGTCATCATCTTTCAGGCAGGCATTGGATTTTAATTTCTCGATCAATTGAAACTCTTCCACCGCCTTTTTTCTTTTCTTGGTGATTTTATACCGGTAGATAAAGAAGAAAAAATATCCCGCGGCCCCGATATACCACACAGGCCTGACCCATGAGGGTTCTAAATTCTGAAGCACTATTATCGCCCTAAAGGCAATGGCCGAGACAAGCCCGAGAATAAAAAAGCTGTAAATTACATATCCCGGGACAATATGAGGTTTTCTCTGCTCCATAGATATAAATTATATCATACCGTTACACCCCATCCTAACTTTTAAAAATTTTCCATTCTAAGCCTCTTGGCGCTAAACAAAAACATGTTTTGTTATAATTATGAAGCATATTAGCAAAGGAGGCCGGTCATGAAGGTTGTTGCTTTTAACGGAAGCCCGAGAAAAGAGGGGAATACATATTTTTCAATCCAGACTGTTTTTGAAGAGCTCAAGAAAGAAGGGATAGAGACAGAACTGATTCAGCTCGGAGGCTCTGACATAAAGGGCTGCAAGGCATGTTACAAGTGTTTCGAGCGCAAAGACAAAAAATGCATCCAGAATGATCTCCTTAATTCGTTTGTGCAAAAGATGATTGAATCAGAGGGTATAATAATAGGCTCGCCAACTTACTTTGCGAACGTATCTACGGAGGTAAAGGCGCTTATTGACAGGGCAGGGCTTGTAAGCCGCGCAAACGATTTCCTGTTTAAGAGGAAGGTCGGGGCTGCTGTTGTTGCCGTAAGGAGGGCAGGCGGCACAGATGTCTATTCGGCGATAAACTATTTTTTTGGCATAGGACATATGATTATCCCCGGCTCGTCTTATTGGAATCTCGGAGTGGGAAGGAATCCGGGAGAGGTGCTGAAAGATGAAGAGGGGATGAAGACCTTCATGGATTTAGGGCAGAACATGGCATGGCTGCTTAAGAAACTTTATAGTTAGTTTTGTTATAGAGATTCCCAAATAAGGAAGGCATTATATTCGAGCGGTTTTGAATTCTGCCAGCCTTTAGGCGGAACAGAATTCACCTCGCAGGTCGAAGACCGAGAATGAGCGAGGATATTATGCCTGCCTTTTTTATGCCTTCCTTAAATTAACGTAAAGAAATTATTTAGTCGAGGTTCAGTTTCTCAAGTAAATTCACTATAATCGTATTCGATATGACAATCCCTTTTCTTGTCAGCCTGAGGTGATTTCTCTTAACCTCAAGATATCCGTTATCTATCAAGTCACTCGATACATCAAGGAGTTTAATTCCAAAGTCTTCCGCATTTTCGATGCTTATTCCTTTTGTCTTTCTCAAACCGAGAAATATGAACTCCTTAATTGCATCCTCGCATTTTATCTCTGTTGATTCAGTCTCAGGAATAATTCCTTTATTCAGGTCTTTTATATATCTTCTGATATCGTCGGTGTTTTTTGAGCGGAAGCCTTTGATGAATGAATGCGAGCCAGCTCCCGCGGCAATGTATTCTCCCCTGTCCCAGTAATTGAGATTATGGACGCATTTAAAATGCGGCAGCGCAAAGTTTGATATTTCATAATGCTTATAGTCCTTGGATGCAAGATAGTCTATCGCGTAACTATACATTGATAAAACCAGCTCTTCATCGGGCATCTTAACCCCTCCTGGTATGTTTATCATTTCGTATAGCGGCGTATTTTTCTCAGGCGTAAGCTCATACGAAGAGATATGGGTTGGAGAAAATTCAACTGCCTTGGCAAGCGTCTGCTTCCATGAATCTAATGTTTGTTCGGGAATCCCGTACATCAGGTCTATTGAAAAATTTTTAATGCCGGATTTTTTTACAGCCTCAATAGCCCGCATTGCCTCATCAGATGTATGAATCCTTCCGAGGGTCTTTAATTCATTGTCATTAAACGACTGGACTCCAATGCTCAGCCTGCTTACTCCAAGGGAAAGAAGCGTGTTTATCTTGGATTCGTCAATAGTTCCAGGATTTGCCTCAACGGTTATTTCAGCTGATGTAGCGAGAGAATAATTTTCTTTCAAGCAAGCAAAAAGCTGCTTGAAACATTCATCGGGAAGAATCGTCGGCGTCCCGCCTCCGATGTAAATGGTCCTTAACCCGCCCGCCATATCTTTTTTCAGGATTAGTTCTTTGCAAAGGGCGTCTGTGTATGCCTTTGCAAGCGCTTCATTGTAACTGACCGAAAGAAAATCGCAGTATAGGCATTTTTTTATGCAGAAGGGGATGTGGATGTAGAGATATTCATATTTCATTTATATTCTTGTCATTGCGAGCGCAGCGCGGCAATCTTTTTTTGAGATTGCTTCGTCACTTCGTTCCTCGCGATGACCTTTCTCTTTTTGTCCATATTACCACAAAAGAGAAAATCACAGAACCTCTGTCATTCCCGCGAAAGCGGGAATCCAGGAAAAAGCTAAATACTGGATTCCGCATCAAGTGCGGAATGACAAAAGATTAGGCAATCCCATATTAAAAATCTTTTGAGATGTGGTATATTTAGGCAGTTTAGGAAAATACTAAGTTGGTATATTAATTGTTCGGCGCCAAAATCGCATGATTCGAGACGACGTTAGCAATAAGCTCATCCATTTGACCCGAGGAGATACGGATCAGGCTGCGGCTGAAAGATTTATCTCCATTGTTGAGTCACGCAAGCTGCTTGGAGGGACTGGCTGCATCAAGGGCGGATATCAATGTGTTTGCTTTAGCGAAGCACCACTAAGCAAGCTGGCTTTCATACTCGCAAATCCAATGGCGCACGGCATGCGGTACAAGCCTTTTGGCGTAATGTTGGATAAATCTTGGTTGTTCGAACGCGGAGGTCGTCCAGTCATTTATCAACCGGACACAGATTTCGGACTGCTCGACGACTCGCAAAAGTACCGGCATGTCCGGTATGAGCATGGGACTGTGGACTTCAGTTGGGAAAGGGAGTGGCGCGTCGCGACCGCGGAGCTCGAAATAGATCCATCTGTAGCTACCTTGGTGATTCCTAATAGGGCTTGGGAGAAATGGGCTTTAAACCAGCATACCAGCATGTTGTCAAGGCGAGCCATGGTTTTAAACGGCATAATAGGACCGAAGTCCATTACAGAATTCCCTTGGCACTTTGTTGTGCTAGAGGATCTCGGTGTGCCCATACCAAGTGTTTCACCGCCTTCATGACCTCAAGGGAAAACATAGGGACACTCCTCACATTTCCTGAAACTCCAAAACATCCCCGCTTGGTTTAAGGCATTGGGCACTACCTAAAATATATCTGTTGTGAGATAATAAGACATCTACGGATGATGGGAGGTGTATATAAATGAAACTGACTGCGATTATTGAACGCGAAGGCAACGGATATGTATCATTATGCCCTGAATTAGATATTGCAAGCCAAGGCGATACAATTGAGCAAGCAAGAAATAATCTTCAAGAGGCATTGGAATTATTCTTTGAAACAGCCTCTCCCGAAGAGGTACGGCATCGTTTGCATGGCGAGGTCTTTGTAACTCAAGTTGAGGTTGCGGTTGGGTAAGCTGCGAACCCTTTCAGGTAAAGAAGTATGCTCTATTCTTTCTAAACACGGATTTTCAGAGATTCGTCAGCGCGGCAGCCATATTATAATGCAAAGAAAATTGCCGCAGGGCACCATAACCGTTCCAGTTCCAAACCACAGCGAAATTCGCATCGGTACGCTTCAATCAATAATCAGACAATCTGGCCTGCCCCGTTCAGAATTTGACTCATAGGATAATACTCTAAAACATCCCCGCTTGGGTTAAGGCATAAATCTCTTCCCCAACAGGCAGTTATATCCCGATGAATTTGGTATGGTTGTTGACCAATAACCCTGAATTATGGTAGAAATGTGACATGGCTGAAAAGCAAAAATTACTTCAGAAACTCCCTTCAGTTGATGAAATCCTTAAAAGTCCTGATGGGGTAAGATGGTGCAAGACATATCCGAGAAGATATGCGCTTAAGGCGATAAGGGAGATAATAGACATAAGGAGAAAAGAAATCCTTGAGGTATCGTCCTCTGATATCACGATGGAGGGCATGTCCAGAGACATCGAGGCAAAGATCCAAAGGCTTTCAGCCTTCAGCCTTCAGCCTTTGATAAATGCTACCGGTATTGTAATTCACACAAATCTTGGCAGGTCAATCCTTTCAGAAAAGATCCTTGAGAATGTGAAGAGGGTCTCGGAGAGCTACTCTAATCTTGAATATAATATCAAAGAAGGCAAAAGGGGGAAAAGATACGCCCATATCACGGGGATTCTCAGGGAGATTACAGGCGCTGAGTCTGCCCTTATAGTAAACAATAACGCAGCGGCAGTTCTGCTGTGTCTTAGTGCGCTGGCAAAAGGCAAGGAAGTGATTGTGTCAAGGGGCGAACTTGTTGAGATAGGAGGTTCGTTCAGGCTCCCTGATGTGATGGCGTCGAGCGGCGCTGTTCTAAGGGAAATTGGCGCGACAAACAAAACGCATTTTGATGATTACAAGAATGCGATAAATGAAAATACAGCCCTGATTCTCAAAGTGCATCAGTCGAATTACAGGATTACGGGTTTTACAGAAGAGGTGTCAGTAACAGGCCTCAAGGCTTTATCCGGGAAATATCATATCCCGTTTATGTATGACCTTGGAAGCGGATGCATGATTGACCTGAAGCCTTATGGCATATACTCTGAGCCGACAGTTCAGGAGATAGTCAGCGCCGGCGTGGATGTTGTAACCTTCAGCGGAGATAAACTGCTTGGAGGCCCTCAGGGCGGGGTTATTCTCGGCAGAAAAGAATATATCGAAAAGATTCAGAAAAATCCGCTCACAAGAGCAGTGAGGATTGATAAACTTACTCTTGCAGCGTTTGAAGCGACATTGATGGAATATCTTGACGTGGATAAGGCAGTCGAAAGTATCCCGGCCCTTAAGATGCTTCTTCAAAAGGCCGAAAAGATAAAAGAGCGGGCAAAAAAGATTGCGTTGCATCTGAGGAAACAGATTAAGAATGCGAAGGTAGATATAGTCGAAGACATGTCTAAGGCAGGCGGGGGGTCTCTGCCCGAGATAGATTTTCCGACGTATGCCGTTGCGATAAAACCTGAAAACATTTCAGTCAATGAACTGGAAGAGAGGTTAAGAAAA
>Ga0172375_10002686_pt1 | contig 27563 bp, 31 predicted proteins | sample LakKiv1m_FD_114537 | JGI IMG/M metagenome (GOLD analysis project Ga0172375, IMG submission 114537) | Freshwater microbial communities from Kabuno Bay, South-Kivu, Congo - kab_092012_11.1m | ecosystem: Environmental > Aquatic > Freshwater > Lake | place: Democratic Republic of the Congo...
GGAGCGCGCGGACCGTCGCGGAACTGTACCGGGCGCGGTGGGCCGTCGAGCTGTTCTTCAAGGAACTCAAGCAGACCTGCCAGATACATGACTTCGTCGGATACAACGAGAATGCCGTCAAGTGGCAGGTCTGGACCGGGCTGCTGGCGCACCTGCTGCTGCGCTTCCTGAAGCACGTCTCGAAGTGGGGGCTGAGCTTTTCGCGGCTCGCCGGAACCGTCAGGTCCGCGGTCTGGATGAAGATCGACCTGCTCGACGCGCTGCGGAAGTATGGGACAGCGGGCGGCCCCTGCAGGCCTGTAACCGTCGCGGAACACCTGTATTTCAAGGGGTTTGAACGGTTCTCCAGCGTGCCTGTGGGATAGCACCCCTCGAAAGAGCCCCGATTTCAGGCCTTCCCGCCGTATCCGCCGGCAAACGCACTTCCGGAACCGCCTTTGAAATCACGAAAAAGCCCAATGAATCAACGGGGGAAAGGGGGCGGTGTGCCGTTTTTGGGGTTCCTATGGGATGCTAGTGAGTTGAAAACGATTTGCGACGACGCAGGGCTCGAGCTTCTCGCCGTGCAGCTTTATCCGCACAACATCGTCGAGCCGCAGCTTGCGAAGACGATCCGCTTCTGCAAGGAATGCGGGTGTCGCCGCATCAACGTCGCTTGGTACAAGGGCAGCGAGGAGAATCCGAACGACTGGCAGCTTTTGATCAACGTGATCAACCACGCGGCGGAAGTTTGCGCGCGCGAAGGCATCGCTGTCGCCTATCACAACCACGACCACGAGTTCCGGATGAGGTTCGACGGCAAGTGTGTCTGGGAATGGCTCTGGGAATCTTCGCCGGAAAACGAGTTGCTTAGCCAGATCACTGCAGTGCCGCGTTTTTCCCCGATCGTGATGCAGGAACTCGATTGCGGTAACTGCGTCCTCGGCGGGGACGATCCCGTTTGCTGGCTCGACCGCTATCCGCGGCGCAATCCAATCAAGGTGTCCGCGCGGTCGGATATCACCTCTACGAGAGTCACGAAATGGCCGCGTCGGGGAAAATGAGGCTTTCGGAGATGTGACAAGACTGTTGAACAAACCATGCATGTTTCTTCCAGCGTGAGGTTTGACGGCGACCGTTCTTTTCTGTTATTGTAGTCTCAAACGAGACTACATGGAGGTCAACATGATTACAGTCGCGAAACGAGAACTGAAAGCGCGGATGCCAGCCTATTTCCGGTTGGTTGAACAGGGGGGAGAGGAACTGGTCGTGACGGATCGCGGCCGTTCTGTTTTGAAAGTGGTTCCGCTGACGGAGGCCTTGACGATCGAACAGGCTTTTGGCGACCTTCGGACCGTTGTGAAGCCTGCTTCAGCAAAAAAATTGGTCGAACCGCTTGAAAGCGAATGGTCGGAGGTCTGAATGATCGTTTTAGACACCTGTGCGTTGTATTGGTGGACGCTTGCGCCGGAGTCGCTGTCTGCGGCGGCCCGCAAGTGGTGCCGCGACATTTCTGTACGCGGCGCAAAGATATGTTCGGTTTCGCTTTGGGAACTTGGACTGAAGGCGCAACGCGGCTCCATCGACTTGGGGTGCCCGATCCGTGACTACGTTAAACGGCTGGTAAGGGTCAAAGGCGTTGAAATTGTCTCTGTCGACGCTGATCTCTGGCTGTCGAGCCTTGATCTCGACTGGAAACATCGCGATCCTGCGGATCGTTTGGTTGTTGCACTTGCGATGCGTGAAAAACTTCCGCTCCTCACGCGCGACGAAACCATCCGGGCGTGGTATCCCCGCGTGGTCGTTGCTTGACCGTGACCGAAACTCGGGGCTGAAAAGATAAAAACGACAAGGGGGTGGACATGCGCACAATGAACTGGATTTCTGCACTGGTTTTTTTAGTCGGGATGTCGTGTAGGGGGCAGGCGACTCCGGTGTGCCCGATGGGCGGGGAGTGGCAATTCGTGCCCGCATTCAGCGATGAGTTCAACGGCGCGAAGCTGGACGGTGCGAAGTGGTGGGACTTTAATCCCGAATGGTACGGGCGTAAGCCGGGGTACTTCGCGCGCGAGAACGTGTCGGTCAAGGACGGCGCGCTCCATCTCGCCGCCCGTGTGCAGAAGCCGGTGGAGGTCACGGTCGAAAACAAGGTGCGCGGCTATGACCAGTTCACCACCTCGTCGGTGAAGAGCAAGAAGCGCATCTTGTACGGGTATTTCGAGGCGCGGTGCAAATCGATGCGGGCGGGTGTCTGCAACGCGTTCTGGCTGTACGATCCGCTCGATCCGCCCGCCAAGTACCGCGAGGGCAGTTTCTCGGAGGAGATCGACATTTTCGAGGTTTTCGGCAAGCCGAAAAAGGCCGAGTACGACCGCGTCTACTGTACGACGGTTCACCGTTTCTACACGCCGTATGTCGAATCCATTGCGAATTTCAAGCAGACGCCGCTGCCCAAAAAGGCGGCCAAGCAGAAGCTGCCGTTCGATTTCTGGGCGGACCACCACGTGTACGGATTCCTGTGGACGCCGACGGAGATGAAGTGGTTCGTGGACGGCAAAGAGGTGTTCGCGCGCGACAACGACTATTACTCGACGGCGCTGTACGTCATGTTCGACTGCGAGATCATGCGGGACTGGGTGGGCCTTCCCGATCCTGCGGACCTGCCCGCCACGTTCGACATCGACTATCTGCGCGTCTGGCAGCCGAAAGAATTGCCGTTCCCGAATGCGACGGGGTTTTAGCGATGAAAGAGGATGACAATATGAAACGGTTAATGGGATGCAGGGAATCACGCGGCGTGAGTGGGCCAAGCGGGGCGCGGCGGTGGTCGGCGGAATGGGATTGTGCGGACTGGTCGGCCGGGCGTCCGCCGCCGAAAAGCCGAAGGACGTGTCAGCGCGTGCACCCGCAGACGAGAACGGGCGGTGGTCGGCTGAGCGGGCCAACCGGTGGTACGACGCGCAACCGTGGCCGGTCGGTTGCAACTTCATTCCGTCGACGGCGATCAACCAGATCGAGACGTGGCAGGCGGAATCGTTCGATCCGGCGACGATGGATCGGGAACTGGGTTGGGCCGAAGGGCTCGGGTTCAACACGGTCCGCGTTTTCTTCCACGACCTCGTGTGGGAGGCCGATCCGAGTGGCTTCAAGAAGCGCGTGGACACGTTTCTGGGGTTTTGCCGGAAGCATCGCATCCGCGCCATCGCCACGTTTTTCACGAACGGGTGCTACTACGGTTTCAACCGCGAGGTGAAGGTGGGCAAACAGCCGGACCCCATTCCCGGCGTCCACAATTCGGGATGGGTGCAGACGCCCGGCGCGGCGAGCGTGAACGATCCCGCGACATGGGGCCGCTTGGAGAAGTACGTCAAGGACGTGATCGGGGCGTTCGCCAAAGACGAGCGCGTGCTCCTGTGGTATCTGTACAACGAGCCGTGGAACACGGCCAAGGGCGCGAAGAGCCTGCCGCTCATGCGCGAAGCATTCGCGTGGGCGCGCGAGGTCAACCCTTCGCAGCCGCTGACGTCGTGTCTCGGCGCGGACGGACTAACACCGATGAATGTGTTTTTGGCCGAGGCCTGCGACGTGCTGACGTTCCACAACTATGAAGATGCGAAAAGCGTCGAAAAGCACATCAAACAGTATCAGGCGTTCGGGCGTCCGCTGCTGTGCGGCGAGTATATGGCCCGGCCCAAGTCCACGTTTCAAGGGATTCTTCCGATTCTCAAGCGCGAGCGCGTAATGGCCATGAATTTCGGCTTGGTGGCGGGCAAGAGCCATTTCTTCATGCCGTGGGGAAGCAAGGAGGGCGCGCCGGAACCGAAAGTCTGGTTTCACGACATCCTTCGAAAAGACGGAACGCCGTATGATCCGGCCGAGGTGGCCTTGATCAGGCGGCTGACAGGTGCGGCGCAATAGTCGGGGGCAAGGACAGTGTCACAACACATGATGAGCGAAAACACGGGCGCACAGGTTTTGGGGTGCGGTGACAACCGAAGGGCGGCACCGCTTTTCGGAGGGCTCTTGCGAAAGCGTCGTCGCGCGGGTTACCGCTTGCCGCCGCACTCCAAAAAAGTTCCCCGTTTTGTGCGAGCGTTTTCGGTTACGTGCGTGCTTGTCGGCATGTTGTTTGCTGCGGTTTCATGCGCGCCGCAGGGCGGCGGCGCGAAGCGTGCGTGCGTGCTTCGCGCCGGCGACGGCTGGACGCTTGAAAACGGGACGCTTCGTGTTTGTATGACGGGCACAAACGCCGCGTGGACGGTGACGGACAAACGGTGCGGGCGGGTGTGGCTGCAGGCGGCGGATCACGGTGCCGCCGTGCGGGCAGTGCGGGCGCTGTCGTCGCCGCAGGTCGGGATCGAGGCTGACATCGCCGTGCGTGCCAAAGGCGCGAATGCGCCGTTGCCGCTGACGATGCGGCTGAGTCTGACGCCCGGAGCGGATGATGTGGCGTGCGAGCTCTCGGGGGACGTCGGACTCACGTTTGAGGAGCTGTCCTTCCCTTCACCGTTCGTGCTGGACGATCCCGAAGGGGCGCTCGTCGTTCCCCAGAACGCGGGACTGCTGTTCCGCGTGGACGAGCTGGAATGGGACGGCAAAACGCTCGGCGGGTTCATGTCCATGCCGTGGTTCGGCGAGACGGATCTGGCGTCGGGCCAGGGGTACATCTGCATGTTTGCGACGCCGGACGATGTGATGTACAAGGGACGGAAGGTGCGGGGCGCAGGGGGGCGGGACGTGCTCTCCGCGCAGCCCTGTTTCCAGCCGCAGAAGGGGCGTCTCGGATACGCGCGGCGGCTGCTGTACCATTTCGCCGACCGGGGCGGCTATGTCGCGCTGGCCAAGCGCTACCGCGCCTACGCGCAAACGCGCGGGCTGGTGAAGACGCTGGCGGAGAAAAAGAAAGAGCGGCCGGTGATCGACGAGCTGGTCGGCGCGGTCAACATCTACTGCGACCATTTTCAGAACGTGGAGGAACTGAAGAAACTCGGCATCGAACACGCGATGATTTCGGGATTCACCAAAGACAAGGTGCAGAAAATCAACGCGATGGGGTATCTGAGTTCGCATTACGACATCTATACCGACCTGTACGCGCCCGACTCGCCCGCGTCCAAATGGGAGCGGTGCGAGGGGTTCGCATTTCCGCAGGACGTGATCAAAAAGGCGGACGGTTCGAATCAGGTCGGCTGGTGTCCGTACACCGATCCTAAGACGGGGAAGAAAGATCCCAGTTATGTGGCCTGTTGGACCTGCGGCCTGCGGACGCTGAAAGAGAAGATGCCGAAGCGGCTGTCCGAGTCGCCGTTCACGGCCTATTTTCTCGACTGCGTGACCGCCACCGGTCTGTACGAGTGCTACGACTCGGCGCATCCGCTCACGCGCACGACAGACCGCGAGACGCGCGTCGGGCAGCTCGACTGGCTGACGCGCGAACTGGGGCTGGTCGCCGGCTCCGAGCAGGGACGTGACTGGGCCGTGCCGGTGGCCGACTATTTTGAGGGCGTGATGAGCACGACCGCCTTTTTCGCGAATCCGAAAGAGATCCACGCGATGCCGTTCGAGACGCTGTCCCCCGATCCGAGTTTCGCCCGCTACGAGGAGTACGGATTCAATCCGTGGCGGCGGGTGCCGCTGTTCCAACTGGTGTACGGCGACTGCTGCGAGACGACGTGGCGGTGGGGCGACAACAGCCACCGCATGCCGCATCTCTGGTGGAAGAAGGATCTGCTGGCGATGGTTCACGCGGCCATGCCGACCTGGGTGCTGTGGAAGCCGCAGCAGGCGCTGTTTGAGAGCGAGACGGCGCGGTTCAAGGCGTGCTACGACAACGTGTGCCGCTGGCGGCGCGCCGTGGGCTATTCGGAAATGGTCGACCACGAACGGCTGACGAAGGACGGGCTGGTGCAGCGCAGCACGTTCGCGAACGGGGCGTCCGTCACCGTCAATTTCGCGGATGAGGCGCGGACGGTTGCGGGCGGAACGGTGCTGCCGCCGCACGCCTATGTGATCGGGGGCGAAGCTGCGAAACGGGCGGGGCTTGCCGTGGGCGTGCCCGTGCGCGTGCGTGAGTGAGTGCCTTACAAATCCGCATGGGCGGGTCGCCCATGCTGCGGGGACCGTGCTGTGGCACGGGCGACCTGCCCGTGCGCGACAGCTTCCGATTAAAATGGTTTTTCATGTGTCGAAATGTTGCGGTGAACGTGTCCGAATGAAACGAAGGGGGAAAAAGAGATGAGACGGTTGAACAAATGGTGTGTTCTGTTGGGCGGAAGCGCGTGTCTGTCGCTGACGGTGGACGAGCAGTTCAGCCACATTAGCCTCTGGTGCCTGTGGGCGGCTCCCATCATCATCGGCGCGCCGATCGACAAACTCGACGCGTTCACGATGAGTTTGCTCACCAACGACGAGTTGCTCGACGTCGATCAGGATCCTTTCGGAATCCAAGCCAAGGACATCGATGTCGCAGGCGGAGAAGTGCTCGTCAAAAAACTGGCGGACGGCACGGTGGCGGTCGGTCTTTTCAACACCGGCGAGGCACCCGCCACAGTGACGGTTTCGTGGTCTGACGCAGGCGTGTCCGGCAAGCAACGCGTGCGCGATCTGTGGCGGCAGAAAGACCTCGGCGTGTTCGACGGCACCCGACGTCCCCCGCCACGGCGTCGTCATGGTGCGCCTGTTCCCTGAGATGTGACCGATTGCACTCGCGACTTGAGTTGGCGGGACGTATACGGTAGAGTGGACGGCATGAGGAAAAGAAAGGTCGACACGGCGCGTTTGGCCGAACTGGTGCGTGAGCTGTTGGTGGAGCTGGGCGAGGATCCCGAGCGTGAGGGGTTGCGGCGGACGCCAGCGAGGATGGCCGAGGCGCTCGCATTCCTGACGCAGGGCTATCGGCAGACGCCGAAGTGCGTGCTCAACGGAGCCGTGTTTCAGGCGCACACGAATCACATGATCATCGTGCGCGACATTGAAATTTACAGCCTGTGTGAGCACCACCTGCTGCCGTTCTACGGTCGGTGTCATGTCGGCTACGTCGCTAGGGACAATGTGTTGGGCGTAAGCAAGATCGCCCGCATCGTCGATTGTTTCGCCCGCCGCCTGCAGATTCAGGAGCGCCTCACGGAGCAGATCGCCGAATCGATTCTCGAGGAGTCGTCCGCCGAGGGCGTGGGCGTGGTGATGGAGTGCCGTCACCTCTGCATGATGATGCGCGGCGTGCAGAAACAGAATTCGGTGATGACCACGTCGGCTGTGCTCGGCTCGTTCCGCAACGATCCCGCGACGCGGCAGGAATTTCTGTCCCTGATCCGACAATAGACTGGCGACGGAGAATCGCGGCATGCGCTTTGCGCTATCGACAAACTGGAATGCTCAGCGGCACGAATCGGGCGAAGCGCTGGTCGACGAAATTCTGGGGTTGGGCTTTCAGGCTCTCGAGTTGGGCTACCACACGACCGACGAGCTGGCGGCGGGGATTCTGCGCCGTGTGAAAGAAGGCGCGGTGGCGGTGGACAGCGTCCATGCGTTCTGCCCCGTGCCCATCGGCGCGCCGCACGGCTATCCGGAACTCCACTTGCTGGCCTCGCGCGACGAGGACGAGCGGGCGATGGCCTCCATTCTGATCGGACGCACGCTGACGTTCGCGCAGTCGATGGGCGCGAAGGCGGTTGTGCTGCATGCGGGGCGCGTGTTTTTGGACTCGTTCTTCGGCGATGTGGGCACGGGCCGTCTGCTCCGCGTGTTGGGCGACGAAGAGGTCGTCGACTCGCCCGCTTATCAGCGCGCGCTGGACCGTGCGCTGCGGCGGCGCCGGTCGCGCGTGCCTCGCTATTTCGATGGCTTCTGCCTGTCGCTCGACGTGTTGTTGCCAAAGTTTGAGAAGGCCGGCGTGGCGCTGTGTCTGGAAAACCTGCCGTCGATCGAGGCGTTCCCGGACGAACAGGAGATGCTGATGCTGAAACAGCGTTTCCCCACTTCGGCGCTCGCCTGTTGGCACGACATGGGGCATGGCCAAGTTCGCGAAAACATGGGCTGGATACGCCATGTCGACGCGGCGCGGCTGCTGGCGCCTTGTGTCCGGGGCGTTCACATCCACGACGCTCGCCCGATCATCGAAGACCATCTGATACCCGGCAAAGGGGAAATCGACTTCGGCGCGTTTGCCTTTTTCGGCGCGGACGAGGTGATCAAGGTTTTCGAGCCGCAGCCGAACGCAAAAGGGCCGGATCTGACGGCGGCCATCCGCTATGTGGAGGCGGCGTGGACGGGCGGTGTCGGCGTCACGGCGACGGCGTGACGACCCGTTCGAAGAAGGCCTCCAATTGCGGAATGTTGCGCGAGCCGTCGAAGTGTGTTTCGGCGACTTTCCGTCCTTCGCGCGACAGCCGAAGGCAGAGTTCCTTGGAGCCGAGCGCTTGGGCGAGTGCGTCGGCCAGGCGTTCCGGGTCGTCGGGGGGGACGAGAAGTCCGCTGACCGTGTCGACGATCACTTCCGGGGCGGCCGCGGCGGTCGTGGTGACGATGGGCGTGCCAAGGGCGAGGGCTTCCACAAGAATGTTGGCGATGCCGTCGCTGTCGCCGTCTCGGGTTCGGCGGGAGGGCAGGACCAGCACCGACGCGTCGATCAGATAGGAGCGGGTTTCCTCTTGGGACTGCCAGCCGACGAACACGACGGTTTTGCCGAGGTCGAGCTTTTCGGCGAGCTTCCGAAGCGACGCCTCTTCGCGGCCCGAGCCGACGATTACGCAGGCGAACTGCGCGTTCCGTTTCGAGAGAATCGCGCAGGCGCGGAGCAACGTGTCGATGCCTTTTTTGGGTTCGAGCCTTCCTGCGCTCAGCAGGACACCCTCGGTTTGAATCGTATCGCAGGGAAAATCGTTGAGGGGCAGGCTGTGGTAGATCACGGAGATGCGTTCGGGGGGAAGGCCGCACCGCGTGACGGTTTCTGCGGCGCGGTGTGAGCAGGCCACGACGCCCTTGGCCGTCCGCAGTCGGCGGAAGAGCACGCGCGGCGGCGCGGTGAACACGTCGTGGGCGTGTACGGCGCACGTCCAAGGCACGCCCAAGGTATGCGCGGCGATCCCCGCAAGATCGGCGGTGATGCCGGCGAACTGCGCGTGGATCAGTCGACTGTCGGTCTCGACGACTTTCTGGGCGAGGCTGGCCGCCTGCGGCAGCCGCTTTGCAATGCGGGCCGCCGTGATCGGGGAACGGAAGAGTTCCTCGCCGAGCCGCGCGCAGGCGGCCTTTAGGAATCGCCAGCGGAAGCCCTCCGGGCAGTTGCGGAGGGCGAAGGCCAGCGGCCCTTTGCCGCCCACGAGCAGCCGCGTGAAGATCGGCCAGTTCCGTCGACGAAGCAAATCCAGCTCCCGGCGAACGAAGGTCTCGCTGGGGGCGAGTTGCTCGATGACGTACGTGACCGGGAAGGGCATGGGTCAGGGCTGTTTGGGCAGCAGATTGAAGTCGGCGGGGATGGATCGGATTGAGGCGCAGAGCAGGTCGACTGTGCGGGAAGCGTCTTCCAGGCTCAGCACTTCCACAGGGCTGTGCATGTAGCGAAGAGGAATGCTGAGCTGAGCGACCGCCGCGCCGGAGCGCGACATGCGCATGGCCCAGGCGCACGTGCCCGTGCCGCGGCTGCGCACCTGTCGCTGCACGGGAATGTTCTGGGCGGCCGCCGCCGAGAAAGCGAGATCGTTCAGCGTCTTGTGGTAGGTGGGGCCGATGCCGATCACGGGGCCGTCGCCGATGCGGACGTCGCCCGCGACTTTGCGGTCGTCCTTGTTGGCGTCGGTCGCGAATGTGACGTCCACGCAGAAGCCGACGTGCGGGTCGATGTCGTAGGCGACCGTGATGCCGCCGACGAGGCCGACTTCCTCCTGCACGCTGGCGACCATGTGGAGCGCCACGTTGAGCTTTTCGCCGACGAGTCGCCGCACGGTTTCGGCGACGATGAAGGCGCCGATCCGGTTGTCGAAGCCGCGGCAGGCGACGCGTCCGTTGGCCAGCGGACGCCAGCCGGCGTCGACGACCGCCGGACTGCCGAGATCGACCCACTCGAGCGCGTCGGCCTTGCTTTTGGCTCCGATGTCGACGGCGATGTCCTTCAGTTCCTGCGGCGCGACCTTTTCGCGGTCCTTGGCCGTCATCAAATGGGGGGGGCGCACGCCGAATACGCCGTAGACGGGGCCTCGCCGACCTTGGATCACGAGCCGCTCCGCGGCCACGGTTGGAACTGTGACGCCGCCGAGCGGGCACATGTAGAGAAAGCCGTCGTCGTCGATATGCTGCACCATGAAGCCGATCTCGTCGCAGTGTCCCTCGATCATCACGCGGAGCGGCGCGCCGGGGTTGAGGCTGGCGCGCAGGTTGCCGTGGACGTCGATGGCGGGAGTTGGCGCGTGGGCGGCCATCAGATAGTCGGCCAGAAGCCGCATGCCGTCGTATTCGAAGCCGGTCGGCGTGGGCGTTGCGACCAATTTTTGGAGAAGCGTAAGCGCGTGGTTGTCCATGAGAAAACACCTTTCGCATCCGTGGGGAGGACCGTCGCCGACGGTCGCCGATACGATGCGAATCAGTGTAGCCGGGGCGGTTTAAAACATCAAGGAGGGAAAAGGGGCTTCAACAAAGCACTTGCGTCACCGACGCAAGCTGGTATCATAGACGGCACTTTTTCGTTTTTCCGCGTGGACGTTTTTCCGCGCGGGGGGGCGAAGTGTTGTTAACCGAGGAGTAACGGAATATGGCCAAGATCGATTTTGGCGGTGTCGTTGAGACCGTCGTCACACGTAAAGAGTATCCCCTGAAGAAGGCGCAGCAGGTTCTCAAGAAGGAAGTCCTCGCCATCATCGGCTATGGCGTGCAGGGTCCGGCGCAGTCTCTGAACATGCGCGACAACGGCGTCAACGTCATCATCGGCCAGGACAAGCGTTTCGCGGGCGACTGGAAGCGCGCGATGAAGGACGGCTTCAAGCCCGGCAAGACGCTTTTCGACATCGAAGAGGCCGCTCAGCGCGCGACGATCATCATGATGTTGGTGAACGACGGCGCGATCCCGCAGGTGTGGCCGCGCATCGCGCCCTACCTGACGGCCGGCAAGGCGCTCTATTTCTCGCATGGGTTCGGCTACGTCTACCGCAAGCTGACGACGGTGAAGGCCGGCCCGGACGTGGACGTCATCATGGTGGCGCCGAAAGGGTCGGGCACGTCGGTTCGCCGCAACTTCCTCGCGGGCGTCGGGATCAACTCCAGCTTTGCCGTGGCGCAGGACGCGACGGGCAAGGCATTGGACCGCACGCTGGCGATCGGCGTGGCGGTGGGCTCGGGCTATCTCTTCCCGACGACGTTCGAGCACGAAGTGACCTCGGACCTCGTGGGTGAGCGCGGCGTGCTGATGGGCGCGCTCGCGGGCATCATGGAGGCCCAGTACGACGTGCTCCGCAAGAACGGCCACACCCCGTCCGAAGCGTTCAACGAGACGGTGGAGGAGCTCACGCAGAGCCTCATCCGCTTGGTGGACGAGAACGGCATGGACTGGATGTACTCGAACTGCTCGGCCACGGCCCAGCGCGGCGCGCTCGACTGGCGGCCGAAGTTCAAGAAGGCGACGCTGCCGGTGTTCAACGCCCTGTACAAGGCGGTGAAGAGCCAGAGCGAGGCCCGCCATGTCGTCAAGGTCTGCGGTTCGGCGGACTACAAGCAGAAGCTCGACGCCGAACTCAAGATGATGCACGACTCCGAGATGTGGCAGGCCGGTGCCGCTGTGCGCGCGCTGCGTCCGCACGAGAAGGCCAAGGCCAACGCCGACAAGGCCGCCGGCGTCAAGGGGCGCGGCTCAAACTGAGCGCGCGCACCTGTGCCGTTTGTCTGTGAAGGAGGCGCCCGCCGGATTCCGGCGGGCGCCTCTTTGCGTTTGCGCCGACATCGGGATGGCCCGCCCGTTTGGGTGTCGCGATCACCGTAAAAACTCTCGCGTGGCGAACAATTTTCATGGGCGGTATTCCATTTGTCAGAGGAAGCGCTTTTGTGTACAATGGTGCGGTTTTTTTCGTACACCTATGGAGGTCAATCACATGAGTTGTCCGTATCAGTGCTCCCACGAAGTGGAGCAGATGTGCTGCGTCACCAAGGGCGCTCAGCACGGGCCGGCGCCGATTCCCGAAGAGGGCAAATGGGTGCAGGCGAAGGAGATCAAAGACATTTCCGGTTTGACGCACGGCGTGGGTTGGTGCGCGCCGCAGCAGGGCGCGTGCAAGTTGACCCTGAACGTCAAGGACGGCGTGATCCAAGAGGCTCTGGTCGAGACGATCGGCTGCTCGGGTATGACCCATTCGGCCGCCATGGCCGCCGAAGTGTTGCCGGGCAAGACGGTGCTCGAGGCATTGAACACCGATCTCGTCTGCGATGCGATCAACACGGCGATGCGCGAACTGTTCCTCCAGATTGCTTACGGCCGCACGCAGAGCGCCTTTTCCGAGGGCGGTCTGCCGATCGGCGCGGGCCTTGAGGATTTGGGCAAAGGGCTGCGCAGCCAGATCGGCACGATGTACAGCACCAAACAGAAGGGCGTGCGCTATCTGGAGATGGCCGAGGGCTACGTCAAGCGCATCGCGCTGGACAGCAACAACGAAGTGATCGGTTACGAGTTCATCCGCCTCGGCGTCTTTCTGGAGCAGGTCAAGAAGGGCGTGGATCCGAAAGAGGCGCTGGCCAAAGCGACTGGCACGTACGGGCGTTTCACGGCGGAACAGGGTGCCGTCAAGTTCATTGATCCCCGTCACGAGTAGTTGAAAGGAGACGATTCTTATGGCACTTTTTGAAAGTTATGAGCGTCGCATCAAACAGATCGACGCGGTCTGCAAGAAGTACGGGATCAAGGATGTCGAAGAGGCGCGCAGCCTCTGTCAGGAAAAGGGTTTCGACCCGTATGAGATCTGTCAATCGATCCAGAACATCTGCTTCGAGAACGCGAAATGGGCGTATGTTTTGGGCGCGGCGATCGCACTGAAAAAGGGTTGCACGAAAGCGGCCGATGCGGCCGAGGCCATTGGCGAGGGTCTGCAGGCGTTCTGCATCCCCGGCTCCGTTGCGGACGACCGCAAAGTCGGTCTGGGGCACGGTAATCTCGCGGCCATGTTGTTGCGCGAAGAGACGAAGTGTTTCTGCTTCCTGGCGGGGCACGAGTCGTTCGCGGCGGCCGAAGGCGCGATCGGCATCGCGATGAAGGCGAACAAGGTCCGCAAGACGCCGCTGCAGGTGATCCTGAACGGCCTCGGCAAGGACGCCGCCTATATCATCAGCCGCATCAATGGCTTTACGCACTGCGAGACGCTGTTCGATTACGCGACCAGCGAGCTGGCGGTCACGAAGGTGACGAAGTTCTCCGACGGACCCCGCGCGGCGGTGCGTTGCTACGGCGCGGACGACGTGCGCGAGGGCGTGGCGATCATGTGGAAAGAAGGCGTGGATGTGTCCATCACCGGCAATTCGACGAACCCCACGCGGTTCCAGCATCCGGTCGCCGGCACGTACAAGAAAGAGTGCGTGGAAAAAGGCAAAAAATACTTCTCCGTGGCGTCCGGCGGCGGCACGGGCCGCACGCTGCATCCGGACAACATGGCGGCTGGGCCGGCTTCGTACGGTATGACCGACACCATGGGCCGCATGCACTCCGACGCGCAGTTCGCAGGCTCGTCGTCGGTCCCGGCGCACGTGGAGATGATGGGCTTCCTCGGCATGGGCAACAACCCGATGGTCGGCGCGTCCGTGGCCGTCGCCGTTTCGGTCGAGGAGAGTTTCCAAAAGTAGGCCGCACGCGTGCGTCCGATTGCTGTTGAACGGCCGTCCCGCCTTGGCGGGGCGGCCTTTTTTTGCGGCAAAGGCGCGCGGCACTGCCGAGAAGTAATCGGTTGGTGACGGCGAATGCGAATCTGATGCGCGTCGGACGCGAAGGCAAGGGACGAGCGTCTGCTCGTCCGTGCTGCCGGGCGTGCCGACGCACGCCCCTCCCCTTTCTGGTTCCAAGCCGAACGGTTATCCGAAACGCAAAATCCTCACACTCCCTGTTGTCACCCACTGATTACTGTGGAAAACTTGAAAAAAAACGCAAAGGCACTATTTTATCTTCCACTCACGTGTGAAATGAAAGGGGCGGAAATGAAGATGAAAGGGGCTGTCGGGTGTTTTCTGTCGGTTTCGATGGCGTTGGCCTTGTGTGTGTCGGCGGCGGAGAATCCGTCGGCGGCTTACATCCAGCGGACGATGAAGGCGCTGGCGGAGTCGACCGCTGAGAATCCGGCGCACGTGCGGGTGCTGTTCTACGGGCAATCCATCACGGCGCAGGAGTGGACGCAGATTGTTCAGAAAGACTTGGCGGCGCGTTATCCGACCGTCCAGTTCGAGTTCCGCAACGCGGCCATCGGCGGCTATCAGTCGCCGATGCTGATCCGCACGGCGGACCACGACCTGTATCCGTGGTATCCCGACCTTCTGTTTTTCCACGTCTACGGTCCGACCGACAAATACGAGGAGATCGTGCGGCGCGTGCGCGAGCGCACGTCGGCCGGAACCCTCGCGACGGTGCCCGTCAGCGGCTCCGCCGTGACGCGGAATCCGGACGGCGGCGTCACGCTGCGTTTTGCGGGCAACCGCGTGGTGCTCTCGCCGCTGGCGGGCGGCCGCGTTCTGGAGTATTCGCTGAACGGCGCAAACGCGATCTATCTCAATCCGGCGCAGCAGGGGTGGCGGCACACGCCGGGCATTCCGAGTGTGGACCCGTGCGGCGGGCGGTGCGACATCGGGCCCGAGCGCGTGATCGCGCCGCATCCCGACCTGTGGCTGGGCGACTGGACGGGCGAGATCGTCGGTGACGGACAGGCGAGGCTGACGAGCGCGCGCGACCGCGTGACCGGCGTTCGGCTGACGCGCGACTTCGCGCTGTCGGCGGACTCGTCGCGCCTGCTCTTCACCCAGCGTGTTGTGAACGAATCGGACAAGCCGGTTTCCTGCTGCCACTGGAGCCGTACGCTGGCGGTCGGCGGGGGTGTCGTCCTGATTCCGCTGACGTCCGACAGCCGTTTCCCGAAGAGCTATCTCATGTATAGTCCGAACGCGGCCATGATGTTTAAGCCCGAAGACCCGAACATCCGCATCCGCGACGGCTTTCTGGAGGTGCTCGGCACGCCCGCCAATGCGAAGCTGGGTATGGACTCGATGGCGGGGTGGTTCTGCTATCTGACGCGCAACAACCTGCTGTTCACCAAGAAATATCCCGTGTTTCCCGACTGCGTCTACAGCGAGATGGCGGGGTTGACGATTTCGATTTGGTATCACGAGAACGACATGTGCGAGCTGGAGCCGATCGGGCCGCGCGAGATTTTGGCCCCCGGTGCGCCCGCGTCGTTCCGAGAGGAGTGGACGCTGGAGCCGCACGCGTTCCCGTCGCGGGGCGAACCGGTCGATCTCGGCGCGCTGCGGAAACGTTTCGCGACGGCGTGAGCGCGCGGTTCGCGGGGCGTTCCCCGCAGAATGGACGCATCATCGGTGTGTGAGGAGGAAGCGACGTGAGATTGGGAGCGGAATGTGCGGCCGCGCTGTGTGCGCTGGCTTTGTCTGTCGGGGGGGCTCGTGCGGACGGTCGCGCGCCGGTCGCGTTCGCCTACCGGTCGTTCTGGCCGGAGTTCGGGGCGATGGCGCAGTTCCGCGACGCGGGCGTCGACACAGTCTGCATTTTCGCGGCCAACACCGATAACTCGCTCGGCAAGCCCTACTGCACGTATCCGCCGGTGTGGCGCTGGTTCGGCAAGTACGACTTCGGTTCGTTGGACAAGCAGTACGACGACGTGCTGGCCGTGAACAGCAACAAGACGCCGGGGGTCTCGACGATCGCGCGCGACGGCTGGACGGCGGTCTATGCGGGCTCGTACGACGCCCTGACGCCGCAGGCGTTGCGCCGTGCGGCGGTCGGCGCGGGCGTGACGATCTATTGCGAGGACGCCGTTCCGGTCTTCGCGAACGAGCGTCTGGTGGCGGTCCACATGGCGGAAGGCGGCGAAAAGACGGTGACGCTGCCGAAGGCGTGCCGCGAGGTCCGAGAGCTGTTCACGGGACGGGTCGTCCCGGTGGTCGAAAAGAAGTTCCGGTACACGTTCGCCTCGCCGGACACGGCGCTGTTCGAGTTGGTCAAGTGAGGCGATTCGGCACTTTTGACATGCGCTGAGGGGACGAGCAGACGCTCGTCCCTCCCTTTGGCGGGCGGTTGACGGACGGGCTGTTTTGTGCAAAAATTTTTGTACAAGAAAGGCGGAACGATGAAAACATTAAACATATCCGAAGCGCGGAATGCGTTGCCGACGCTGGTTGAGTCGGTCGCGTCGACGCGCACGCCCGTGGTTCTGCTCCGGTATGGCAAACCTGCCGCGATGATGGTGCCGATTGAAACGGAACGTGAGCAAACCAATCCCTATCCGCTGCGGGGCGTTCCGATCACGGTGGCGGACGATTTCGACGCCCCTCTCGCGCATCTGTGGGAAGCGTGCAAAGTAGCCGGGACGGCGGAGTCTTACGGTTCGCCGAACGCATGCTCGCGTGGTAAAAAAGGAAAGGGAAAGAAGGCATGATCGTGCTCGACACGCAGGCATGGCTGTGGTGGCTGCATGATCCGACACGCCTGTCGGCACGTGCGCGGCAGACCGTCGTCCGGGCCGAACGGGAGGGCGGTATGACGGTCTCCGCCATTTCGGTATGGGAGGTGGCGACAAAGTGTGCGCTGGGAAAACTCGTTCTGCCGATACAGCTCGACGCGTGGTTTGAGCTTGCCCGCACCTATCGGGGGGTCGCGATCGAGCCGGTTTTAGCCGAGGACGCGCTTGCCAGCGCTTGTCTGCCAGGCTCGTTTCACAAAGATCCGGCGGATCGACTGATTGTCGCTCTCGCCCGGCGTCTTCAGGCCAAGCTGGTGACGTCGGATGGACTGATCCACGCGTATCCGCATGTCGTCACCGTTTGGTGAGAACAACGATTTCCGGTCTCCGCGTTCCGGTTTCCAGACCCTCGCCTGTTCGCAAAATCGAGAGTTGAGTTCGCATGATCGAGATTGCCCGGAGTGTCGTCAAGCGTCTATTGTATATTAACGGTTAAGGAGAACGGGCGATGAGAAATATGATTGTTGTCGCGATGACGGTCGGCGCGATGGCGGCGGGCGCGGGCGAAATCGTGCTGTTCGACGCAGCGCGCACGCCGTTGTCGGCGGTGTCGTCGCAGTCGGGCGCGCGTTTCGCGCTCAAAGACGGCATGCTGGAGGTGACCACGAAGGGCAACACGGGCTATCCGGGGGTCGTGGTCAAGGGGTCGTGGGACCTTTCGGGGTGCAACCGCGTGGCGTTCGAGCTGGCGAACTACGACAAGAAGGGCGGACTGCCGCTCACGATCCGTCTCGACAATCCCGGCGCGGACGCAGGCAAGGGGAGGGGCGTGTTCGTCGACCGCGTCCGCATCGCCGGCCGCGAAGTGGTGTCGTACGAAGTCGCGCTGCCGCCGAACCTGCCGAACGCGCATGCGATCCAAGCGAAGCTCTCCGGGATGCGGGCCGGACCGTTTCAGACGACGGGCGTCGTGGCGGACCTTGACGCGTCGAAGGTCGCGGGCGTGGCGGTTTACATCAAAGAGCCGAAACTCGATTGGGTGTGGCGGGTGAAGCGCATTGTAGCCTACACCGGCGATACGGCGGACGTGCCGGCTTGGATGAAGCTTTCGGAGAAGGAGTTCTTCCCGATCATCGACCGGTACGGCCAGTTCAAATTCAAGGAGTGGCCCGGCAAAATTCACTCGGACGCGGACCTGAAGACGGCGCGCGAGCGCGAGAACGCCGACTTGGCTGCGCATCCGGGGCCGAAGGGCTGGAGCACGTTCGGCGGCTGGGCGGACGGCCCGAAGCGCGAGGCGACCGGGCACTTCCGCGTCGAGAAGATCGATGGCAAGTGGTGGATGGTGGACCCCGAGGGTTGCCTCTACTGGTCGCACGGGCCGGTACGCGTGACGCCTTCGACCGCGATCACACCGCTCGACAACCGCGAGTTCTAGCACAAGCGGCTGCGGAGCTGGGGGTTCAACACCATCGCCAACAGTTCGGACAAGAAAATCTGTCTGATGGACCGCACGCCGTACACGGACCGGTTCGAGCTGAAGTCGAAGCCCATTGCGGGCAGCCACGACGGCTGGTGGCCGTTCCGCGACCCGTTCGACCCGAGCTTCCGCGCCGACGTGAGGCGCCTGATGGCGGAGCACAAGGCGGAGATGGACGATCCGTGGTGTTTCGGCTTTTTCGTGGACAACGAGCTGAGCTGGGGCGGGCCGACCGACCTCGCGGGGTGGACGCTGGAGTCGCCCGCCGACCAAGCCGCGAAGATCGAATTCCTGACGCGCTTGGAGTCCAAGTATAAACAGATCGGGAAGTTGAACGCCGCGTGGGGGACGTCGTACGCGGACTGGGGCGCGCTGCTGAAGTCGACGGCCCGGCCGGGCAAGGGCGCGGACGCCGACCTGACGGAGTTCACGCGTGTGATCGCCAACGCCTATTTCGGAAACATCCGCGAGGAATTCAAGGCCGCCGCTCCGAACAAGCTCTACATGGGGTGCCGTTTCGCCGGACGCGGGCCCGAGTTCGCCGTGCAGACTGCGGCGCTGCATTGCGACATTGTGAGTTACAACATCTACGCTCGCTCACTCGACGACTTCAAGTTGCCCGTCGGCGTGGACAAGCCGGTGATGATCGGTGAGTTCCATTTCGGCGCGCTGGACCGCGGCCTGTTCCATCCGGGGCTGATCAAGCTGGCGAACCAGGAGGAGCGTGGCCGCGCCTACGTGCAGTACGTGACCTCCGCGCTCAAGCACCCCAACGTGGTGGGCGTGCATTGGCACCAGTTCGGCGATCAGGCGACGACGGGCCGCTTCGACGGCGAGGATTTCCAAGTCGGGTTTGTGGACTGCTGCAACACGCCGTATCCGGAGACGATCGCGGGCATCCGCGAGGTGGGGTACAAGCTGTACGAAATCCGCAGCGGAAAATGAACGCTCACGCGGAGAGCGCGGAGAGCGCAGAGGAGATAGAGAGCATGCGTTTCAAAGACAAAGTGGTGTTGGTGACCGGCGCGAGCCGGAATACGGGTGTGGGTGTTGCGGCGTTGTTCCTTCGCGAGGGCGCGAAAGTGTGCATTTGCGGATCCACGCCGAAAAGTACGGCGCAGGGCGGTCAGTTTTTGCGCGAGATGGGGCTGGACGGTTTTCTGGAGGTGCCTGCCGACATCGGCGACACCGCGCAGGTGCGGGCGATGTTCGCCAAGATCCGCGAGGTCCACGGCCGCATCGACATCGTGGTGAACAACGCCTGCAACCAAGGCATCGGCCCGTCGTTCGAGGAGATGGACCCGGAGTATTTTCTGTCGGTCATCCGCACCAACCTGCTCGGCACGTTCCAGGTGTCGCAAGAAGCGGTGAAGATGATGCTCGCGCAGGAAAGCCGCGGCGTGATCGTGAACCTCGGTTCGAACGTCTCGATGCGCGCGATCCGCAAGCGCACGGCGTACGTGGCGAGCAAGGGCGGCATCGACGCGCTGACACGTGCGATGGCGGTCGATCTTGGCCCCAAGGGCATTCGCGTGAACATGGTCGCGCCTGGTTACATTTTCACCAACCGCTGGGAAAAACTCGATGACGAAACGCGCAAGCGCCGCCGCCTAAACTGCCCGCTCGGCGTCGAAGCCACGGCGGACGACATCGCTCAGGCTGTGGCGTTCATGGCGTCGGACGCGTCGCGCAACATCTGCGGCGAGCGGCTGGTGGTGGACGCCGGTTGCAGCGCCCAGCATATGCCGATCGACGTAGACGTGTAGTAAGCCGGAAGTTAGAAGTTAGGAGTTGAAAGGCGGTTTTTGGGGGGACGCCGAATGAGTGAACGGACGTCGCGATACAAGTGGGAGGTGCTGGCGCTGTTGTCGTGCGCCTTCTTCTTCCACCAGGCCGACCGGGCGCTGTTCAGCGTCGTGCTGATTCCGATCCAAACGGAACTGGGCCTGACCGACGGCCAGATGGGCGAGATCGGTTCGTGGATGTTCGGAACGCTGGCGGTGATGGTGCCGATCGCGGGGTTCTTGGGCGACCGGCTGAGCCGCAAGTGGATCATCACGTGCAGCCTGCTTTTCTGGAGCTGCGCGACTTCTGTCACGGGGCTGGCGACCGGCTTGGTCGGGCTGGTCCTCTTCCGGAGCGTGGCCACGGGCGGCGGCGAGTCGTTCTATGCGCCCTCCGCGTATGCCCTCATTGCATCGCACCACAAGTCGACGCGCTCCGTCGCACTGTCCATCCATCAGGCGGCGCTGTACATCGGGCTCATGTGCAGCGGTTATCTGGCCGGCGCGGCTGAGGCGGCTTGGGGCTGGCGCACCGTTTTCTACATCTTCGGCGGCGCGGGCGTTCTGCTCGGGCTGGTGTTTGTTTTTCGGCTGAAAGATGTACCCCGCGAGGGAGGGACAGGCGTCGGCTTGCGCACCTTCGACAAGCTCAGGGCATGCGGACGAGCGGACGCTCGTCCCTCCCCCGGCTCCGCGACAGACACGCGGCGGGATCGCATGAACGAGAACGACAAGCCCATGGTCTGGGAGTCGGTTCGCGCGCTGGCCAAAACGCCGAGCGTCCTGTTGACGACGGTCGGCTTCTGCGCCATCGTGTTTGTGAACAACGCCTACGTGTTCTGGGCACCGTCGTTCGTGATGGAGAAATTCAAGGATTCTGCAACGCCGATGACGCTCACGCAGGCTGCGGGCGGCGCGATGCTGTAACACCATCGTGTCGGCGTGCATGGACTTGGAACGCGATCTGCTCGGAAAGGATCCGCGCGACATCGAGGCGCTGTGGCATGGCAACTACCGCGACGCCTACTGGCGCGGCGGTCCGGTGCTGATGAGCGCGATCTCGGCGGTGGACATCGCGCTGTGGGATATTCTGGGCAAAAGCCTGAACGTGCCGGTGTGGCGGTTGTTGGGCGGGCAGATGCGCGACAAGGTGCCCTGCTATGCCAACGCGTGGTTTGCGGGTGCGAAGGAGCCCGAGGAGTTCGGGGCCAAGGCGGCCGAGGCGGTGGAGACTGCGGGCTGGAAGGGACTGAAGTGGGACCCCTTCGGTTCGGCGTACCGCCAGTTGGAGCCGCAGGCGTTCCGCAAGGCGATCAAATGCGTGGAGAAGGTGTACGCGGCGGTTGACGGCCGCGCGGAGATTTTGATCGAGGGGCACGGCCGTTTCGATCTGCCGACCGCGCTGCGCATCGCCAACGCGCTGGAAGACTTCAATATCCTGTGGTTCGAGGAGCCGATCATCCCCGACACGATCGAGTCGCTGGCCGACCTGCGGAGTCGCGTGAAAGTGCCGCTTTCGTTCGGTGAGCGGCTTTACAACACGTGGCAGTTCCGCACGCTGCTGGAGGCGCGCGGTGCAGACTTCGTGCAGCCCGACGTGTCGCACGCGGGTGGCCTCACCGAGCTGCGCAAGATTGCGGCGATCGCGGAGTCGCACCACATCCCGTTCTGTCCGCACAATCCGAGCGGACCGGTCGCGAACGCGGCGACGCTTCAGCTCGCGGCTTCGCAGCCGGGCTTTTTCCTGCTGGAGACGATGGCGACCGATGTGGCGTGGCGGCGCGAGATCTGCGACGAGGCTGTCACGCTGCGCGACGGTTGCATGCACATCGGTGATCGTCCCGGCATCGGCGTCGACATCGATGAGAAGGCCATCGAAAAATATCCGTATCAACCAATCTCACTGCGCCACTACAAAGGCACTCTTACCGAGATACGCCCCCAGAACGCAACGGCTTATTTTTCGCGCTGAACCGTTTGAACAAGGAGAAGACACACGCTATGAAACTGAGGACGGGATGGAGATTTGGAGTGGCCGTTTTCGCGTGCGGCGCGGAGTGGTCGGCGGCGGAGCCGCTGTGCGCGATTGATGTGCGACGCGCGCCCGATGTGGCGTGGACGGTCAGTGACGGGCAGGTCACGCACGGATACGGCGTGGCCGTGCAGCCGAACGCGCTGTGCTGCTGGACGGCGGACGCGGATGGCATCACGCTGACGCTGGATGTGCGTGCGGGCGGGGCCGGCGTGCGTCTGGGGGGCAGAACACTGGAAGCTTGCACGGTGCTGGACCGCGTCGGCGCGCCGGGCGAGTCGGCGTTTCAAGCGGGCGCGGCGTTCTGCCGGATGATGTGCCCGCATCCGCGGTTGCCGAAGGAACCGGTTTACGGTTTCAACGACTGGTACTGCGCGTACGGCGTCAACACGGGCACCAATTTCTTGGCCGATGCGGCATTCGTTGTTTCCTTGATTCCGGAGGCCAAGAACCGTCCCTACCTCGTGATGGACGACGGCTGGCAGGTGAACCCCCCGGCCCGGCAGGGCGTGAGCGGATTCTCGGCCCGTGGGACCACAGCAATGCGCGCTTCGCGATGGACATGGAGACCTTCGCGCGCCGCGTGAAGGCGCTCAACGCCAAGCCTGGCCTTTGGTATCGCCCGTTCTATGCGTGGCCCGGCGCGCCGGACGCGTGGCGGTTGAAATCGGCGCCCGACTACATGGATCCCTCGCTGCCCGCAGTGAAGCGGCAGATCGCCGAGGATATGGCGCGCTTCCGCAAGTGGGGTTTCCAACTCGTGAAGATCGACTGTTTGACGTTCGACGTGAACAACCGGTGGGGCTTCAACCTCGGCGCGCGAGTCGTGCATGACGGGCGCGTCTGGACCGACTCGAGTCGGACGACGGCCGAGGTCATGCTGGACCTCTACCGGACGATGCGCGAGGGCGCGGGCGACGGAATCGTGATCATCGGTTGCAACGCGCTGAGCCATCTGGCCGCAGGGATTTTCGAGCTGCAGCGCGCCGGCGACGACACGAGCGGGTTGGAATGGGCGCGCACGCGCAAGAACGGCGTGAACACGCTGGCGTTCCGCTCGATTCAGGACCGGGCGTTCTATGCGGTGGACGCCGACTGCGTGGGCTTGGCCCATGCGGGCGCGGTGCCGTGGGAGAAGAATCGGCAGTGGTTGGACTTGGTGTCGCGGAGCGGCACGCCGTTGTTTGTTTCGTGGCGGCGTCAGCTCGCCGGTCCGGAGGAGCGACGCGCGTTGCGCGAGGCCTTCCTCCGCGCGTCGAAGCCCGAGCCCACAGCCGAACCGCTCGACTGGATGGATTCGTCTGCGCCCCGCCGCTGGCGCTTGGGGGCGGAGACCGTCACCTACGATTGGGGCGATTGATCCGGTCTCCGCTTCCGCCAAGCGGCCCGCGCCGCGTCAGCGGAGGCTGGCCATGGTCGCGACGGGGATGTCGCTCGCCGCGGCCGCGACGAGGGGGGCCTGCTTGGCCGCGTCGAAGCGGTAGCCGGCGTCGGGCGTCAGCGGCCACAGCATCGGGGCGAGGTTCAGGACCGTCGCTTGGAATCCCTGCACCGTCGCGCCGAGATTGCCGGTGTGCGAGGAGTTGTCGGCCTCGTTCTCAATCACGTAGGGGCGCGCGAAGCCGCAGTCGTTCAGGACCTTGAGGAAGGCGTGCCAGTCCATGCTGTCGCTGCCGCCGAAACCGGGCAGTTTGGGGTCGTAGTGGTGGCGGTCCCACTCGCAGGCGGGCTGGGGCACGCCTGCTTTTTGGGCGAGGTCGGGGCGGACGGCCTGCATGGGATAGAGGCGGCCCCAGTGAATCGCGCCGGCGTCGATGCGGTTGCGCGTGCCCTTCACGTGAACGCGGTGGATGCGCGAGAGATCGCTGGCCTCGACGACCTTGACGGGGTCGATGTGCTGCCACACGTCGTGCGAGGGGTCGTAGGTTTCGCCGTGGGCCTTGCTGGGAATGAGGGCGTACATCAGTTTGCGGGCCGCGAGCGTGGCGGGCAGGTTGTTGTAGGTCGTCGGCGCGGTCGCGGGCTGCCAGCCTTCCATCGGGCAGTTTTCGTAGTTGAGCGTCACGCCGAGGTCTTCGGCGTACTTCACGATCGGCGTGAAGACTTGCGCGTAAAGATCGAGGTTCTTCTGGAAGCCCGAGTCTTCGCGGCCCAGTTCCTGATTGTAGCCCACGAAGGTGCCGACCGCGATGTCGTTGGCGTCGCCGCCGAGCAGGTGGGCGATGCGGATGAGGCGCAGGATGTGGTTCTGGTTGGCTTCGCGTTCGGCGGGATCGCCGCCGATCAGATTGTCGTACGCGCCGACGGAGATGCGCAGGCCTTCCGCTGCGCAGCGGTCGAGCAGGCGTTGGGCGTCGTCGCGGCCGAAAGTCTCGTAATCGAGATGCGTGGCCACGTGGTCGCGGCGGCTGCCGTCGCGGCGGAAGACGCAGAGTTCAAGGCCTTGGGCGTTGATCGCGTGGGCTTTTTCGACGATGGCGTCGAAAGTGAGCTTCGGAAACGCGGAGGTCATGATCCAGATTGGGTTGTTCATCGGTTGCATCCTTTCGGGGTTTGGGCAGGTCAGTCGACCGTGCCGGGGTTGGAAATCGATGTGCGTCGCGCGGGCTAGACGGGGTCGACGATCACGCCGACGCCGTCCGGAATGACGGTGACGCCGGCGGCGGGGCCCGCGTCCTTCAGCGCGCGGTCGACGGCCTCCTGCAGGGTGGCTGCGTGTTCCATGTGCATGGCGCGGACCACCGCCGGGTCGCAGAGGTCGGTGACGAGGATCGTGACGGCGATGTCGGGATTGCGCAGACGCAGACGCGCGAGCAAGTGGGGCAGCGTGAGGTGGCTGGGCACGGGGCGCGTATGGTCGCTGGTGATGATCGTCGCGGTGCGTTTCCCGACGGCCAAATCCTCCAGCCGGGGCGCGCCGATGGGCGTGTCGAGCGCGTGGACGATGCGTGCGCTCTGTTCGTCGGACGAAACCGGCCCCGTGGCCTGTGACCCGTGTCCGGGCGGCGACAAAACCGCCCGCACGCACGGTGCGGGAACATCGGCCTCTTGTCGCGTCTGCCCGTATGGCAATTCGATGCGGACCATCTCTCCCCCAATCGTCGGAAACATAATCTCGCGTTTCCCCAAAGTTAAGTGAAACGCGAAAGACGGATGCCACGCGGCGCGCTTTCTGGTATAAAGGTGGGCGAAAGGGGAGTTTTGCCCATGTCCCGAACAAAACGCGAGTTGGATGGCCTCACCCGGCTGGGCCGCGCGAAGACCGAGTATGCGGACCGGTACGATCCGTCGGTTTTGGAGACGTTTTCAAACAAGCATCCGGAGCGCGACTATTGGGTGACTTTCACTTGCCCGGAATTCACCTCGCTGTGTCCGATGACGGGGCAGCCGGATTTCGCGACGATCACGATCCAGTATATTCCCGGAAAGCGGATGGTGGAGAGCAAGTCGCTCAAGCTGTATTTGTTCAGTTTCCGCAACCATGGCGATTTCCACGAGGACTGTGTCAACGTGATTCTGAACGACTTGGTGGCGCTGATGGAGCCGAAATACATTGAGGTGTTGGGCCGGTTCAATGCGCGCGGCGGCATCACGATCGATCCCTACGCCAATTCCGGCCGCCCCGGCTCGCCCTACGAGGAGCTGGCGCGGGAGCGTTTCCGTCGGCACGACGGCGAGCGGCGGTAACGGCGAGGAGGGGGCGCATGAAGAGCGAACGAGCGTTGGTGGTTTTGTCGGGCGGGCAGGACAGCACGACGTGCCTGGCCCAAGCGGTGGGCGACTACGGCGTGGGCAACGTCGCCTGCATCACGTTCCATTACGGCCAACGACACGGACAGGAAGTCGAGGTCGCGCGCAAGGTCGCGGCGCATTTCGGGGTGGCCGATCACAAAATCATCGGCTTGGACTGGTACAACCAGATCACGACGAACGCGCTGTTGGACCCGGAGATGGCCATCGCCAAAGTTGCGGGCGCGGGATGCCCCAACACCGTGGTGGATGGGCGCAACATGGTGTTTCTGCTGGTCGCCGCCATTTACGCCAAGAGCAAGGGAATCCGCGATATCGTCGCCGGCGTGTGCGAAACGGATTTCAGCGGTTACCCCGACTGCCGCGACGTGTTCGTCAAGTCGTGCAACGTGACGCTGAATCTGGCAATGGCCTACGAGTTCCGGATTGTGACGCCGCTGATGGACCTGACCAAGGCTCAGACCTGGGCGCTGGCGGACCGGCTCGGCGCGCTCGAGTACATTGCCGAAAACACGCTCACCTGCTACAACGGGATCGTGGGGCGGGGATGCGGCACGTGCCCGAGTTGCGTGCTGCGGCAGCGCGGCTATGACGCGTACATGAAGGAAAGGAGCGCCGCATGCTGACGGTATCCAAGCAGTGTGTGTTCGACGCCGCGCATGTGCTGACCAACCATTCGGGCCAGTGCAAGAACCTGCACGGCCACACGTATCGGGTGGTGGTCGAGGTGGCGGAGGTTCCCGGCGGAACCGACATGGTGATCGATTTCAAGGACCTCAAACAAGTGCTGCGCGAGGTGGTCGTGGACCGCTTCGACCACTCGTTCGTTTTCGACAAAGACAGCGCGAGCGAATGCGAAATCGCGGCGGTTATCGCCAAGCACGGCATGAAGAGCATGGGCCTTCCGTTCCGTTCCACGGCGGAGAATCTGGCGCGGTATTTTTTCCGCGAGCTGTCGGCCCGCGTCAATGTCTCCTCCGTTCAAGTCTATGAGACGCCGGAATCCTGCGCGGAATATCGTCGGGATGACAATGAATGAGCAAATTGTCCCGACACTACCCGATTGTTGAGATTTTCGAGTCGGTGCAGGGCGAAGGCTACAACACCGGCAAGGAGGCCGTCTTCGTTCGGTTCGGTCTCTGCAACCTGAACTGTCCTTGGTGCGACACCGACTGGGGAAAGTTTGAGCGTGTGGAGGAGGAGGCGATTGTGGCGCGCGTCGCTGCTTTTCGCCCGAAGGCGCTGATCCTGACCGGCGGCGAACCGTTCATTCAGGACGGGCTGGCGACGTTGCTGACCCGTTTCAAGGACCTCGGCTTCTGGATCGGCGTGGAGACGAACGGCATCGCCGCGCCCCCTGCGGAGTGGCGCGAACGGATCGACTATGTGGCTGTCTCTCCCAAGGCGCGCTACGCGGACCTCTACGACGACGGGCGAATGATCCGCGAGGCCGACGAGGTGCGCGTCGTCGTCGATGGCGACGTCGGGGGGTTCTGTCTGGAAATGCGGAACCGGATCAGGGCACTGCACTACTTTCTCTCGCCCTGCGAACGCGACGGTCGATTCAATGTCGAAGAAACGGTGAGGCTGTTGGGACGACTCAACATTGGGCGGCGGTCGGACAAGTGGTTGCTGTCGCTGCAGACGCACAAACTGGCCGGGTTGCGTTGAGCCGCTCCGGCTGCTTTCGAAACAAGGAGTCATATGGCTGGGAAAAAGACGGTGCGGAAGGCGACACCGAAGTCGGACAAGCCGAAAGCGGAGAAAAAGGTGGCGGATAGCAACTGTCTTTTCTTCTTTTTGCGGGATACCGCAAAAGGGGGTAGATGCTTGGGCACTTGAGTCCTACGCTCCGTTCTGCCCGAAACCGCAGATAGAGGAACAACGAGAAGCTA
>Ga0172375_10002689_pt1 | contig 27541 bp, 34 predicted proteins | sample LakKiv1m_FD_114537 | JGI IMG/M metagenome (GOLD analysis project Ga0172375, IMG submission 114537) | Freshwater microbial communities from Kabuno Bay, South-Kivu, Congo - kab_092012_11.1m | ecosystem: Environmental > Aquatic > Freshwater > Lake | place: Democratic Republic of the Congo...
AGACCCCAATGTGCTGACCGACGTGATCGGGCTCGTTCTCCTGGGCGGGGTGCTGCTCAGCCAGAAGCTGCGATCCGTGAAGCAGCCAAGACCGGCGGAGTGAAGCCATGAGCCGTGCCCAGCTCGCCGTCCTGACGATCATCGCCGCCGTGGTGATCGCCGGCACCATCGGCTACGGCGTCCTGCGCCTCTACACGGCCTGACCGTCCGGTCGGAATGGTCGCTGGCGCGGAGGTGGATGACGTCGAGACGACTTGAAGGAACCTCTCCGAGTCGGGTGATCGCCGTTTGGCTCAGGCCCTGTTGCGCGCGCTGACGTCCGAGGCCGTGAGCGGTCGGTAGGGCGAGTCGGGTGCCGCGAAGGCGTGGTTCAGCTCGGCCTTCAGCCGGTCGAATACTTCCCGCTCCGCGCGCTCCTTGTCGCGCCGGATGAGATCACGGATGTACTCGCCGACATTCTCGTAGGAGCCGCCCTCGCCGACATTGGCGGCCACGAAGGCGCCGAGCGCACCGCTGAGGCGGACCGTCACTGTCATCGCGCGGGACATTGCAGCATCCTCGCATGAATTCCGCATTCAATACATTCAGGAAGGCATACGCCACAAGATGACGCACGCGCCATCGCCGCGTCGAAACGCAAGGCGCCGGCGTCCTCCGTCTCCACGCGGCCTGACCGTCCGGTCGTCCCCCGGAGCTTGACCGATTGGGACGATTGTCCTAATTCTTGGTTAGGACAAACGTCCTACGCCACATATGGCGGGGATCCGCGGGAGGGCCGCTCAATGGACAACGGGACGACGCGCGAGCTTATCGTCGATGCCGCCGACCGGCTGTTCTACCGGCAGGGCTACGAGCACACGTCGTTCTCGGACATCGCCGCGGCGGTGCGGATCTCGCGCGGGAATTTCTACTATCACTTCAGGACCAAGGACGAGATCCTCGACGCGGTGATCGAGCTGCGCCTGTCGAACACCCGCCGAATGCTGGAGCAATGGGAAGCCGAGGAGGACGACCCGGCCGACCGCATCCGGCGCTTCATCCATATACTGGTCGCGAACCGGGCGCAGATCATGCGCCACGGCTGTCCGGTCGGCACGCTGTGCAGCGAGCTGGCGAAGCTCGACCACATCGCGCGGCCCGCGGCGAACCGGGTGATGGCGCTGTTCCGCGACTGGCTGCGTGGCCAGTTCGCGCGGCTCGGCCGGAAGGCCGACGCCGATACGCTGGCGATGCAGCTCCTCGCCCGCAGCCAGGGTGTGGCCGTGCTCGCCAATGCGTTTCGCAACGAGAAGTTCATCCGGCGGGAGGTCGACCTGATGTGCGACTGGGTGACGTCGTGCACGCAACCGCTCGGGCCCGCGCATTGAAAAGGAGAACGGATCCGATGTTCCTCGTCCTGCTCAGGTTTTCCGACAACAAGGCGCAGGCCGGCCAGTTCATGGCGGGCCACAATGCCTGGCTCAAACGCGGCTTCGAGGATGGCGTCTTCCTGCTCGCCGGCAGCATCCAGCCCGGCCTGGGCGGCGGAATCCTGGCGCACAACGCCTCGTTGCCGGCTCTTCAGGCCAGGGTCAACGAGGACCCGTTCGTCGCCGAGAACGTCGTCCGCGCGGAAATCCTCGAGATCGCGCCGACCCGGACCGATGCCCGGCTCGATTTTCTCCTGAAGTGACGGCGGGCGGATGAAGTGAAGGCGAGTGCCTCACCTGGCGGTTCTAGGCGCTCATTGAGCCCGCCTCTAAGTCAGCCAAGAAACTTGGAGCCGATGAGGATGCATTTATGATGGGCAGTCGACACCCCGATGTAGCGCTGACCAGCGTGCGCTTCGCTTTACAACAGGTAGACGTAGTGCACAGGAAAGCCCTCCTTCGCCAAGGCTACGGAGGGCACCCTGCTTTGCGCTGCACGCTCCGCAGGGCTATGCCCTGCGAAACGCGCCAGCGCGAAGCAGGGTGGCGGAGGGAAAGGACCTGGCATCCAACGGTCTCTTACGCGGGCGAGGCCGTCGCATGTGTAATTCCCACCTCGCCGTCGGGCAGCTTCTGTCGACCTTTCAGCTGGGCCTTCATGATGCGGTTTTCGGCCGCCAAGTATTCGTTCCGCGCCAGCAGCTCCTGGTCCGCCGTGCCCATCACGTGGGCTAGGATCACCAAAACCGGATCGGCACTCAACTTCTCGTTTAGTGTTTCGAAGTCGCGGGCAAAACCGGCAGCCCCGTCCGTCTTCCCAATGAGCTTTACGGCGCTAAGGACACTCTCATACGGCGCAGACAGTTCGTGCCTGAATTGGAAAAACGTGACAAGCGCCCACAGCAGCAATGCGACCGCCAATACCGGTGCGACCCACGGCTGCACTACCCCCTGGAAAATCTGATCGAAGTAGAGCACGAAAGGAGAATGGGAGGCTGATGCAACGCAACATGCGACATCGCGACTCGGCGGTCGGGTCGCCGTTGCATCGGCGTGGAATGCTGCCGCTAATGGCGCTGTGACCACCGCCGCTGCCGAACCGCTCCCCGACGACGTCGAGACACTGAAGGCGATGCTGCTGGCCGAGCGGCAGGCGCATCGCGCGGAGATGCGCAATCAGGTGCTGCAGATCGAGAAGCTCGAGCAACAGATCGCCCAGCTGCGGCACGAGCGGTTCGGCCAGTCCTCGGAACGACGCGCGCTGCTCGACCAGCTCGAGCTGCAGCTGTTCGAGCTGAAGGAAGAACAGGCTCAGGCGGAGACGTTGGAAGAGATCGCCTCGCCGCAAAGTGTGACCGTGCCGTCGTTTGAACGGCGCAAGCCGGCCCGCCGGCCACTGCCCGAGCATCTGCCGCGCGAGCGCGTGGTCTATCCGATGCCGACAGCCTGCCCGTGCTGCGGCGGCGTGCTGCACAAGCTGGGCGAGGATATCACCGAGACGCTGGAGCTGGTGCCGCGGCGGCGGTCGAACCAGCGGCTGACATAGACCAGCAGCGGCGGGTACACTCCGCCATTGCCCAGCAGGCCGAGCATCAGCCCGTGGCCGACATACAGCGCCCAAAGCGAGCCGTGCGAAGAGAGGGCCAGCCCGCCCGCGATCATGCAGGCGCCGAAGGCGACGGTGGCGCGCACGCCGATCCGGTCGGCCAGCCAGCCCATCAGGATGCCGCCCGCGCCCGTTCCGACCCAGGCGAGCGAGCCGGCGAGCACCAGCACCGAACGCTCGGTACCCAGCGCCTCCTCCATCGGCTTCAGGCCCACGACGATCAGCAGCGGCGAGCCGAAAGAGACGGAGAGGATCGCGAGCGTCAGCCACGCCGCCCGCCACGAGCGCGGGCCCTCGATGCTCGTCATGTCGTCCCCCTCCGCCTTCTCATTGGCGCCCCGGTGGTGGCGGCGCGGACGGCAGTGTCTGCGGGACGGCGGGAATTGGCTACGGCGGCGGTTGCATGGCGGCTAGGCGATGCGACGCGTCAGCCCTGGCCCTTCTCAGGTCTCTCGAGATGGCGAAACGGCTTGCGCAACAAATCGGGCACGGCCCGGCGCATCTTCTCGAAGGCGACGTAGAGGCCGGGGATCACGAAGATGCCGAGGCAGGCGGCGGCCAGCATGCCGCCGAACACGGCGGTGCCGACCGCGCGCTGGGTGGCCGCGCCCGCGCCCGAGGCGATCACCAGCGGCACGAGCCCGAGGATGAAGGCAAAGGAGGTCATCATCACGGCGCGGAACCGTTGCCCGGCGGCCGAGGTGGCGGCCGTCACCGGGTCGCTGCCGCCCGCGCGCTCGTGCATGGCGACCTCGATCACCAGGATGGCGTTCTTGGCCGCCAGCGCGATCAGCACGACGATGCCGATCTGGGCGTAGATGTTGTTGGCGAGGCCGGTCAGCCACAGCGCGGCCAGGGCGCCGAACAGGCCGACGATCACCGACAAGAGCGCCGCCACCGGCAGCGCCAGACTCTCGTAGAGGCCGACCAGGAACAGGTTGGCGAACAGCACCGCGAGGGCGAGCACGAACCCGGTCTGGCTGCCCGCCTGCTTCTCCTGCTGCGCGGTGCCGGCCCACTGGAAGCCGTAGCCCGGCGGCAGGCTGGCGCGCGCCACCCGCTCCATCGCCGCGATCGCTTCGCCCGAGGAATAACCGGCAGCAGGTGCGCCGTTCAGCGTGACCGAGCGCAGGTTGTTGTAGCGGGTGATGGTAGCGGGCGCGGTGGTGAGTTCCAGCGTCGCCATCGCCTGCAGCGGCACCAGCATGCCGCTGGCAGAGCGCACGCGCACACGGTTCACATCTTCGACGGTGCGGCGGTCGGCGGCGTCGGCCTGCACGCGCACCGTCCAGGTGCGGCCGAACATGTTGAAGTTGTTGACGTTGCGGCTGCCCATCGCGGTCTGCAGGGCGGCGAAGATGTCGGGAACGGCGACGCCCAGGGTCTCGGCCCGGTCGCGGTCGAGCTCGAGCCGAATTTGGGGCGTCGAGGCACTGTAGGTGGTGAAGACGCCGGCCAGTTCGCGCGCGCTCTGCGCCGCGTTGATGACGCCGCGCGCCACCGCCACGATCTCCTCCGGCGGGGCGCCCGTGAGGCTCTGCACCTCGAACTCGAAGCCCGCGGAGTTGCCGAGCCCCGCGATCGGCGGCGGGTTGAAGGCGTAGACGTTAGCCGCGGCCACCCGCTGGAACGCCCTGTTCAGGCGCTCCAGCACCGCGAAGGCCGACATGTCATGGCCCGGCCGTTCGACATAGGGCTTCAGCGAGACGATCATCATGGCGCGGTTTGGCAGGTTCAGCCCGTCGAGCAGGCTGGTGCCGCTCACGGTGAAGAAGTTCTGCAGCCACGGCTGGCCGGTCAGCATGGCCTCGACCTCGGTCACCGCCTCCAGGGTGCGGCTGGTCGAGGCGGCGTCGGGCAGCTGGATCTCGGCCATGAAGGAGGACTGGTCTTCCTCGGGCAGGAAGCCGGTGGGCACGATGCGCAACAGCCCGCCGGTCGCCAGCGCGAACAGCGCGACCAGACCGACTGCCAGCACGCTGCGCCGGATCAGCGGCGCCGCAAGCCTGAGGTAGCCGTTGCGCGTGGCGTCTAGGCCGCGCTGGATGCGGGCCATCAGACCACGCGGCGCGCCGCGTCGGGTGAGCAGCAGCGCACACAGCGCGGGCGAGAGCGACAGCGCGTTGATCGCCGAGATCACCATGGCGACCGAGATGGTGAGCGCGAACTGCTGGTAGAGCTTGCCGGCGATGCCCGGCATGAAGGCCGTCGGGATGAACACCGAGAGCAGCACCAGGGTGATGGCGATGATCGGACCGGTGACCTCGGCCATCGCCTTCTCCGTCGCCTCGGCCGGCGTGAGATGCGGCTCCTTCTCCAGCGTCTGCTCCACCGCCTCGACCACGACGATGGCATCGTCGACGACGATGCCGATGGCCAGCACCAGCGCCAGCAGCGACACGGTGTTGAGCGAGAAGCCCATCATCTGCATCACCGCGAAGGTGCCGATCAGCGCCACCGGCACGGCGATGATAGGGATCAGCGTCGCCCGCAGGCTGCCCAGGAACAGGAAGACCACGATGGCGACCAGCACGAAGGCCTCGATCAGCGTCTTCACCACGCTGTGGATCGTCGCCTCGACGAATACCGTCGTGTCGTACATGACCTCGAAGGCGACATCCTCGGGCAGCCGGTCCTCGAGATCCTTCAGCACCTGGCGGACGCCCTCGGCGGTCTCGAGCGCGTTTGCGCCCGCGAGCTGGTAGATGTTGATGCCGGCCGCCGGCTTGCCGTTGTAGCGCGTGGTGACGTCGGCATTGGCCGAGCCCAGCTCGACCCGGCCGATGTCGCGGATGCGCAGCAGCGCGCCGTCCGGATTGGCCCGCACGGTGATGTTGCCGAACTCCTCGACCGAGGTCAGCCGGCCCTTGGCCGTGATGTTGAGCTGGAAGTCGACGCCTTCGAGCAGCGGTGCGGCGCCGACCCGGCCGACCGCGGCCTGCATGTTCTTGGCCTCGATCGCCTTGACCACGTCCTGCGAGGTGACGCCGAGGCTCGACATGCGATCGAGGTCGAGCCAGACGCGCATGGCATAGTCGAGCCCGCCGAACAGGCCGGCCGAGCCGACACCGGGCACGCGCTGCATGGCGTCGAGCACGTTGATGGTGGCGAAGTTAGACAGGAACAGAGCGTCGCGCGTGCCCTTGGGCGAATAGACGGCGACGACCTGCAACAGCGCCGAGGACTGCTTCTTCACCAGCACGCCGTTGCGCTGCACCTCGTCGGGCAGCTGCGGCATGGCGCGGTTGATGCGGTTGTTGACGTTGACCGTATGGTCCTGCGGGTTCGAGCCGACCTTGAAGTAGACGCTGAGGCTGTAGCTGCCGTCGCTGCCCGAGGTCGACTTCATCGAGATCGAGTTCTCGACGCCGTTGACGTTGCGCTCGATGATCTGCGCCACGCTCTCCTCGACGACCTGGGCCGAGGCGCCGGGATAGCTGGTCGTGACGGTGACTTCCGGCGGCACGATGTTGGGGAACTGCGCGACCGGCAGGCTGCCCAACGCCAGCAGGCCCGCGATGACCATGATCGCGGAGACGACGAAGGCGAGCCGCGGGCGGCGGATGAAGACGGCGGCGATGCCCATGGAATCAGCGCCTGGGCTGGCCGGCGGCCGCCGGCGCGGGCTGGGCCTCGACCGTCATGCCCGCGCGCACCCGCTGCTGGCCCTGCACGATGACCCGATCGCCCTCCTTGAGGCCGCTCGCCACGGCGATCATGCCGTCGCGAACGAAGTCGACGGTGATGCGGCGCTGCTCGACCACGCCCTTGCCGTCGACCACGTAGACGTAGCGGCCGGTCTGGTCGATCGCCATGGCCGCCAGCGGCACCACCATCACCTTCGCGGGTTCGTTGCCCTCGACGATCACCCGCACAGTCTGCCCGTCGGTCAGCAGCTCGTCGGCATTGTCGAACACCGCGCGCGCCATCTGCCCGTCGGTGGTGGGATCGACCGCGACGTCGATGAAGTCGACCTTGCCCTTCTCGGAATAGAGCTTGCCGTCGGCGAGGCGCAGCCGCACGGCCAGAGCCTCGCCGGTGCGCAGGTCGCGGCGCACGTTCAGCAGGTCCGCCTGGGGGACCGAGAACAGGGCACGGATCTGGCGCTCGTTCACGATGGTGGCGAGCACGCCCGATTCCGGCCCGACGAGGTTGCCGGGCGCGACGCCGGCGCGGCCGATCAGGCCGGCGATCGGCGCCGTTATCCGCGTATAGGAGAGCTGCAGCTCGGCATCCTCGAGCTGCGCCTCGGCGTCGTCGAGCGTCGCCTTGGCCTGCAGCTGCTCGGACAGCCGCTGGTCGTAGGAGACCTGAGATATGTTGTTGGTGCGCAACAGCTCGGCCGCGCGCTTGAGCTGCGCGTCGGCGTTGATCAGTGCCGCCTGCGCCCCATCGCGCAGCGCCCGCTTCTGGTTAACGGCAATGCGATAGGGCGTGGGATCGATGGTGAACAGGAGCTGGCCTTCCGTCACCTTGGTACCGTCGGCGAACTCCCGCTTGCCCAGCACGCCCTTCACCCGCGCCCGCAGCTCGACCTTGTCGAACACGGCGAGCCGGCCGACATATTCCGACTGCGGCGCCAGCGTCCGCACCTCGACCGGCTTCACCAGAACCACCGGCGGCGCGTTGTCGGCCGCCCTGGTCTGGGCAACGGCGGGAAATGCGAAAGCGATCGCGAGCAGGAGACCGGGCGCCAGGCGCCGCAGGCCGAGGGAGAGGTGTCCAACACCATGCGGCCCGAATCTCATCGCTCAACTCCGGATTATCTCGAAGCCACGCCAAACCGGCCGCGGGGCTTCGCAAGCCTGACGTCCAACGTGGACAGGCCGCATGACGTATACAATAACCTTTGGCGATGATCCAGATCAAGCGGTGCGTCGCAGCCGCGGCGGCCGCAGCTTTGCATCCGGCGCGCGGAACGATGATGCGCACCGCGATTGCGGTGCACCTCCTTCGTCGATAGCACTGGCAGGCGAGACCAACGCACCGCCGGCCCGGCGGACGAGAAAGCGGGAATGGAAAGAGGAAACGCTTCGTGACGTCGCCGGCTCTCCGGCGGCAGGCCGTCATCATCGTGGCGACCCTGGCGACCGCCTATGTCGCCAGCCACTTCTTCCGCGCGGCCAACGTCACGATCGGGCTCGACCTGATGCGCGACCTCGGCATCGGCCCGGAAGCGCTGGGCGCCCTTAGCCGCTCGTCGTTTTTCTCGACCACCAATACGCCTTGCTCGCGCCAGCCATCGCGCTTGACCTGCTCGGGCGGACGACGCGCACCGCCGTAACCTCGCGGCGCCCATCTCATCGGGTGACCTCATGCAAGACAGCGGCGTAGCCCGCGATATCGAGGATCGAATCCTGGTGCCTGGGATCGTGCGCGAGGCGCGTGAGCTTCAGGTCTATCAGGCACAGCACGGCCTGCGCCGGCGTCACGGGGTGCCCGAGTGTGATCGACCAGCGCTTCGCCAGCAGCTCCATCGATTTTGACGGCGCGCCGTAAGCAGCGCTGCGATCGGCCACGACCTCGGCCGCATGGTTGAGCATGGCCTTCCCGCTCATCGCAGGCCTCCGTTCGTTTCCGTGACCCACAGCAGGATGGCGAGCGCATCTGCTTCGTTGTCGTCGGCCGGGTTGAAGCCGCGAGCGCGGATCGCGGCTATGACGGCCGCCTTGTCGGCGTTGCCCTTGCCAGTGACATGCCGCTTGATGGTTCCAACCGGCACGCCCTGATAGGCGACCCCGCGCTGCTCGCAGCAAGCGGTCAGCGTCGCCAGGAAACCTCCGTAGAGGTGGGCGGCGTCGGTGCCGATATGCCGGCGGACCTCTTCGAAATGAATAGCGCTGATCGGACCGGCGTCCGCGGCCAGCTGATCCAACCAAGCGCGGAAGCGAACGTAGCGCATGCCGCCGCCGTCGTAGCGGCTCGGCCGGAACGACACCGTGCCGCTGGTGATAAGACCGCTCGCCGCCCGCAGGGCCCAGCCGGTGGTGGTGCCGAGATCGAGGGCAAGGACAACAGGCGCGCCGGAGACCGAGGCGCTCATGGGTTTCGGGGTCAGAGATACATGGGCCATGATCGGCTCCTTTCCGGTTCGATGCGCGATGGGTTGATGGGCGGGGCTCATGGATCGAGCTCCCGCAGCCAGTCGGGGGGCGGTGAACCTCGGGAACCTGTCGCAGGAGGTTCACACGGAGGTTCACACCGGCAAGGCTCTGAATTCACAGGGCTTTGTGAACCTTGTGAACCTTGTGAACCTTTTCCGGAATCATCTCTCACATGCGTGCGCGCGCGCGCACGCGTTAGTGTTGGGAGAGGTTCACAAGGTTCACATTTGCCATTTTGATCAATGGCTTGGTCGTGTGAACCTCGGCTTTGGAGGTTCACACCTGCGGCCCGAGGTTCACACTCGCCGGGCCCTCCGGCGCCGGATTGCGAACGCGACGGCTGCTCGGAGACCTTCAGCTGCCATTTAACCGCTCGCCGAAACGTGCCCGACTGCACCAGCCTGAGGTTCAGATCGCCCACCTGAAACACCCGGTCGCGTAGCTTCTTGATGGCGATCCCGAAGCCGGTCCTCTGCGCGCGTTCCGTTTGACCGGTAATCGGGGGTGTCGGATCGCAGAACAGGGCCACATCGAAGAGGTCGACGGCGCCCACCTCGGCGGTCCCGAAACGGTCCCACCAGGCGGCGATGAAGGCGCTCCAGCCCGCGCCCTCGCTGTCGGAGGCCTCCATCATCTCGTCGAGATTGCCTAGGAAACCTGGAATGCCGGCGACCTCGAGCACACCACCGATGATTTGCGCCCAGTTCTCGTAGGAGCCGATGGTGCGTGAGGCGCGCGGTTTTCCCGTGGCGATCCAGGCCTGACAGAGCGTCAAGCAGGCGGCGACGAGACGCGGGCGATTGGCGCGCACCCAGGTCATCAGATCGGGATGGCGGAAATCCGTGCGCTGCCATGGCCGCTCGACATGCGGATCGAGCCGGATGCGCACAAGGCGTCGCGCCATCTCGTTGGAGAACTCGGGATTGTTGCCGGTGGCGATCCACAGGCAGCGGATCGGCAGCCGCGCCATCTCCGAGGCGCCGAGAATGCGGTCCTCCCAAAACGGCGCGGTGAGAGCCGCCGCAACGGCCGCGCTGTCGAGCTTGCTGCGCAGATTGTCGATCAGCACGATCGCCGGGATCTGGCGCAGCTTCGCGGTGACGCGCTTGCGCCACTCCTCGTCGTCGCGGCCCTCTGTCATGACGCTGGCGCCGGCGCCGGTGAGGATCGTGGCGATGGCGTCGACCATCAGCGTCGCTCCGGAGCCGGGCGTCGGCTTCTCGATCAGATGCAGCGGCGTCGGCCCATCGATCATGCCGCGCAGGAAGCCGAGCAGCAGGAGGGCGACCACATGAGCCAGTTCGGCCGGACCGACGAACGGGAAGTCGCCCAGCAGGTCCTCGCACAGAAGGTTGCGTGCGCCGGCGATCTCTGCGGCTGACGGCCTGACGGAAATGGCAGGCACGGTGAACCCGGGCATCGGGGCGTAGAGAAGCCGTGCATCGGGGTGATAGCCGGGGATCGTGAGGAGCTTGCCGTTTCGGCCGAAGACCGGCGTGTTCACGATGCCGACCAGCACGGGCAGTGCCGGATCTGGTGTTGCGAGCACGGATTTGACGACGCCGAGCGGCGGCGGTGCCGCGACCAGCTCGCCCTTGCCGTTGAGCCGCTTCCAGATCGCAAGCCGCGCCAGCATGTGACGCAGGCGTTCCTCGGTGATGGTGGTCGCGACGGGTCGCCCCTCGTCGTCCGGGACGACCCATGTGAGCTGGCCGGCGAAGCGGTACATCCATGGCGTCCGGTTCGCTTCCAGGAGCAGGCTCCAGACCCTCTCGACGGCGCGGCCCAGGTCGCCCTCGTCGGCCCGCAGCATCGGCAGCGCCTGGCCGGGCCCTTCGTAGTTGAGGGGACGGTGCCGGCCGATCTGCAAGACCGTTTCGGCATCGACGACGCTGTCCGCCTCGGCGATCGCCCGCGCGACAGCCTCGGGCCCCTCGCGGAGCAGGAAGTCGTTGAAATCCTCGCCCTCAAGAGGCGGCAGCACGATCGCCACGTCGCGGCCCTGCGCGCGCAAGCGCCGGGCGGCGGCGTCCGCGGCGCGCATCCCGGCGCCGGAGACATCGTTGTCGGCGAGGATCAGGATGCGTCGCGCGGCGGGCGGCAGATCGATCTGCTCCAGGCCGGAGGTCGAAAGCGTCGCCCAGACCGGTAGACCAGCGCATGCGGTCATCGCCGCGAGCCCGGTCTCGATGCCCTCGCACAGCCCGAGCACGCCATCGGCGCCGATCGCGGCCAGTCGCACTGTGCCCCCGGCGACGCGGCCCAGCATCATCTTGGGCTTTGCGATCGGCGCCTTGGTGACGGCCTCGTTGTCGCTGGCGAGGTAGGTGCGATGGAGACCGATCACCGCACCGTCGCATGCGCGGACCTGGCCGAGCATCGCGGGATAGCCGGTTTTGGTCTCCCAATGCGTCAGGTCGGGATGGAACAGCAGGTCGGCCCCGCCGGGGACGGTCAGGCCGCGCCCAGCCAGATACCGCGCAACCGGCGAACCGGCGATGGGTTGCGCGGCGGACAGGATATGGGCGATCTCCAGGGCGGGGTCGCGCTTGGAGGGTGGCGGCGTCGGCGGCGCGCGCCGCGCCGGCGCACCGGGAGCGACGCCCGCGATCTCGGCCGCTTCTGCGATCAGCGCGCGGCCCTTGAGGCCCGTCGCCTCCTCGATGGCGCTGATCGGCCCGCCGCCCTGATTGCCGTCGAAGTCGATCCAGTCGCCGGCGTGCGCGCCGCGCAGCGCGATGACGCAGGATCCCATCTTGCGCGGCGCATCGCCCCGGATGTTGGCCAGCCGCCATTCGTCGCCGGACCTGCGACCGTTCGGAAAGAGACGCGGCAGCCATGTCTCGGCGGTTTCGCGCAGCCGCTGAACGATCAGATCCCGATCGTAGCGCGAGGGCTCGCAGCCGAGAGGTCTGGCGTCATTGAGGTCAAGCAAGGATCACCAGCCCCTTCTCGGCCCGCGTGATCGCGGTGTAGAGCCAGCGACTGCGATCGGCCGCGGTGCGCCCGAACCCGTCGTCAAAGACGACGACGTTCTCCCATTGCGAGCCCTGCGACTTGTGGCAGGTGATCGCGTAGCCCCAGCTGGTCTCGATCAGACCGCGCCGTGCCTGCCATTCCCGCCGTCCGCGCTCGGGATCGAAAGCGACATGGTCGGCGTATTCGCCGCGCCAGAAGCATTGCCGTCCGGCGATGCTCAGACCGTCCTCGGTCTCGACCATGGCGCTGAAGGCGAAGGCGTCGCCCGGATCCTGCCGCACGTCGGCGAGGGTCAGGAACATGCCGTTGATCAGCCCGAGATCGTGGCGGTTCTTGAGGCAGATGATTTTCTCGCCACTCCCGGTGGGATAGTCGGCGCCGAAACCGGCCGCGCGCTTCATCGCGGTGTTGAGGGAGCGCCGCGTCGCGTTGGTGCCGCAGATCACCTGTCCGCCCTGCAGCATCTGCGCGGGCGCCACCTCATGGCGCGACATCTTCCAGACATGCTCGTCATGCGCGCCGGGCGGTATCGGCAGACCCTCGCGGGCCATGGTGGCAAGCCGCAGGATGGCGCTGTCGCCCGCCTGGCGATGCACCTCGGTCAGCATCACGTCAGGCGCTGCTTCGGTGAAGAAGCCGAGGCCCTTGATCGGCGGCAACTGGCCGGGATCGCCTAGCACCAGGATCGGCTTGCCGAAGGCCAGCAGATCGTGCGCCATGTCCGCGCCGACCATGGAGACCTCGTCGAGGACGAGCAGGTCCGTATCGCGCAGGGTCGACTGCTCGTTGATCAGGAACTTCGGTTGGTGGATGTCCTCGAGGCGTAGCTCGAGCTGGGCGATCCGGGTCATTGCGAAGTCCCGCTCGGCCGGCCCCATGCGTGGCAGGTCGCGGCGCAGCGAGCCCAGATCCTCGGCCACGCGCGCGATCTCCTCGGGCGTCGCCTCGGAAACCCGGTAGATGAGGCTGTGGATGGTCTGGGCGGGTGTACCCTTGCGCGTCATGACCAGCGCGGCCTTGCCGGTGAAGGCGGCAAAGAGCACGCCGCCAAGGCCGCCCGGAGCCATCGGCTCCAGCCCCAGCGCCTCCATCGCCATGGCGGTGATGGTGGTCTTTCCGCAGCCGGCATAGCCAAAGAGACGAAAAACCTGCTGCTCATGCCGCCGCGTCTCGTACCAGTCGCGAATTGCGGCGATGGCGCGGCCTTGGGCATCGGAGAGGGTGATCGTCATGCCCTGACCTCCCAGCAGCGCGCAGCGTAAGGACAGAACCGACACAGAAAGAAATCGGCGCTCGCCGCAATCCGGGGTGGCAGCTCGCCGGCCTCCGCCGCGCGCAGGATATCGACGGCCTTGTCGGACAGCGCCTGCGCGCTTGACGGATCGAACGGCACGACCTCGTGGTGGAGCGCCTGGGTGTCTTTGTTCAGCGCCGTGACGAGAGCGGTCTCCAGTTCGAGGTAGCCCATGTAGAGCTGGACCTGGGAGAAGTAGACCGGCTTCGAGAGCGCCAGGCCGTGCTTGACGAGATCGTTCCAGGACTTCGAGCCGAGCGCCTTGTGCTCCCAGAGCGCCGGCCATTTCAGTCCGACGTCCGGCCCGGCGAGGATCACGCCGTCGATGTGGCCCCGCAGCTTGCCGCCCGCCGCCTCAAAGCCGAATTGTCCGCCGTCGGTGCGCTCGGTGCGAAGGTCGAAGCCCGCGCCGCGAAGCCAGCGAATCGAAAGCGTCTCGAACTGGTGGCCGGCGTCGAAGATGCGCAGGATCGCGCCATCAAAATCCTTGCCCTCATCCTTGGGCGTATGGGTCACCTCGTAGACGAGCTTGCGCGCGCAGGGCTCGCCGATCCGGCTGCCGCCGAGATAGTCGCGCGGCCTTTGACGCCGGTTGCGCGCCACGAGAGCCTCGTCGATCAGCGCATTGATCCGATCGGACACGCCGATCCCATCGCCGATGCGGCCATAGACGGAGCCGGAGCCGTGGTTGAGATCGACGATCATGGGCGCGACCTCGCCCGAGCCTTGGCGGCGGGGTGCTGGTCGCCGGTGCGCGAACGGCAGTAGTCCAGGAACCCCGGCGCGTTGAGATTCTCCTGCTGCGTGCCCCAGCGCAGATTGTCAGCGCGATTATTGGCTGCGTTCTCATCGAGGTGCATGACCACGGCGCCCTCGAAGGGCGGGCCGCCATGGAATGCCTCGGCTACCAGTCGGGCGACCTTGTAGGTGCGGTCGCCAATCGTGACGATAAAACGCCCATCGGCCTTGTTCCAAACGCCAAAGGCCGGCGTTCCGCCATAGGGGCGCTGCCCGCCGCGCGGCATCGCGCCACGATAAGGGACCAGCATGATACGTCCCTCATTGCTGGCGAGAACGCCAGGCAGGGACGGAATATCTCTCCAGATTTCTCCATTGGTCATGGCTATTCGTCGTCTCTAAAAGGGCAAGGGATCGTCGAGAGGATCGCGGGCGACCACCTGACGCTGCATCGACTCCTGAAACCCGTCGACGCAGGCCTCGATGATGCGGTCGATCTCTTCCGGCTTCCGGTCGTAGAACGGTTCCATCAGGTCGAGCTCGGTGAGCGTCTCGGCGAGAAACCGGCGCGCCTCCTTGATTGCTCGGGTCTCCATGTCGGTTTTGTCGATCATCCCGTTGTTCCTGTTGGCGAGCGCCGCGCCGGCATCGAGGCAGCGCATCGAGCAGAAGCGGTGATAAGGAAAGCGGTCCCAGCGCAGCTGGTGGACGTAGCCGAAGCCCCGCGCCTCGCGTCCGCAGACGGCGCAGACGCCTACCCGAGCAAGAGCCGGGTCAGGTCCTCTGCGTCGTCCGGCTGATCCTTGATCCGGTGCGAGGCCAGGACGATGAACCGCGAGATCGCGTTCGTCGCCATGGCTTCCAGATCGGCCAGCGCGAGCGAGGCGATGGGCTGGTGAAGCCTTCCGCGTCCTTCGAGCCATTGTCCCATCGCCTTCGCCGCCTCGCGCGTCACATGCGCCTGCCACTCATCCGCCGTCATGACCGTCAGGTGTTGAGCCAGGCCGGTCCTGTCACGGCAGGCTTCGGAGTTGACGGCGAAGCTACGGGCGGGGGCGCGCTCGGTTGCACCGTCCGGTTCCAGGCGGGCGCGGTACTTGCGGGCGCTTTCGCAGAAGACTGTCCCCAGGCCGGGGCTGCAGGCGGCACGGATGACGCAGCCTTCGGGCGCGCGCGGGTGCTCGGGCTCGGCGGCAGAACCTCGCCGTCCATCACCTTGCGCCACTCGGGTTCGCTCGGCAGAACCACGCGGTCGAGCTTGTTGCTGTCGCCGTAGCGCGGGTCGTCGCTGGGCTCGACCTTGATCTTGGCGACGAAGGTGATGCCACTAAGATCGGCAAGACCGCGCAGGATCCGCTTTGCCTTGGCCGTTTCGCTCATGTCGCTGGGATCGAGCCCGAGCGCACTGTCGATCATCGCGCGGAAGCTGCCCTTGGATATCTTCCAGCCGATGGAGACGCCGTGCTCGTCGACCTTGCCGCCCGAGACGGTGAACATCTGCCAAAACTTGCGCCGAACGTGCGTGCCCTCGGCGACGGTGAACTCGGCATCCACCATCAGCACGTCGCTGCCGGGCGTGTTCGACGCTTTGAGCAGCCCCCGGTCGATCTCGCTCTGGCCGTCGGCCCCGCCTGGCCGGATGGTCATGGTGATCTTGGCGAAGGTGCCGTCAGGGATCAGTTCGCCGCTCTTCTGCGGCTCGGCGTCGTTCATGTCGAAGCTCATGGCTCGTCATCCTTTCCGGGTTGAGTTGATCTTGCAGAGCAGCGCGCCGAGGTCGGGCGGCTCGGTGACATCGAGACGGCCGCTGCGATCCTTCGCCGGCAGGGCGAAGGGGTTGCCGGCGCGGCAGACGAGGCGGCGGACCTCGCCGCGCTCCGGCTCGTGCCGCCAGCTGTCCCCATCCGCCGCGAACAGGCTCATGGTGATGACCTGATCCACGATGCCGGGCAGTTCGCGGCCGGCCTTGCCGCCTTCCATCTGCGGCTGCCAGGTCGTGCGGTTGAACTCGTCGGTGACGCGTTCGAGGATTCCGACAAAGATCACGGTCTTGGCCTGAGCGTGCTGCAGATGCTTAAGCAGGCCGATGACCTCGCGGGCGAGCAGACCGTAGGCGCCGCGGGTGTCGGGCTTGCCGGTCTTGTCGGAGAAGGCCTCGGGCCGGGTCTTCGCCCAGGCCATGGCCTGGCGCGTCAGGTCCGTGATCGAGTCGACGAAGACGATGCGCTTGCCCGCAATCATCTGAACGAGATCGGGGTAGGTCTGCACGAGGTGCTGATAGTGCGCCTCCGAGAAGAAGCCACTTGGATCGGCGGATGGATTGACCCCGCCGACGAGGCAGCCGATGTCGAGCGCGTCGGCGAAAGTGCGCACCGGGATGCTGTCGCCGGGCCAGTCCTGGACCGACTTCATTCCCGCCTCGAGGTCGATGCAGAGCGTCTCGGCCGGTGGCAGCGATTTCAGTAAGGATGTCTTGCCGACGCCGCTCGGGCCGAAGATCGCCATGGTGGTCTTGGCGCCGGCCGCGGACAGCCGTTCGTCGGCGCTGACGATGCGCAGCGCCATCACAGTTCTCCCGCGCTGAGCGCCGGCCCGCCAAGGCTCAGCCGGAAGCTGGGCTTGCCCGTGCGCAGCGTGCGCGCCGGCTCGAAGGCCTGGCGGATCGTCTCGGGCCAGGCGGTGTATTTGCGCTCGGGCACCTTGATGGTGATCTCGACATAGGCGCGCGGGTCCTCGCCCGCGGCGCGGATGCGCTCGACGATCTCGCCGATGCGGCCCTGGTCCCAGTCGACCTTCTTGGGCAGGTCGGCGACGATCGTGACCGGGCCGTCCTCGAAGCGGATGGTGCCGGTATCCTTGTCCTGGGCGCGGCGCAGCGCCTGGGCGCGCTCGGCGTAGCGCCGGGCGATCGCGCCATCGATCCAGTCCTTGAGGGTCTTGCTCGCCTCCAGGGCCGCGGCGGCGTCTTCCTGCAGCATCGCGAGATGCTCGGCCGGCAGCGCCATCACGGCGCCTACGGGCATGGCGCGCACGTCGTCGAGACGAGGGCGGTTGGGGATCGTGTTCATCAAGCAGCCTCCATCAGAAGTTCGGTGACCGGCATCGCCAGGGTCTCTGGACGTGCGCGGGCGATTGCGAGGTAGGAAAACGCGTCGGGGCCATGCCGACGCTGGAGCAGGTGGACGAGGCCGCGCTCGGCGGCGCGCCAGGCGCAGCGCGCCGTCAGGCCCAGCCTGTCGCGGGCGTGCGGCGACAGCCGGCTCGTGGCCGGCCCCACATCGAGGGCGAGGAAGCCGTGGTGATAGGTCAGCACCTCGCCCGGGCGTGCCTGGCCCAGCCAGCCCAGGAAGCCGATCTCGTCGAGCACGGTCGGCTCGAGGGACACGAGCGCGGTCATGGCCGTATCCCCATGCGGTCGGCGCCGGCATCGCTGGACAGCCCGTTACGCTCGAAGGCCTCGACATCCTCCAGCCGGTAGAGCACCCGCCCGCCTACCTTGAGGTACCGGGGGCCATTCCCTTCCCAGCGCCAGCGCTCCAGGGTCCGGTGGCTCAGCGCCCAGCGGCGGGCCAACTCGACCTGATTGAGGTGCCGGATAGGACGTTCCGTCACGCCGACCTCCTATTTCTAGGCTTATCGGCCGCCTCTTTCTCCAATTTCTCGATGTAGGCCAGGACCTTGTCGGCCGTTGCTAAGGTGGGGGACCGGCCGCGGCGCAGATTCAGCACGAATGCCCCGTCACCGACGGCAGAGCGGCCAAATTCGCTTGGTTTGGTGCCGTGGCCGCCAAGAAGGCCTCGACACGGGCCAGGAATTGCTCGCTGATCGTTCTCGTCATGGGGCGCATCAAACCGAGATGCGCCTATTGCGTCAATCAAAAGAGATTGGTAATTTCCAATCCCACCGAATCAAGGACTTGGACCTCATGATCCTCGACCCCATCCGGCACCGCGTGCTGAAGCTGATCGACGAACGTGACAGCGACCTCAAGAAGGCCTCGCTCGCGCTCGGCAAGAACGCGGCCTATGTGCATCAGTTCATCTATCGCGGCACGCCGAAGGTTCTGCCCGAGGACGTGCGCGAGGCGCTCGCCAAATTCCTCGAAATCGACGAAGCCGAGCTGCGTCATCCGGAAGTGCCGCCACGCAAGCCGCGCAGCGACACCGAACCCGATATTCCCGACGGCCCGCGCCGCCGGCGCGGCAAGCCGTTTGCCGAAGGGTTCTCCGCCGTTTCGGAAATCGACGTACGCGCCTCGGCCGGTCCCGGGGCGATCAACGAAGGGCTCGAAGAATCAAAAGAGACCTGGCTCTTCCCCGATCCGGTCATCCGTCACGAGTTCCGGTCGAACCCGCGCGATCTCCACATCATCACCATCGACGGCGACTCGATGGAGCCGTTGCTCTCCACCGGCGATCGGATCCTGATCGACACCAGCCAGCGCGTGCCCGTGCCGCCCGGCATCTTCGTCATCTGGGACGGCATGGGCCTCGTCGCCAAGCGCGTCGAGCATGTGCCGAACTCCGAACCGCCGAAGGTCGTGATCAAGTCGGTCAATCCCGAGTATCAAACTTACGAGCGGGACGCCGAGGAAGTGAACATCATCGGGCGTGTGATCTGGGCGGCGAGGCGGCTATGACTAGGAGCTCGTTCATCTTGGCAGTGGCGGGCGTTCTTCTGGCCGTCGATCCCGTGGTTTCGGTGGCTGATGACGCTGGCGATATGCAGCCGATCCGTGGTTTCGCGATCGACAGGACCGAAATGACGATTGGCCAGTTTGCACGATTTGCCGCAGCGACCGGCCTCATCACAAAGGCCGAACGAGATGGCGGTGGCCTTGTCTACGCGGCAGGCTGGGAGCAGAAAGTCGGCTGGACTTGGCGAAGACCCTTCGGCCGACCCGCCCTCGACGACGAGCCTGCGGTCCACATCACATTCCACGAGGCTCAGGCGTATTGCCGCTGGGTCGGCAAGCGGCTGCCGACATCGGCAGAATGGATCGAGGCCGCCTATACCGAACGGCGCCTCAAACCGCCCGCCCCGTTTCAAACAGGCCGGACATATCCTTATCCGACGGGCGACGGGCCGGAGGGGGCCAACTGCCTCGGCGACTGTGGCAAGCCGCCGGCAATCGATTATTCCGACGTTCTGGACAGAGGACGCGGACATGCGAGAGCCGGGACGACCCGTATTGGGGTCAACGGCCTTTACGACATGGGCGCCAACGCCTGGGAGTGGGTCGATACAGAAGGTGAGGCCCAGAAGGGCACGCGCGGTGGCTCGTGGTGGTATGGCGCGGCACAGATGCGGATGGATCACGACGCTTCGAAGCCGCCAGACATGGCCGTCGTATACATCGGGTTCCGCTGCGTAAAAGACCTTCGATGAGATGATGGGCATGGCCAGCACGTTGAAGCGATACCTCTGCGTCCTGATAATTCTGTCTGCAGCAGCGATTTCCAGTCACGCAAGGGGAGATGCATCTCTCTCGGGCGTTGCGACCGTGATAGATGGCGACACCCTCGAAATCCACGGACAGCGCATACGGCTCCATGGCATCGATGCCCCCGAAAGCGGGCAATCCTGCGAAAGGGCCGGACAACATTATCGCTGCGGCCAACAAGCCGCGCTGGCGCTTGCAGATAGGATCGGGCAAAGGACGGTCCGTTGCGAGCCTCAGGGGCAGGATCGTTATCAACGCGTCATCGCGATCTGCCGCCTCGGCGAGCAGGACCTAAACCGCTGGATGGTCGCTGCGGGTTGGGCGGTCGCCTATCGCAAATATTCGCTGGATTACGTCGCGGACGAGGAGCGCCCGAAACGCGCCAGGCTCGGTATCTGGTCGGGCAGTTTCGAGATGCCCTGGGATTGGCGTGCGAGGGGGGCAAAAAATTGAACAATCCGTCGAATCAGGCTCTTTGTTTTCTGGCGCTGTCTGCATTGATCGGTGGTTGCACGGCCACGCCCGAAGGAACCGAGGAAGCGAGGGCCTTTTACATCGCGCGCTTCCAGCCGCCGATCCTTGTCGACGCTGCTCCGGCCCGACCGCTGAAGGGATCGTTCAGCCTTGCCAACAACACGCGTCGCGTCGGCCTAGCTGATATGCAGCCGATCGTGCCGGCTTTCGATGGGCGCGGGCGCTTGTTGGCAAGCTGGAACCCTCATCCACGCGGCGCGGCAGGACGACCCACATTCGTGATCGTGCATGGCGGCCATGGCCTGGTGCCGACCAACTTCGCGACGGCACTGTGGCTCCGTGACACGCTCGGCGGCAACACGTTGATTCTGGACAGCTACTGGAGCCGCGGGCGCAAGGAAAACTGGCGCACTTACAACGAGTTCGGGGCGAACATGCGCGCCCTCGATGCGATCGCCGCCGGTCAATGGCTGCGCGATGTGCAAAGGACAGATCCGGACCGCACTTTCCTGTTCGGGGACAGTCAGGGCGGCTGGACGGTGCTGCGTACCTTCACCGACGAACCTTTTCTGCGCATGCAGGTGACGTCCCTCTATCGGGGCGGCATCGCCCTCTATCCAAACTGCCAAACGAACGGCACGCCGGAACAGCCGCGACTTGGCCCCTACACGCGGCCGGTCGTCATCTTCACTGGGGGGCTCGACGACGCCACTCCGATATCCCAATGCGCCACATCGATCTTTCGCCAGGCCAGCGCCTGGACCCACTATCCGGACCAGACACATGGCTGGGACACTGCCAACCGCGGGGCACACACGCCGGCTGTGGATGGCGAATGCAATCGGGCGATGAACATCTACAATAGATTCCCGATCTGCCGCAGCGACCGCACGACAGCAGATATGCGAGCGCGCATCGCCGCGTTCATCAACGCGCCCAGCGCCTCACCCGCCGACTAGAGGAAAGAAGTGTTCAAGCACTCAATATTGCGGGCCTTCAAGCATCTGCTTGTTCCGATCATTATTATATTCAGTACTGGCTGCAACGAAGCAGGCCATGTCTCGGGGCAGACTTCGTCGGCGATGACACCTGCTCCGCAAGGCGCGCCCAAGCTGGTGGAAGTCTCTCCGGGGGTCCACACTGTCGAAGGCCGACTTGCCGGTTTCGATCCGGGTAATTCTTCAGTGGAATTCCATCTGCCAGCGGGCTCGCCAGGACCACTGGTTCTGCTGATCCACGGCGGCGGCGGAGCGACCGATAACCGCAATATCATGGCGGCTCTCCGTGTTGCGGGTATAGCTGTGCTCAGCTTCGATGCCTACCGCATGAACGGCTTCGACCGTCCGTCAGGCTTCTGGGTCCGCAACATGACCTACGAGGCACGACAGCGAATGATCTACACAACCGCGCTCGCTGCCTATCGATGGGTTGTGACCCAACCAGGGCTCGACACACGTCGCATCCATATCTACGGCTTGTCGAATGGCGCCGATGTCGCCGCCAATCTTGCTGCGGTCGTCGACCCGGCGCATGTCGTCACCGTCTTCGCAGAGGGGACCGCCGGCGCCGGGCTAGGCCTGCCTGACCGGCTCGCGGTGCCGCTACGCATGATATTCGGTCGTCTCGACAATTTCGCCGGTCAGCATGCCCAGGATTGGCGCTGGCAGCGGCGTGTACCCTGCCGTCTTAATCGTGCTTGGCCTGAGGCACCGCCTGGCAATGCAGCCATGTGCAACGCTGTAACCGCCTCTGCCGGACACACACAAAGCCCAGGCGGCTGGGCCGAGGAGCAGCGCCAGCGCGGCGCCGATGTCGATCTATGGTTTTACGAGGGCGGGGCTCATGGCATCTTCCTCGGACCATTGCGTCAGCAGACCATGGCCTGGGCGAGTGGCACGATGCATGCCTCGGTCGGTGCGGAAGAGACAACTCGCCAACGCCTGCTCGCCGACATATTGGCGCGGATTGCGGCGGCGCGCTGAATGCCGAGTTCACGCATATGCGCCTGGGATGGCTCCGTATCTGATCAGGCCCATTCTAGAGATGCTCTCGGACTAGCGTGCGAGGGGGGCAAAAAATTGAACAATCCGTCGAAGCGGGGACTTTTTATTCTTTTGCTGCTGACCGCACTCGTCAGTGGCTGCACGGGAGTACCACAGGGCGTCGAGCCGGTGCGTCCCTTCGACGTTCAACGCTACAAGGGCGAATGGTTCGAGATCATGCGCCTCGACCACAGCTTCGAGCGCGGACTGACGAACGTGACGGCGACCTACACGCTGCGCGATGACGGATCCGTCGGCGTGCTCAACAAAGGCTTCGATCGCAAGAACTGCCGCTGGAAGGAAGCCGATGGTCGCGCCGTGTTCCAGGGCGACCGGGATACCGCGAGCCTCTCCGTGACGTTCTTCTGGCCGTTCGCCGGCGGTTACCACGTCTTTGCACTCGACCAGCAGGATTATGGTTGGGCTCTGATATCGGGCCCGTCCCGAAGCTACCTCTGGATCCTGGCACGCCAGCCCAACCTCTCCGCGGATATCAGGAACCGTCTGGTCAGTCAGGCTCGCGGCCTCGGCTTTCCGGTGGACGATTTGATCTTGGTCGATCACGCCAACCCGGACTGTGCGTCGGGTCAACCTCCCGCAAAATGAAGACCGCAGACATGAGACAGGAAAAATCTGTTGGTCGACCGCAACCGCGTAAGCTCCGCCAGGGCAAGCTCGTCATCGTCAATGACAAGATGCAGCGGGGCTATCGCTATTTTCTGACAGAACCTACCGGGCGCAATTTCGCTCCAGAGTTCAAGCCCGAGCTGACGCCGAAGGAGATGCTGACGCTCGGTGTCTTCGGCGGCAAGTACATGACCGACTGCCGGCAGGAATTTCCTTCGAGCTGGTTCACCCGCGCGAAGCTCTCGCCGTCAGGCAGAAACGACACCCTCAATTATTTCGGTGTCGATGCGAGCAGGCCGTTATCGGTATGGCGTCAAAACGGTTGGCTTCACGACGACGACAGGCCGTGATCAAGCCGTTCAATCGCCACTTCTTCGATTTGCCGATTCGTCTTCTTGTCGTCGTCAGGCGCGACAGCCGGAAAGTTACCTGCCGCACGCTGAAAGAGGTCGGAAAGCCGAACCCGAGTGCAGCACCCGTCACCAAGGAAGAAGCCCAGCGGCTGGTGGCGGAACATGGTTCGACGTGGCCGACGGTCCTGTTTCCGGGGCGTCCGATCTCGGGCGAACGTCTCAGAACAGATCTCGCGGACACGGTCTTCGAGGAACTGGGCGGTGTCTGCCTCGACCTCGATGGAATGCTGGGTCGGGGCGAGTGGTCCGATCGCGCCAACTGGATTTTTCCACTCAATCAGGCGGGGGTTCCGCAGGCGCCCTTCAACCGCTTTGTCTCGACCCGCGAGACCAAGGCGCGCACACCTCGCTTGCTCGAAATGCTGGGCCGGAACTGCGCGCTGCAGATCTATGTCCCCTTCGCGAGCTGCGATTTCGACAGCTGCAGTTTCAGCGTAGCGCTGCATCGCGATTTCGGTCTCGTCGGTAATCTCGATCCCGGCATCGAGGTCACCTATGCGGACGTGCTCCGGGGCGCCCAGAAGCCCTTTGCCGAGATCGCCCTTTCGACCAACACCATCGATATGGCGCCCGATGCATATGGCACCGTCACGGCGCAGCTCGAGGACGGAGCAGGCAAGCCGATCCGGGACGCCGATGCCGAACTCTATCTGGAGTCGACCGGCGGCTATCTGCCCAAGCAGCGCATCGCCACCAACAAGGGAAAGGCGAAGTTCCGGGTCGGCGCGTTAGGGCTGGAGGTCGGCGACAGCTTCAGGGTGAAGGTGGGTTTCCGGCATTTCACGAGCGTGGCCGAACTGACAGTGCGCGTGGTCTGAGCCGCCATGCTCAACATCTTCCTCGGCTATGCCTGCAATTTCTCGTGCAGCTACTGCCTCCAGGAACTCGATGCGTCCGATGCCGAGCGGCGGCGTCATCCGATCGAGCCCTTCATCGAGCGCGTCGTCCCGTTCGTCCGGGAGAAGGGGATCAAGCGGATCGACTATTGGGGCGGCGATTGGTCAGGTGCGCGCCAAGCGCATCACCGATGCTTGGGCCGAGCAGAAGATCGTCCGCGAGATCATGGTCTTCCTGCACAGCCATACGGTCGGTACTGCCCGCGCCGTCCGGATCTACAAGACCTACGGCGCCGACGCGGTCCAGGTCATGACCGAGAACCCCTACCGGCTTGCCCGCGATATCCGTGGCATCGGCTTCAAGACCGCCGATACGATCGCCATGACGGGCCGCGCCGCCAAACGGATGACCGAGGCGACCGGGTTCGAGGCCAAGACCATCCACCGGCTGCTCGAGGTGGACCCCAAAGGCGGCGGCTTCAAGCGCAGCCCGGACAACCCGCTCGAGTGCGACCTGCTCGTCGTGGACGAGACCTCGATGGTCGACGTCATGTTGATGCAGGCGCTGCTCAAGGCGGTGCCCGATAACTCGGCCTTGCTGATCGTCGGCGACATCGATCAGCTTCCGTCCGTCGGTCCGGGCCAGGCCCTCGCCGACATCATCGCGTCCGGCGCCGTCCCCGTCGTGCGCCTGACCGAGATATTCAGGCAGGCGGCGCAGAGCCGCATCATCACCGGCGCGCACAAGATCAACCAGGGCTTGATCCCCGACCTCTCCAAGCCCGAGGGCGACAGCGACTTCTACTTTGTTCAAGCGGACGATCCCGAAACCGCCGTGTCTCGGATCGTCGAGCTGGTGAAGACCCGCATCCCTCAGCGGTTCGGCCTCGATCCTATTCGCGACATTCAGGTGCTGTGCCCCATGAACCGCGGCGGCGTTGGCGCTCGCTCGCTCAACATCGAACTGCAGAAGGCGCTGAACCCGGCCGGCGAGCGCAAGGTCGAACGTTTCGGTTGGACCTTCGCTCCGGGCGACAAGGTCATGCAGATCGAGAACGACTACGACAAGGAGGTCTATAACGGCGACATCGGCTACATCGACGATGTCGATCCAGATGACGGAGAGCTCACCGCCAGTTTTGACGGCCGCGCCGTCACCTACGGCTTCGGCGAGCTCGACACCCTGGTTCCAGCTTACGCAGCCACCATCCACAAATCCCAGGGGTCGGAATATCCCGCCGTCGTCATCCCGGTGATGACGCAGCACTACGCCATGCTGCAGCGGAACCTGCTCTATACCGGCGTCACGCGTGGCAAACGGCTGGTCGTGCTGGTCGGGCAGAAGAAGGCCGTCGCGATCGCGGTGAAAAACATCTCCGGACGCCGCCGGTGGTCGAAGCTAGACGAATGGCTTGGCGCCGGGCCATCCCCGGCCCGGACCCCAAATCCATGAGGCCGGCGCGATGGTAGCCCCTGGCATGCTGCAGAACCTGTCGGTCAGGAACTGGCTCGGCGACATCGAGCCTGCCTGGACCCTGCTGGATCAGGCGAGCTTCGACGCCCTCCAGCGGCCCCCGCATCCGATACTAGGGCCGATCCGTTTGACTTACGATCTGCCGGTCGAGGATATCCAACGATCTGCCGTCACGCGCAACACGCTGATCCTGTTGCGCGCTGCCGCGGAGGGCCCCGGATTGAAGATGACGGCTACCGGGAATCTGTCGCGTGGCGTCGTGGCCGAGATGTGCGAACTGTTTACTTGGCCCGGGTTCGACAAGGCAGAAGCGTTTCGGCTTCACAAGGTGATCAACGAGCCTGATTTCCTGCCGCTCTTCTTCGTTCGTCATGTCGCCGAAGCGGGCAAGCTGGTCCGCCGGGACAAGGGCCACCTCAAGGTCACGCCAGCAGGGCAAAAGCTTTTAAAGGAACCCCACCAAAAGGCACTGCAAGCGGTTCTCTTTCATCTCGCGCTATGGCGCCTCGACCTCGGCTATCTCGGTCGTGGCTTGCATCACGGATGGCCGCAACACGATATCGGCAGCCGTCGCACTCGGCTCGATCACACGGTACTCGCCAAGCGCCTGGAGGGGGCGGTTTCGTACGACCGTATTGCCGGCTATTTCCGCTCGAGTTTATTCGAGGTGGCCGGCGAGGCGATAACCAAGGTTGGTGGTCCGGTGCGTATTATCTGCAATTCGGACCTGGATCCCCAGGATCTGGTCACAGCCGCTGCTGCCCAGGCGGCGCTACGTCGGAGTTGGTGTTCAGGCAAGCCGGAGGACGCTCCACCTCTAGCCATGCATCGATATCAGGCGCTCTACGACGCCCTCACCAACAAGAAGATGGAAGTCCGTGTTTTGCCTGATTCGGCCTTTGGCCTCATCCACGGCAAGGCCGGTGTTCTAAGGCGGTCAGCGGCCCCATCCTGATACTCGCTCCCAAGCCCTTGCTGCAGCAATGGCAGGACGAGTTGATGGAGCTCTTGCAACTACCGACTGCCCGGTGGAACGGCCGTGCGTGGGTTGACGAGAATGAAACCGAGTACCCTTCGGAAGGCGCCAAATCACTCGGCAAATGCCCCCGGCGGATCGGCTTGGTGTCCCAAGGTCTCGTGGTGCGAGGGCAGTCCGAAGCCGTCAACCAACTTCTTGGCCGACAGTATGCTTGCGTGATCGTCGACGAGTCCCATCGCGCACGCCGCCGCAAGGTGCCCAAGGTGGATGCCAAGGCCGAGGAAATTGACGAGAAGGCAGATCCCAACAAGCTCATGGCCTTCCTGAGGCTGATTGGCCCTAGGACAAAGACCATGCTGCTCGCCACGGCCACTCCCGTTCAGCTTCACCCGGTCGAGGCATGGGACCTTTTGCACATTTTGTCCCACGGGAACGATGGGGTGCTTGGTGGCTGGACGCAGAGCAGCCCCTGGTTCCGGGCGAGCCATTGTCTGGATATTGCGACTGGGGTTGAAGCTGTTCCGTCCGCAGATGATCGAGCGGGGTGGCAATATGTCATGGACCCGTTGCCGTCTCGCTTCGAGGACCCGGCGTTTGACCGTAAGGTGATGATCTTTCCGGAGCCTAGAGCATCGCCGCCCCAGCGCCCTGCTATGACAGTGGTGCGAGCCGCAGGAAGCTGCCGCGCGTAGATTGCCCGTGCAGTGGTCACAAGCTCGGGCAATGGGGTAGCCAGCGCCATTCGATACCGGAGCTGAGCGAACTGCTCGCTAAGGCGACCCGCCAGAGAGCTGGCCATGGAGCGCGCGGAACGGAAATCGGAAGTACCGAGCGCCCGATGAATTTCAGATCGCCCAAAGAGCGGAATTAGGTCGCCGGGAACCCTAATCCTGAAGTGGTAGCGGCGACCCCTTTTGAGCAGATGACCAGCCGACATTGTGGAGCAACCTGTGTAGCAACAGGCTCCACAGGCGGGCTAAGTGCCTTGAAACAGGGGCAGTGGCGGAGAGGGTGGGATTCGAACCCACGGTACGCTTGCACGCACAACGGTTTTCGAGACCGTCCCGATCGACCACTCTGGCACCTCTCCGGGCGCCGGGTTATAGGCGGCGGCCTCTTCCGG
>Ga0172375_10002691_pt1 | contig 27533 bp, 23 predicted proteins | sample LakKiv1m_FD_114537 | JGI IMG/M metagenome (GOLD analysis project Ga0172375, IMG submission 114537) | Freshwater microbial communities from Kabuno Bay, South-Kivu, Congo - kab_092012_11.1m | ecosystem: Environmental > Aquatic > Freshwater > Lake | place: Democratic Republic of the Congo...
ATTGCCAACGAAGGCAGTAAAGCGCGCACAAATCGCTTCATTTTTGACATTTTCCAAAATGACATACCTGACCAATGCCTGGCTTTTATTCAGCTCGATGAAAGTGCAGCGCTGACGCAGACTACAGGTTTTATTTACGCCAACAGCGATTCGAACACCGCGGTAAAATTCTTTACATTGAATCGCAGTAATTATCGGATCGACGAGAAGATGATCGATAAGGCCGAACTGATCGTCGTCGATTTGCCGAATTCCGGACTGCGGGAATCGCTGGCGTTGGGCGTCCTGATCGAAGCCCTGAAAGCTGGCGCCGAACAGCAAATCCCGGTGATGATCCTGGACCGGCCGAATCCGGTAGGTGTGCTCGAAACAGGTGGTCCGGTATCGTTAATATCACGCTTCACGGACGGATTACCCTTACCGGCCCGGTATGGTTTAACTATCGGGGAATTGGCTTTAATGATCAATGAGGAAAACTGGTTAGAGAGTGAACGGCGAGCCGCCCTCACAGTTGTCAGAATGGCCAATTACTCGCGGGATATGCGCTGGAAAGCGACGGGATTGAAATGGTATTTTCCGGATAAATCCATCCTGGATGAAGAAACGGCTGTCCTGTACGCAGGTTTGTATTTTTTCCTGTTCAGTAATGTCAGTCTGGGCGCCGGAACGATTCAGCCCTATCAGTTTATCGGAGCACCCTGGGTTTCCGGCCACGAATTGGTAAAAGTTCTCGCCGGGGAAAAACTCGCCGGTGTGGATATTTATCCGGTAACATTTAAGCCGCACAATGACGGAGCGGCTAAAGAGCGTCTATTGTATGCGGATAGGGAATGTTCGGGCATTAGCCTGCGGATTAACGATTTTGGTCAGTTCGATCCGTATAAATTCGGCACGGTTTTGCTTTCGGCCGTTTCTGGATTGTATCCGCAGCATTTCAGATGGACTATCCCGGAGGAAGTCGATAGATTTGCCGGCGACGCCGATTTTCGTACGTGGGTAGACATTGGCGCCGATCTGAAGCCAATGCTGGCGACCTGGATTGCCGGTGTCACCGCCTTCCAAAAGAACCGGCTCAGGTACTGTCTGTACCCGGTCCAAAAAAAATAGATTTTGTTTTCGTTTTCTTTTTTATATATTTACACCGAGGTTAGTGAATAAATAAAATTGAGTGGTTATTTTACGTTCCGGTAAAATAGGACTATAAGGTAGTCGAGGGGAATATATCAAGACGAAATTCCTTCATTACAACTCAAATAACGAGAAAAAAAGGAGAAGAAACATGAAAATCATGCGTGTTTTGCTATGTGTGGTTCTGCTGATGAGCGGAACAGTTTTTGCCGGCGGTTTGGTTACGAACACTAACCAGAGCGCGGCTTTTATGCGAACGTTGAACCGCAATGCCTCAACCGATGTGGACGCGGTTTATTTCAACCCGGCCGGATTGACCAAACTGTGCTGCAACGGTCTGTTTCTGGATGTCAGCAATCAGACAATCTGGCAAACCAAAACGGTGACCAATAGTACCGCAAATCTTAATCATGAAGGTGAATTTGTCGGTAATGTATTTGCACCGGTATTCCCGACGGTATACGTAGCCTTTAAGAAGGATAAATTAGTTCTATCCGGTGGCTTTATGCCGATTGGCGGCGGTGGCAGCGCCGAATATGAGGATGGTTTGCCTTCTTTCGACACCACATTAGCTAGTTACGTTGGGATTCCTGCGTCATATATAAATGCAGCGTTATCGCCTTACGGAACTATTAATGGTTATGATTTAAATGTTGATTTTAGCGGTTCTTCCATTTATTATGGCTTTCAGGGCGGCGTCTCATATAAAATTAATGACCTTGTGTCGATGTCACTTGGTGGCAGATATGTGATGGCTAAAAATAGCTATGAAGGTTATTTAAAAGGGATGGCTTTGAAAACAACCAGCGGCGTGGACCTTACCAGCGCCATCTTAGGTTCTGATCTTGACGATATAGAAGTTGATGCTACACAAAAAGGTTCTGGTATTGCCGGGATTATTGGTGTGAATATCAGCCCGAATGAAAATCTGAATATCGGTATTCGTTATGAGACGATCACAAAGATGGAACTGGAAAACGAGACTGAAAAAGACGATACCGGTTTGTTCCCGGATGGTACAAAATACGGAGCTGATATGCCTTCTCAACTGGCAGTCGGAATCTCCTATAAAATTGGTAAAATCAAACTGATGTCTGATTTTAATTATTTTGGTAACAGTGCGGTCGATTGGGATGGCGATGAAGATGGCTTTGATAACGGTATGGAAGTCGGTCTGGCCGCTGAATATTGTCTGACTCAAAAATTGAAAGTCAGTCTGGGCGGACTGTACAGCCTGCAGGGCGCTTCCGAAGAATCGCAGACTGATATGGATTTCAATCTCGATACTTTCACGATGGGCGGTGGATTAGTTTATACACTCTCGCCGAAAATGAAACTCAATCTGGGCGCTTTGAGTACGACCTATTTCGAAGCACAGGATGAGACCGGAATCGAAAAGTACAATCAGACTACTTTCGGTTTTGGCTTCGGCATTCAGGTAAAACTGTAACATTATGGTGGATTAAGGAATAATAGGAGGAGTCGGCTCGGCTCCTCCTATTTATATTTTGAGGTAATAATGAAAAAGAGTCTATTAACTGTCATAGCCTTCCTTCTAATGATTGCGGTAAATAGCCCGGCTAAAGAGCGCACCGGCTGGGGCTGGGGCGGCGTTCCGGCCGTCAATTACAACGCGGATGAAGGCTTCGGATACGGCGCGATTCTGGATATTTTTAATTATTCCAAAGGCGGATATTCACCGTACTATTTCAAGATCAACAACCAGATTTTTTTCACAACGCGCGGCAAACAGGATCATGCGATCTTTTTCGATTCTCCGTATATGTTGGGCGAAGGCTGGCGCATCAATGGCCGCATTCGGTATAAAAAGGAAGGTTTTCTGCCGTATTACGGACTGGGCAACGATTCGCAGTTCAATGCCGATTTTATCGAAACCGATGATGACGGCAACAGTTTAGACAGCCTGCACGGTAAGCAGTATTACACTCTCAAGACTGAGCAGATTATTTTTTACATGAATGTCATGAAAGCCATCAAATATCGCCAAGATGGCCGTCCCCTTATCTCGGCTCTGGGTGGTTTGGGATTTTATCAGATTCGTAGCGCTGTAAATGATAATGACGGAATTGCGACCAAATTCGAGGAAGACAGCGAAAACGGCGCTCTTACGACGCGCGATACGGAAAAGTCTTTCAATGACTACCTGAAATTCGGCCTGGTTTACGATTCGCGCGATAACGAACCGGCTCCAAACCGCGGCGTCTGGACGGATGTGGTCGGCGAGTGGTACACCGGCTTGATCGGCAGCGATAATAATTTTCTGCGATTAACCCTGACCGACCGCCGCTATTTTACGCTGCGAAAAAACCTGGTTTACGCTAACCGGATACTCTTTGAGAATATTTTTGGCGATGCGCCTTTTCTGCTGTATTATCCGATGGGCAGTTCCTTTAAAATTGATGAAGGGGTCGGCGGGTACCGCTCGATCCGGGGCGTTTATAAGAATCGCTATGTCGGACCGGCCAAATTCATTATGAACATGGAACTGCGTTACCGCTTTTATGAATTTCAGGTTTTCAATCAGGATTTTTACTTAGCCGCCAATGCCTTTTACGATTTCGGCCGGGTCTGGCATGACAGCGACCTGGAAGGCGGATTGAAAAATTTACATTCCGGGAAAGGCGCCGGCGTCCATATCGGCTGGAATGAAAATTTCATTGTCTACGCGGAGATGGCTTTTAATAAAGAATCCGGCAGCCAGCTGTATATCGACATTGGATTTTTATTCTGATTTGACATTTCAAATTGAAAATTTCAAATATTGCGTTTATTTTCAGTAGCATTTGGCGATAAAATACAGGAAGAATTATGTCATTAATTAAAGACAAACAGGTTTTCGGATGGACGATGTATGACTGGGCCAACTCGGCTTTTGCAACGACTGTCATGGCCGGATTTTTCCCGGTGTTCTTTAAAAGTTATTGGAGTGCCGGGGCGGATGTCAACACCAGCACAGCTATGCTGGGCTACGCTAATTCGATCGGCTCGCTGATCGTAGCCCTTTTATCCCCGATCCTTGGCGCCATCGCCGATAAAAGTTCATCGAAGAAACGTTTTTTAATTTTTTTCGCCTATTTCGGCGTGTTGATGACAACCTGTCTGTTCATGGTCGGTTACGGCCAATGGTTGCTGGCGGCTTTATTATACGTTGGCGGTTCGATAGGCTTTGCCGGCGGCAATACTTTTTACGATGGGTTGTTACCTGATATTGCCTCAGCCAAAAAGATCGACTACATTTCGGCGAAAGGTTATGCGCTGGGCTATCTGGGCGGCGGGTTACTGTTTTTGTTCAATGTGCTCTGGTATCTCAAACCAGCCGGTTTTGGCTTTCCGGTCGAGCAGAAATCTTTTATCAACCAACCTTTAAGTCAGGACGCGGTCGTCATTCAAATCGAACCGGGTAAAGATTTTTCCATTCCGGCCAAAGATTCGGTTGGTTCGGCGATCGTCACCAGCCGTCTTACATTGCCCATCGAAATCATTTCAACCAGTAAAGATGGCAATGCGATTATCCGGATGCAGATTCCACCGGAAAAAGATCCGAAATTAATTCAAAGAGAGATTTCTTTCGGCGGCTCCAAATCCGGGAGATTATTAGCCGATAATCCGGCTTACGGTGAATTTATTATCGTCAATTTAACCCAGGAACTGAATAACAGCGATTCAGCCGAAATCATCTTTAAGAATCCGATAACCTATCGTTCGTTTCAGAATCAGCAGTTGGAGGGAGTTGGCGGGCTTGCCAATCATTCCGGCCGGATTTCTATAACTACCGATTATCTTTCGCCCGCCCAGGAATACCTGTCGATCCGGGTCAGTTTTCTGTCGGTCGGACTCTGGTGGGGACTGTTTACGATTCCGTTAATTCTGTATATCAAGGAGCGGCGCAGCAAACCGGAATCAGCCGGGCGGCCGCATTACATCCGGCAGGGATTCGGCCAACTTAAAAATACATTCCGGCAAATCCGGCATCTGAAAATCGTGATGATATTCCTGATGGCATACTGGCTTTATATCGATGGTGTCGATACAATCATCCGGATGGCGGTCGATTACGGTATGTCGATCGGATTTCCATCGAGTTCGCTGATCGTGGCTTTATTGATTGTGCAGTTCGTCGGATTTCCGGCGGCGTTAATCTTTGGTAAATTGGCTGAGAAGTGGAATCCGAAGAAGGCGCTTTTTGTAACGATTGGCGTCTATCTGGGAGTCACGGCTTACAGCGTTCTGATGAAAGATGTCATGGAATTTTATGTCATGGCGATTGTGATTGGATTAGTTCAGGGTGGCATTCAGGCAATCAGCCGTTCGTATTACTCGCGTTTGATCCCGAAGGAACAGAGCGCCGAGTTCTACGGATTTTACAATATGCTGGGAAAATTCTCGGTAATTTTCGGACCGTTTCTGATCGGAACAGTCGGGTTGCTCGCCCGGCGGGCCGGATTAACCGCCAATCTGGCTTCGCGGATCGGGATTGGATCGATCTCCATATTATTTCTTACCGGTGCCATCTTTTTATATTTTGTCGATGAAAATAAGGGGAGAGCGGAAGCCGAAAAACTGCGGGAATTGTCCTAATGTTTTAGACCCCGATCAGTAATTCTTATTCTTAACTATCCTATGGCAATAATATTTCTTTCATTTTCTGAAAAAAGTCATTATATTTCCACGTTTTTTGGGGTAGTAAGGAAATAGGGTGTGAGAAATGGAACGACGTACTTTGGGCGTTTTGACAGTTGCTGTCCTGATATTATTTTGTATCGGAGTTTTATTCGTCGGGCAGGAATATTCCTCGAACAGTAAACTCGTATCGGTCCGCATCGGCGGTGTCATCGACGAGCAATCCGATAAGCATGTCCAGGAATTGATGAAAATGGTGAATGGCATCGAGACCATCATTCTTGACCAAAATGCCCGCCTATGCACTTTCCGCTATGATTCTTCCATTACCAATTACCAGACCATCGAAGCTCAATTCATGGCGTTGGGATTAACGATTACCCCGATTACCCCGGTCGATACTCAGACAACCCGGAAAAAACCGAACGATCAAAAGTTGATCAGAATACATTTTTCCAAAAACAGTTAATCAAATCCCTGCGAAAGACACGAAAATACCCAGAAGTGTTTTTCAGACCGAATAACAGAATATGCAGGATATTTTTGCTTATTGCCTAGTTGCAGGGCTGCATTTTTGCGTGAATGGCCAGGCTTCATTTCATTCAACTTTAGAATGACAATGAATGACAAAAAAAATGCTCATCAGATGAACATTTTCCGGTTTTGGATTTGTGCCCGAGGCGAGACTTGAACTCGCACGGCCTATTGGCCACTAGGTCCTGAACCTAGCGCGTCTACCAGTTCCACCACCCGGGCTTCAAATAACGGCCAAATTTATAAAGTCCGACCGAGTTCTCCAAGATTTACATTGGAAGTTGAGGCAAAAGAATTAAATTTTCCGCGTGCCAAAGGAAGATGCCAAAAACGTAACGACCAATAAGAAAGCCTTTCACGATTTTTTCATTCAGGATAAAATCGAAGCCGGGATCGAATTAAAGGGGACCGAGGTCAAGTCGATCCGTTCCGGCCAGGTGAATCTGAAGGATAGTTATGCCAAGATCATCAAAGAGCAGGTCTTTTTGCTGAAATGCCACATTTCGCCTTACGATTTCGGCGGCTGGGATAATCACGATCCGGAGCGAGACCGTCGATTATTATTGCACCGCAATGAGATAAAACGCCTGCAACGCAGTGTCGAAATGAAGGGCGAAACGCTGATTCCGCTGCGGATTTTCATTACGGAAAAAGGCAAGGTCAAAGTCGAGATCGGTTTGGCCAAAGGTAAACGTCAATACGATAAACGCGAAGCCATCGCCGACAAAGATGCGCGGCGCGAGCTGGAACGTCTTAGAAAAGGATAATGGGAATGTTTTTACCGGTAAAAGAACAATTGGAGATAATTAAGAGAGGAACCGAGGAACTGATCTCTGAAGAGGAGATGGTAAAAAAACTGGAAAACTCAATTAAAACTAATCAGCCCCTACGAATCAAACAGGGTTTCGATCCGACCGCGCCGGACATTCATCTCGGCCACACGGTCGGTATCCGTAAACTGCGTCAGTTCCAGGAACTCGGCCATAAAATTGTTCTGATTATCGGTGATTATACCGGGATGGTCGGCGATCCGAGCGGTAAAAACGAAACCCGTCCGCGCCTGAAACGCGAGACGTTAATGAAAAATGCCGAAACTTACGAGAACCAGTTTTTCAAGATTCTGGACCGCAGTAAAACCGAAGTTCATTATAATGGCGAATGGTTCGCCAATATGAAATTCGATGAGATCATGAACTTAGCTGCGAAATTCACCATCGCCCGCATCCTGGAGAGAGACGATTTTACCAAACGTTATAAAGAAGGCAATCCGATCAGCCTGCATGAATTTTTCTATCCGTTGATGCAGGGCTTCGATTCGGTCGCGATTAAATCCGACGTCGAACTCGGCGCTACCGAACAGAAATTTAACCTGCTGACCGCCCGCGACGTGCAGCGTGAGTACGGCCAGGAACCACAGGTAATCCTGACCTTGCCGGTGCTGGAAGGCATCGACGGCGCCCAACGCATGAGCAAGAGCCTCGGCAATTACATCGGCATCGACGATGAACCATCCGAAATGTATGGCAAAGTCATGTCGATTCCCGACAATCTGATCGCGAAGTATTTTACGCTGGTGACTGATTACTCGCTCGATCAACTGCAAGACGTTAAAAAGCGGTTAAGCGATGGAAAAACCAATCCGATGACCGTCAAGAAGGAACTGGCGCGTACGATCATCGCCATGTATCATCCCAAAGACGCGGCTCAGGCGGCCGAGCAGAATTTCGAGCAGGTTTTCAGTAAGAAAGAAATTCCCGATGACATTGAAGAGATCGTCATACCAGCATCCGAACTGCCACGTCCGTTGATTAAACTATTGACCGATTGCAATGCAGTGACATCCGGCGGGGAAGCCCGGCGTCTGATCCAACAGGGCGGTGTCCGTCTCAATGACGAAAAGGTCAGCGATATCAATTACACCTTGCAAAACAATGGGGAGTACATTGCCAAAGTCGGGAAACGCCGCTTCATAAAATTTATCGTCAAATAAACGGCATTTTTTTAGCGAGATTAAGGAGCACCGATGTTATCCCTGTATGACGTCAAAAAGGTATTTAATAAGACCATAGCGGTCGACGACCTGAGTTTCGAGGCGCCGCACGGTTCGACTTTCGGACTGCTCGGCCCGAACGGCGCCGGTAAAACCACGACCATTCGGATGATCATGAATATCATCCAACCGGATGCCGGGCGGATCGAATTTCGCGGAAAGCAACTGAATAAAGCCGATTATCTGAAGGTCGGTTATCTGCCGGAGGAGCGTGGCCTTTACCAAAAAATGAAACTGAGGGAAACTGTCGTATATTTAGCCCGTCTGAAAGGCCTTTCGCTGGCGGAGGCGTATAAGCGCACGGATGAATACTTACAGCGTTTCGATTTATCTGCTTACGCCATGCGCAAGATTCAGGAATTATCCAAGGGCAATCAACAAAGAGTCCAGTTTATCATTGCGGTAATTCACAAACCGGAGCTGATCATCCTGGATGAACCATTTTCCGGTCTCGACCCGGTCAATCAATTACTGCTGAAAGAGATTATCGGCGAATTACAACAGCAGGGAACGACGGTAATTTTCTCGACGCACCAAATGGAGCAGGTCGAGAAATTGTGTGACCGGATTTGCCTGATGAACCGGGGCCGGTCGATCCTTTACGGCGATCTGAAGCAGATTAAAAAAGAATATGGTCAACAAATGCTCGCGATCGATTATTCCGGAGATAAAACCGTTCTGGACGATCTGAATCTGTCCGATATGCAGGTGACCGACGGCCGGATTTCCGGTCGCATGAACGGTAAACTCGATGATTTGCTGCAATCAGTTATGGCGCGCGTGCAAGTGACCCGCTTCGAATTGCTGGAGCCTTCTTTAGAGCAAATCTTCATCGAGCAGGTCAGCGGAGAGGAACAGCCATGAAAAATACTCTGATTATCGCTCGCTGGGAATATATGACCCGACTGCGTTCAAAGTGGTTTATTATCTCGACTCTTATCATTCCGCTGATAATCCTTGGTTCAATGTTTATACCAACGGCAGTCATGACTTCCGCCGATAACGAAAGCCGGCTGATTGCGGTGGTGGACGAGACCGGGCAACTGGCTCAAATACTCGAACATAAATTGGCCGAAAAATACACGCTGAAGGACGAGACTCCCAAATATCAGGTTATTGTTTTTCAGAATCAGGATCCGGTCGTCATGAAGCGGCAGGCGGCTGAGCTACTCGATTCCGCAATCGTCAGCGCCTATTTGGTAATTCCTTCCGATGCACTGGATTCCAGCCGGGTGATTTATTACAGTATGAACCTGGGCAATTTCCGGGATCAGGGCGAAATCAACGGAACCACCAACGAAGTCATTTCCGAGCACCGCATGATTGCGGCCGGCCTCGATCCGCAAATGATCCGGAAGGTGACGAAAAACGTACAATTTCGGATGGTACAGGTCAATGCCAGCGGCAGTGAGAAGAAGGGCGATGAAATGCTGTCTTACATGATGCCGATTATCTACGTCCTGATGCTGTTTTTCGCAATTTTCATGTCATCGCAAATATTAATGCGCAGTGTTTTGGCGGAGCGCTCAAATCGCCTTATCGAGGTATTATTATCGTCGGTATCACCTTCAGAACTTATGTCCGGCAAGATCGTCGGGCTGGGATTGCTGGGACTGACGCAGCTGGCCTTGTACCTGATTGTCGGTATCGGTATATCGAATTTCAAGGGCCTGGAATTATTCAGTTCGACCAACATTGTCCTGTTTTTAATCTATTTTGTCTTCGGCTATTTGCTATACGCAGCGATCTTCGCGGCAATCGGAGCCTTGTTTGACAATGAACAGGATGCCCAGCAGGCAGTTTCGATTTTTTCGCTGATTACGGTTGTACCGATTTTTCTGGCGTCCTATGTTATCGCCAATCCGCAATCGGTGACGACGACGGTCTTATCTATGATCCCGATTATGACGCCTTTTTTCATGATCCTGCGGATCGGTGTATTGATCCCGCCCCTGTGGGAAATCCTGACTTCATTAGTTTTGTTGATAATCAGCGTCTGGATGACGATGTTGGCGGCCGGGAAAATCTTCCGCGTGGCAATCCTGATTTATGGAAAAAGGCCGACCCTTCCCGAAATCTGGCAATGGGTACGCGCCAAATAAAAATCAAAGAATGATTTGAGTTTGAGGCCTGTTAGGAATATATTACCGGTGCGATAAAAAATAATAGTAAATAAAAAAAGAGGTATTTTATGATCGAATTCACTCAATCAAACTTCAGCAACGAAGTCGAACAACCGGCGGCTGGTATAGTGCTGGTCGATTTCTGGGCGTCCTGGTGTGTGCCTTGTCTGAAAATCGCTCCGGTTCTGGAAGAACTGGCCCAAAAATATAACGGTAAAATGAAGTTTGGCAAAGTGAATGTCGAAACTGCCCCGCAAATCGCTCAGAAATATGGGGTACGCAGTATTCCAACCCTGCTGATTTTTAAAACCGGCAAGATCATGACCCAAATTGTCGGTGCCCAATCAAAAAAGAGTATCGAAGAAAAAATACTGGAAATTATCTGAAATAGGTTGTATTAAAGTACTGTTGAAATAGCTTCTCGTTTTACATTTAATAAAAAAGGGTACATCCATCAAATCGTTTGTACCCTTTTGAAATTAATTAGGTGACGTTATTCTTTGGCGAATCCGAATCCGAATCCGATTCCCAGCGTCAGACGAAAACCATCTCCGAAGGTCATGGTAGTGGTGGCTGCGAGTTTTTCCGTGATAAAATAATTCGCGCCAATAACGACCGGAATATAGATTCCGTAACCGCCGGTTCGTAATCCAACCCCGATGCCAGCTTTGGCTGTCAGCGGCAGAGTGTCAACCGGTTTTGCGCGGACACAGACGGCGTTCTGTACGAAAAAGCCATCATTCAATCCGACTTGTAAATCCATTCCAAAACCAGGAATGAATTTCAAAAACTCCAGATCGCCGTACGGTGGGAGCTCGAAATGCCCCGCCACGCCCAAACCGTGTCCGATCCCGATATTCGCTCCGATCATCGTCGCTTTTGATGAATTCAGGAACTCAAAAGGGAAAAGCGTTCCGGCCGTAAAAAGGCCTACTACTACACACTTTAAAACTAACTTTCTCATTTTTTTCCCTCCATGTAAAGTTGGCGGATATCTTAATAAGAATTTTTGCAGGAATCAATAAATATTTAGAAAAAAAATACTATTTCAAATATTTGGCAATCATCTTTAGCAATGTCCCGGGCATGACCGGTTTTTCGATAAATTCCTCGACCGGCAGAGTCTCGGCGTTTTTATCATAATGAATGCCGGTCTGCTGGCTGATGGCGGTCAGCATGATGATCGGTGTGCGGGTGATTGCTGGATTGGAGCGGATGCGCTGCACGACGCTAAAGCCTTCATCCCAGGTCGTCATCATCACATCGAGGATCACGAGGTTGGGATGTTCTTTTTCAAGCAACTGGTAGCCGCGGTTGCCGTTCTGGGCATCGAATACGACGTAGCCGTTTTTTTCGAGCATGAGCCGCAGGACTTCGACTAGATCGACATCATCATCGATTATCAGGATTTTATATGCCATGTTCGCCTCGCATTTATACTGACTCAAATTAATCTTGGGATCGAGAAAGTGCAATAGGCCATTCATATTCGCAAATTGGAGATCAGCCAATCTGAAATAGTCTCCAGCCCTTCACCGGTCAGGGCCGAAACCGCCAGCATTTCGATTTGCGGATTGACTATCCGGATATTTTGGCGCAGCAAATCAATCTCGAGATGGAGGTACGGCAGGAGATCGGTTTTGCTGATGAGCGCCATTTGGCAAACCCGAAACATCAAAGGATATTTGAGCGGTTTGTCTGCGCCTTCGGTTACGCTCAGGACGACGATGTTAAGATCAGCCCCGGTATCAAATTCGGCCGGACAAACCAGATTGCCGACGTTTTCGATAAAAACAATATCGAGTTCACTAAGGTCGAGGTTGTCAAGAGCCGGTGAAATCACCTCGGCGCCGAGATGGCAATCTCCGCCGAACATTTCGGTATTAATCTGCACGACTGGAATACTCAGGGGTTGCAGGCGCTCGGCGTCCATCGTGGTGGCGATGTCGCCCTCGATCACGCCAACCCGGTAGCCTTTGTTTTGAAGGAGCGGCACTAATTTTTCCAGCAGAGTCGTTTTCCCCGAACCGGGCGAACTCATCAGATTGACGAGCATGGTCTTTGAAGCGGTAGTACGTTGCCGGATTTCGGCGGCTAAATTGTCGTTGGCTTCGAGAACATTGCGGACGATTTTAATTTCCATGATTTAATCCTTTTTATGATACGGAGGCGCACAGAGAAAATGGCAAGTGCGTCTAAGTGCTTTTAAGAAATAAGATAATCTCCGTGATACTCAGTGTCGTATTATTCATCTTCCAGTTCGATGTTATCGACGTACATTTCCTGACCGTTGAGAATTTCCAGATCGATGCCACCGCAATTAGTGCAGTGAAAGATCGGCTTAGCGAGTTCGGCAATCTGTTGACATTGACGGCATTTAATCCTCAGCGGGACGATTTCAAGACATAAAGCGGCCTTTTGGAACGCCGGACTTTCGGTTTTAAGTGTATTAAAGTTAAACAAGAGCGATTCCGGGATGATGGCATGCATCCGACCGGCTTTGAAGTGGATAATTTTAACCGGCGAGGAAATCCCGCGTTTCATCAGTTCATCGCTAACGATTTTCAGGATATTACGGGCTATTTTTAGTTCATGCATAACATAACGTAACGCGTAATTGAATTAACATATCCGCGGTAACATCTCGCCGGTTAGCATATCAAGAATACGTTCTGTACTGATGCGGGTTTTAAGCAGGACCTGTCCGGCTGGTTGTTCGATCACTTGCCCGATAATAGCGGCATCCCGGCCATCCGGATGACACCGCATTAGGCGCAAGGCTTCCGCGGCGAACTCCGCAGCGACGATAACGACGATCTTGCCCTCATTGGCTAAATACAGCGGATCGAAACCAAGTGGTTCGCACAATCCACGCACGGCTTCCCGAACCGGAATGGATTCCGCATTGATCCGGATTCCGAAGCGGTTTCCATCTAAGAATTCATTCAGGGTGGTAGCCAAACCGCCCCGGGTCGGATCGCGCATGATCCGGATGCCGGGAATCTTATCGAATAACATTTCGGTCAGGTTGTTGAGCGGTGTGCAATCGCTGACAATATCCAGGCTGATTTGGAATTCCTGACGGGCTTTAACGATCGCGGTGGCATGATCGCCGATAAAACCGCTGACGAGAACTTTATCGCCCGATGTAATCAGAGACGGGCCGGTGTTGCGTCCTTCCGGCAGGAAACCGATCCCGGCAGTGTTGATATAAATGCCATCGGCTTCACCGTGACTGACGACTTTGGTATCGCCGGTAACGATTTGAACGCCGGCGTTGACGGCGGTCTCCTGCATCGAGACGACTATCTTTTCGAGGTCGGCCAGGTCGAAACCCTCTTCGATGATCATTCCGCAGGAGAGCCAGAGCGGTTTAGCGCCACATACGGCCAGGTCATTGACCGTGCCTGAGACGGCGAGTTTTCCGATGTTACCGCCCGGAAAGAAAAGCGGCCGGACGACATGCGAATCGGTCGTAAAAACTATTCGCCCCGGCATAGCCGGCAGGATCGCCGAATCCCGCATCTCCCGTAAAGGCGCATTATTGAAATGTTTCAGGAATATCTGCTTTGTCAGATCGAGTGAATATTTACCGCCGGCGCCATGTGCACTACTGATTTTGGGCTTTTTATCTGATAAATCATTTGCCATTCAATGGGCATAAGATAGTTACGCTAATTCCTAAGTCAAAATGAAAAAACATACTTGTCTCAGCCCTGATATGCCCAGAATTACTCAAACAATAAATAATCGTTGCGTCTTAGCGAGAGGTTACTTGACGAAGACCACTTTCTGTATGGAGGTATAATGGCCGGCCTGCATGCGAATGACATAGATACCCGCGCTGAGGTTCTGCGGACTCCATTTCATGGAGTAAGAACCTTTAAGACAATAAGTGCTAATAAGTTCTTTTACTAATTCACCGCGCAGGTTGTAAACCTTCAGCGACATTCGGCCGTCTTTTGCCAGACTGTAAGGAATGGTCACGCTCGGATTGAAGGGATTTGGGTAGGCGGCCTGCAAGCCGAACACCGTCGGCGTCTGCTCATCCTCAGCCTTAACCTCAACCTCAATCTCTTTATGCCAGGTCACCGAACCGCCGTAATCCACGTCGCCGAGCCGATAGAGATACATCGCACCTGGCCCGACCGTCGCATCGGTATAGGCATACTCGTGCGCTTCCGAAGTGCTGCCGTGTCCGGCTAAGGCATCATCTGTGGCATAAGAGGCCATCTGTGACCAAACGGAGGGCGAATCATGAATCGCCCGTAAGGTTTTACGCTGGATGATGAAACCGAGATTCTCGGTCTCGGACTCGGTGCGCCAGGCAAGAGCCACCCTTCCACCGTTGACATCCGCCGTAAAACTGGTCAACGTTACCGGTAGGGAATAGTCGGAGATGGTCGTAAAGTCATAACGCACAGCATCATTGCCAACCCAATTATCTTTATTGCTGACGGCTGCCAGGACCGCGGTTTTTCCGGCGGTAACCGAACCGATATAGTTGACGTTATCATACTCGATCACGGCAACGCAATTCATGCCGTTGGTCAAACCGAGTGGCAGAGCAGAAGTATTCGAGCTGGTCGCATCAGCCTGCCAGACAGCCGAACCTTCGACATTAACACCATATATCATTGTTGGTGAACTGGCCGTGCCCTGATAGGCTATTATCTGGTCACCACTGGCTGATAATGAAAAACTGCCGCTGGACGAAAAATTGCCGCTGCTTTCCGTATATCCGATGACTGTTCCAGATGAGATTACGCTTGTGCTTGTATATGTCAAAATACCTTCTCCGGAACGGAAAGAGTTAGTACTCAGCCAGCCGTTGTCAGTGAAATTGATCGTCGTGCCGGCGCCTAAGTCAACCAACGGCACGAAAGCGAAATCGTCCGGGTCGTCGCAATTGATTCCGATAATAACAATGTCACCAGCTGTCAGGGCGGTTGGACCATCCGATTCGGTGGTGTCCGCTGATGATGACGAATCGGTTCCCCAGATCAGGCTGACATATTCGGGGTGATCGATAAAGGGATTGCGGTTATGTTGCCAGTCGGTATAGATTTTATCGTTCCGAATCCTTTCCAAGTTATCGACCGGGTCGGCTTCGTGCCATTGTATCAAAGTCGAAAGTTTGCCATGATAGGGACGATCGGGATCGGCTGTGCCCCAGGTAAAAACCGAATCCATCAGCTGTAAATCCGGTTCATCGCCTTCGCCCTCATAACGCGCGTCCATGTAAAACAGCATGCGGGCGATGTCGCCTTTGACGGCGTCGCGCGGTTCGAAGGAGTCACTGTCATAGTAACAACCAGGGGCTTCGGCTATTGCATCACCACCATTGTCGAAATCCAGGTTGTTGCGGGTGGAATTGACCGACTCGTCTGCCGGCCGTAGGTGATGCAGGTCGGTTCCGGGGCCCATGTTGGTTCCGAAGTCGCCATGCGATTTAGCCCAGACATGTTCGCGGTTCCAGAGATTATTATCGGAAGAGGTCGTATCGCCGGAATTCATGATCTTCGCCTGGGAGCGGCCGGTATAAAGGAGAATGACGTTGGCGCTGTTACTGGTGTCCTCGTCAATGTCCTTGAGCGCGTCCCAGACATCGGCGCTGGTACTGGTATAGGGATATTCAGTATGACCCTTGATAATGTCATAAAGAGCAGTCCTCAGAGTGCTGCCGCTCTTGCCTTCTGCATTATCATAGTATCCGTCCGGCACCCCGGCGTGCAGAGTAGACGGTCTGCTGATGATAACAATGACGACATAAAAACAAATAGCAACCGCGGTTGCCAGCCTTTTGAATAAAAAAATATTTTTGCCCGTTTTCCTTCGCCAGTCGGAAAACCAATTGCTCTTTTCCAGTCTTAACCTGCTATGGATGAGCCGGAGAGTCTGCCAGCTCATATTCCGTCGTTCGTTGTTAAAAAGCCCTTTTACGAGTTACGTGTTTACAGATCCGGATTTTCGGAATCTGCTAACTTTACGTTATTTGAAAGAACTCGATTGTCGGGTAATTTAAGTCAAAATACATGCCAGACAAGGATTGTTTGATAAAGATGATACCGGTGGGATAATCAATAGAGCCCGGAATTTTATTCTCGTCGATAATCCGGTCAGATCGAACCGGAATGATTCAGCGCCTCAATCTGGTCAGTATGTCCTAACCCGGAAGAATTTTCCTCGTTCATTCGACTATTACCCGGTGCGTTATCCAGTTACTATCTGCCATCTCACTGAAACACAACCGGCCGGATTCTATCCGTAGCGTGTCTTACCTCGCAGAGGTTTTACAATTCATCCAGACTCATTATTCTCAATGAGAAATGCTTATTCCTGCCTCGCCGGGTTACGTTAATTAAACCGCTAATGGATAATTATGCGAGGTGAATCCCCGATAACCATAAATGACTATGAATGACAATGGTATGAACCAGGAATGACTCCGCCTGGCGGGAAATGATTAGCGCCTGATAATTGCAACAATTTCTCTTAAATGACTTGGCAAATTGCCCGTTAATGATTAAAATTTTCCTCTGGATATGGAAAAGAAAGAAACAATATTTCTCATTGACGGTTCGGCGCTGGCGTACCGTTCTTACTTCGGAACGATCCGTAACCATTTAGCGACGTCGAAAGGTCAGCCGACCGGGGCGGTTTATGCTTTTATTAATTCGCTAAAGCGCATCATCGAGGAAGTCCGGCCCGATTATCTGGCGATGGTGTTCGATGCTCCTGAAAAAACGTTTCGCCATCAGATTTATCCGGAATACAAAGCTACGCGCGAAGCCATGCCGGAAGACCTCGTCACCCAATGGCCGCTCATGTTCGAAGTCGTGAAAGCCATGAACATTCCGGTGATTACTTTACCCGGCTACGAAGCCGATGACGTTATCGGAACCCTGGCCAAATCGGCTAAAAAGACCGGCCTGACCGTCTACATGGTGACCGGCGATAAAGATTTCATGCAGTTGATCGAAGACGACATCTTTGTTTATAAGCCGGCATCCGGACAAAAGGAAGTCGAAATCATCGATAAGGAGGCCGTAGTCGCCAAATGGGGCGTGCGTCCCGAGCAAATCGCTGATTATCTTGGTTTGGTCGGTGATACCTCCGACAATATTCCGGGCGTTAAGGGCATCGGTCCGGCCAAAGCCCAGCCGCTGCTTGGGAAATGGGGTACGCTGGAAGAAGTGATCGCCCAGGCCGAGACGACCGGTAACCGCCGTCTGACGGAAATGCTGAAGAGCGGGGCGGAGAGTGCCCGGCTTTCCAAAATGCTGGCCACAATCAAGACCGATGTGCCGCTCGAAATGGGCATCGCGGCGCTTAAAACCCAACCGGTCAACCGCCCGGAACTGGAACGCATCTACCGGGAACTCGAATTCTTCTCTATGATCGCTCCGGATCAAGCGGAATCCGAGACGGTCAGTCCCGAAAAGTATTATACGACCGTCCGGACACTGGCGGATGTGCGGGAATTGGTAAAAAAACTGCACAATGTCCGGCTGCTCTCAGTCGATTTGGAAACGACCTCAACCGATCCGATGAAAGCTGAAATCGTCGGCGTCGCCCTGAGCTGGAAAGCCAACTCCGGAGTATATCTGCCGATCCAATTTCCTTCAATGCAGAACCAGTTATTCGGTCAGGCCGGCAATCCTGAATTCCTGACGGAGTTGAAACCGGTCATCGAGGACGAAAATATTCCCAAATGCGGCCAGAACCTGAAATACGACATCCTGATCCTGCGACGTTACGGAATCGCATTGCGCGGCCGGATTTTCGATACGATGGTGGCTGCCTTTTTAATTCAACCCGACTCTCGTTCCTATAAACTCGATAAACTGAGCCAGTACTACCTGAAATATACGATGCAGCCGATTGAGGAACTGATTGGCTCCGGCAAAGATCAGCTGACTATGGATCAGGTCGATATCGCCAAAGTGACTTTCTATGCGGCCGAAGACGCCGACGTTGCTCTGCAATTGGCACCGCTGTTCGAGAAAAAGATGAGAGCCGATCAGACCTGGCAGGTTTTTGAGGAAATTGAAATGCCACTCGTGCCGGTCTTGATGCACCTCGAACAGAACGGCGTTTTTCTGGACATTGCCATTTTAAAGGAAATGTCGCGGTCGCTTGAAACGCAGATTGATGCCAGCGTTCGGCAGATTTACAGTCTGGCGGAGGTTGTGTTCAATATCAATTCACCCAAGCAACTCGGCGAAATTTTGTTCGGTAAATTGAATCTGCCGAAAATCCGCAGCACCTCGACGGATGTCAATGTTCTGGAAAAGCTGAAAAACAAACATCCGCTGCCGTCTGCGATTTTGGAATACCGCGGATTGGTGAAGCTGAAGAACACCTATTTGGATGCTCTGCCGCTTTTAGTCAATCAGAAGACCGGGCGGGTGCACAGTTCATTCAACCAGACCGTTGCCGCCACCGGCCGGCTGAGCAGCAGCGATCCCAATTTTCAGAATATTCCGATTCGCACTGATCTCGGTCGCGAAATCCGGCGGGCCTTCATTCCCCAGCCAAACGAATGGAAAATTCTCTCAGCCGATTATTCTCAGATCGAACTGCGCATTATGGCGCACCTTTCTGGCGATCCGGAATTAAGGAAGGCCTTTCAGGACGGGGTTGATGTTCATGCCAGGACGGCAGCGTTGGTTTACGGCGTACCGGAAAAGGATGTTCTGCCGGAAATGCGCCGGGTCGCCAAAGTCGTCAACTTTGGCATCATGTACGGCGCCGGCCCATTCCGCATGTCGGAAGAACTCGGGATTCCACGCAGTGAATCGGTCAAGTTGATCGAGCAATATTTCCGGACTTATCCCGGTATTAATAATTACATCCTGAGCACTATCGAAAGCGCCCGGGAAAACACTTATGTAAAAACGTTATCCGGCCGGCGGCGCTATGTGCCGGACATTAACAGCGATAATAAAAACATTCGCGAAGCCGCCGAACGGGTGGCGATCAACATGCCAATCCAGGGTACGGCCGCCGATATGATTAAAATTGCCATGATCCGGATTCAGCGCCGGCTTTTAGAAGAAAAATTCAAATCGTTAATGATTTTACAGATACACGATGAACTGCTTTTTGAAGTTCATCCGGAAGAAGTGGAGCGTTTGCAAAGTTTAGTTATCACAGAAATGGAGAATGCTTTACCGATGAACGTTCCGATCAAAGTTGATATAGGAATAGGAAATTCATGGTATGAGGCGCATTAGTGGAAGCATCAGTAACTCTTAGAAACGTTAGCAAATATTTTAAGAAAAAATATGTACTGACCAACCTGACCCTCGGGATCGAGAAAAACTCGGCTTTTGCCATCATCGGACGTAACGGCGCCGGGAAGTCGATTCTCCTGCGGGTGATTTCGACCTTTATGACGCCGGACGCCGGTGAGGTTTTTATAAATGGCAAAGACGTGGCCGAAAGTCCGGCCTTAGCGGAAAAATGTATCGGTTATCTCCCCGATCATGACATTCACGACTGCTGGGTGACCGGTCGGGAAAATCTTAAAACCCGGGCGGAATTGCTGGGAATTCCCGAGGACAAATTCGTACAAATCACCGAGCCATTCATAAAAAGTTTCGGCCTGCAGGATATGCTTGATGAATATCCGGTGACCTATTCGCGCGGCACCAAACGCTGTCTCGATCTGGTAATGGTTCTGATGGGTGATCCGGAAATCCTGATCCTGGACGAACCGACCCTTGGGCTGGATTACAATAACCGGACGGCGCTATTCAAGTATCTGCTCTCAGTCAAGGGGCGCAAGACGATTGTGATTGCCTCGAACGCCTTTACGGAAGTGCAGACTCTGGCCGATCGCTGGATTGTAATCGATTACGGAAAAATCCGGTTTGACGGTACGCTCGAAAAAATGCTGACTAAAATCGATATTCCATTTACCGGCGAAATCATTCTGCGGAAACGAGACCCGCAACTGCTGGAACGGATAAAAAAGGCCGGCTGCTTTAAAACCGTTCGCGACCTGGAACTGACCATCCAGGTGACTTTTGAAAATCTCAGTGATTTTTATGCTATCTTAGCCACGATTCCCGATGAAACCGTCGCCGGTGTGAATATCAGCTCACTTAGTGTCGAGGAATTCTTAACCCGTATATTATCAGATGAAGGGTACTGATTTATGAATTTGATCAAACTTATGATAAGAAGCGAATTTCGCCTGAATTACCGGCGAATTATTCTCGGTCTGATTTTCAATATTATCGGGACCGCCTTGTTATATGCGGCTTTTATTCCGTGTCTGGGTAAAATCCTGCCGCGGATCGATTCTCTTGAACTCGGCCAGTTTATCTTCCCGGCTATTATCGGTCTGCTGAATGCTATGCTGGCCCTTGGATTGACCAGCAGCTCGATTCAGCGCTATTTTAAAGATAACCGGGGTGATTACCAGCGTCTTGCCGGAACCGGAATTACGCAGATTTACAGTGGCTTTCTGGTTAATAACGGACTGATTATTTTCATTCACCTGATTGTATCGACTTTGAGTCTGGCGGCTTTTACCGGTTACATCCCCGGATTTGGAACGTTGCTGTTGTTCTGGGCGTTCGGCCTGCTCTCATTAGTCTTTTTTATTCAAATTGGTATATTGATCGGTCTGGACAGTGATCAGCGTGATCATTTTTACTGGATATTTTTGGTGATTTTACCGGTTTTTCTGATGTCCGGAATGATCGTTCCGAGCCACTTCCATGAAGGCCTCACCCGTTTTATTCTCTCCGGATTACCGTCGACGGCGTTGATCGAAGGCGGACGGAATATTCTGATGCATCAGCCGTTTAACATTCTGTATGTATTTTATCTGTTGGTACTGAACGTATTTGTGTTCATCGGTGTATTGTATTTCTTTAAGGGGAAAATGAACCGATGAAAGCTTATCTGGCGGGAGCCATTGAACATGCACCGGATCATGGCGAAGCCTGGCGCACTGCCATGTCCGAATTTCTGATGCTGACTTTTAACCATACCTGCTATAATCCATTATTAGAAGAGCACAAATATTTGACTCCCGAAGAATCACGCAATTTCCGAGGATATAAGCAAACGGACCCGGAGCGGTTTCAGGAAATCGTGCGAAAACTGATCCGGGGCGATCTGCACTCTTTAGAAACTGAGATCGATTACGTGATTTGTAACTGGGATGAGTATGCCGTTAAAGGCGGCGGGACCTACGGTGAATTAACCTATGCCTTTTCCCGGAACATTCCGGTCTATATGGTAACACAAATTCCGGTATTGGCGATCAGCGGCTGGATTCTGGGTTGTACGACTAAGATTTTCGCCTCGTTCGATGAATTGCGACAGTATTTAAGGCAAATCCACAGCTAAAACCAACCCTGGAATTTCATTATTGTCGCCGATATTAAAAAATTTGGAAGAGAAGATGCCTTACCCACCGAGTTCAACCGTCGCTGAGATCAACCTCGCCAACCTGCGTTATAATTTTCGTAATATCAAACAACGAGTCGCGCCGGCCGGAATCATGGCAGTAGTCAAAGCCGATGCTTATGGCCATGGCGCCGTGCCGGTTGCCAGATGTTTATTAGAAGAAGGTGCACAATTTCTGGCGGTTGCCCGCTTGAGTGAGGCGCTGAAACTCATCCAGGCCGGGATCGTTGCCAAAACCCTGATTTTTGGAACGCTGTTTCCGGAAGAAATGGCTTCGGCGATCAGGCATGATTTGCGGGTGACCGTGACCCGGGCGGAAGATTTTGTGACGCTTGACCGGCTGGCAGCCAGTCAGCGCACCGTTGCGATTGTGCATGTTAAAATCGATACAGGCATGGGACGGGTTGGGCTGCCATATCAACAGGCGCCCGAAAGCATCCGTGCCTCTGCGTATCTGAAAAATGTTCATATCGAAGGCGTGTACACGCATTTCGCTACCGCCGATTGCCGTGATAAGACCTTTGCGTACGAACAGTTGACGCGGTTTAAAAACATCGTCGAAAGTCTTCGTAAAGACGGTGGAACGCAACCACTATTTCATGCGGCAAACAGTGGTGCGATTCTGGATCTGCCGGAAGCCTATTTTAATTTGGTACGGCCGGGCATCGCACTATATGGCCATTATCCAACCACAGAAACCAGCGAGTCACTTCCGCTTCGTCAGGTGATGACATTAAAGACGAAAGTAGCTCAGATCAGGGAATTACCGGCCGGGAAAAGTATTAGCTACGGTCGTCGTTATTTTACAAAAACAGCGACGCGAATTGCCGTACTTAATATCGGTTATGCCGACGGGATTCAGCGGGCTTTTACCAATCAAGGTGAAGTTATGATCGACGGTCGCCTCTTTCCGATGGTTGGAACGGTCACAATGGATCAACTCATGGTCGAGATCGGCGACGCTCCGGTGAAAACTGGCGCAGATGTCCTGATTTGGGGCAATTCAGAGGACGGCATTCAGCAAGCGACTCTGGTAGCGGCCAGGATCGGTACGATTTCATACGAATTATGCTGCGGTGTCGCACCGCGCGTGCCACGGATTTATATCGATAAATAGAGTTAGTCGCCTAATAATTCCAGCAACTCGTTAAAATTACCGATGGTGTAATCTGGCTGGTGTTTTCGCAGTAATTCAGCGTCCCGAAAGCCGTAAGTAACCGCCACCGCCGGCGCCCCGATTGCCCGGGCCGCCAGGAGGTCGTTCTCGCTGTCACCAACTACCAGGACTTCGGAGGCTTTTAAATTCAGTTGTTTCATAATGTACAGAATTTGTCCCGGATCGGGTTTGCGGGTCGGAAGGGAATCGCCGCCGAGTATGAATTTGAAATAGTCTGAGAGATTCAGCCTTTCCAGAATCGTCAGACAGAATCGATGGGGTTTATTGGATATTACCGCCAGATTATATTTCTGCAACTTTGCTAAAGTCTCGGTAACACCCGGATAGGGAAGAGTCGTGTCAGTCAGATGGGCGGTATAAAATTGCCTGAATTTAGTCACAGCCCCGGTAACGAATCGATCATCAATCGGTCCCGGCAGTTTTCCAAATGAGCGTTGAACCAGTTTCTCGACCCCATCGCCGATGAAGTTGACACAATCACCATACCCGATCGGTTCCAAACCATATTCGCCTAAAGTCAGGTTGATTGCAGTCCGGATATCTTCGGCTGAATGGATCAGGGTACCGTCCAGGTCGAAAAGAATGGCTTTGAAGGTTGCTTTCAACATGGCGCTAAATATAAGCAAATCGCCGACAATCCGGCAAACCGGACCGAAATTAATAATCCGCATTACCGACTTGTTCCGGCAATTACTTGTAGGAAAAACAACGATTGATTAAGTTTAGTACAGATTTTTAACATCAAGGAGATTAATGAAGCCGATTCAATCCTTTACTGTCACGCCGATTCTACCTAAAAAATTGGAAGTGTTGCGTGAACTGGCATATAACCTCTGGTGGACCTGGAATGTCGAAGCCCGTGATCTCTTCAGTCGGCTCGATATGGATTTATGGGAAGAAACCCGCCATAATCCGGTCGCCCTTTTAAACCGCATCGAACAGGAAGTTCTGGAAGCCCGTGCCCAGGACGACAGCTATATTTATCAACTGCACCGGGTTCGCGATAAATTTAATCAGTCGATGAAATCCCAGACCTGGTTTGAGAAAACCGGTAAGTACGATCCACGGCTTTGTATCGCCTATTTCTCAATGGAATACGGTATTACGGAAAGCCTGGCGGTCTATTCGGGTGGTCTGGGAATTTTAGCCGGCGATCACCTGAAATCCGCCTCGGAACTTGGTATTCCGTTGCGTGCGGTCGGACTTTCGTATCAATACGGATATTTTCAGCAGGTATTTAATGTCGATGATTACCAGGAAGAAGCGTATCCGGTCAATGATTTTTACAACCTGCCGTTGACATTAATTAAAGACGCCGATGGTAAGCAATTATTGGTTAAAACTCAGTTCCCGGGGAGAGTGGTTTATTCCAGAATCTGGAAGGCTCAGGTTGGTCGGATTCCACTCTATTTACTGGATACCAATATACCTGAGAATTCCGATGCCGATAAAAAAATTACGGCCGAATTATACGGCGGCAATGGGGAAACCCGTATTCAGCAGGAAATTATCCTGGGAATGGGCGGTTTTCAAGCGTTGAAATTAGTCGAAACACCGCCGTCCGTTTGTCACATGAACGAAGGTCACTCGGCTTTTTCCGGACTGGAGCGTATTCGCAGCGTCGTCAAAAACGCCGGCTTGACCTTTTACGAAGCACTCGAAATTATTAAATCGGCATCGGTTTTTACGACGCATACTCCGGTACAGGCCGGGATCGACATTTTTCATCCGGATTTGATCCGGCGTTATTTTTATGACTATTGCCAGGATGTCGGCATCGACATGGATGAATTGCTGGCCCTGGGGCGCATCGATCCGGACGATAATTCCGAACATTTTTCGATGGCGGTTCTGGCTATTAATCTGGCCAGTAAAACCAATGCTGTCAGTAAACTGCATGGTGAAGTCGCTCAGGAGATGTGGGAATCGCTCTGGCCGGATATTCTGACCAAAGAAATTCCGATCGGTTACGTCACTAACGGTACTCATCAGGCCTCCTGGGTTTCACAGGAAATGTCAGAACTGTTCGATCGTTACTTAGGTCCGGACTGGTCCCGTGAACCTAATAGTACCGCGACCTGGAATAAAATGGATAAAATCCCGGACAGCGAACTCTGGCGCACGCATGAACGCCGCCGGGAGCGCTTAGTGGCTTTTGCCCGTCGCGAATTAGGCCGTCAATATACTAGCCTCGGTAAACCGCAGCATATGATTTCACGCGTTAAAAGCGTTCTCAGTACCGACGCCCTCACGATTGGTTTTGCCCGGCGTTTTGCCGCTTACAAGCGGGCGTATCTGATATTCAGCGATCCCGACCGGTTGGCGAAAATATTGACTAATCCCAAATACCCGGTGCAGATTATCATTGCCGGTAAAGCGCATCCGCACGATGAGGAAGGCAAACAGGTCATCCGCCGCATCCTGAAATTGTCGCATGAGGAACCTTTCTACCAGCGTGTCGCCTTTCTGGAAAATTACGATATGAATATGGCGCGCTACATGGTCCAGGGTTGCGATATGTGGATGAATAATCCGCGGCGTGGACTGGAAGCCTGTGGCACAAGCGGAATGAAAGCCGTCACCAACGGCGGCCTGCATTTCAGTACGATGGACGGCTGGTGGGACGAAATTTATCGTCCCGGTATTGGTTGGGCGATCGGCACGCGCGATATTTACGACGATAACGATTATTGGGATCGTCAGGAAGCCAACATCATTTATAATGTCCTGGAAAATGAAATCATACCGGCCTTTTTCGAACAGGATTCCGACGGCCTGCCGCGCCGCTGGATTTCCATGATGAAAGCCTCGATGAAAGCGATCTGTCCGCAGTACAATTCTAACCGGATGCTGTGTGAATACACCGACAAAATCTACTATCCGGCGGCCGTGCGGGCTTACAGTTTATTAAAAGACGACTATGCAGTGAGTAAAGAACTGGCGCACTGGAAAGAGAAAATGCGCGATAACTGGGATTCGGTGCGGTTCCTGAAAGTGTCGGCTGGTGCGGTCGAAGATTTATCCGTCAAAAGCCAGCTCGAAATCCAGGCTGAAATATACTTAGACGGTTTAAAAACCGAGGATGTCGATGTTCAGATCTATTACGGACGGGTCGATACCGACGGCATGATAGTCGATGGACAATTCGTTTCCATGAAATTTGAAAAAAGTATCGACAGTAAAAAATTCATCTACTCCGGCCGAATCTACAAATGGGAGAGCGGCCTGAATGGTTATACCATTCGGATTATCCCGAAACATCCGGCTCTGGGACACTCTTTCGAGGACGGATTAATTCATTGGTTTGATGAATAATTGGATATAAATTTCGGGCGATTGGGCTTAGATTGTTATTAAATTTCAGACGATAATCAATGAATTTACTTATAAATGATGTTATCAAAGACCGGTTGACAAAGGCCGAAAAGGTTGTCGTTTTAACTGGCGCCGGCATTTCCGCGGCCAGCGGTATCCCAACTTTCCGCGGTGAAAACGGGCTCTGGACAAAGTTAAAGCCGGCAGAGTTAGCCAGTATCGAGGCCTTTTACCGGAATACGACCATTGTCAGCGAATGGTACAAACATCGCCGCGAGATAATCGAAGATTGTCAGCCGAATGCCGCCCATCGGGCTTTAGTCGAATTGGCTGAAATGGTGCCGGAATTTACGCTGATTACCCAAAATATCGACGGTCTGCACCAGAGAGCCGGCAGCCGGGACGTGATCGAACTGCATGGTACGATTGCCGAGAATTACTGCGCTCGTTGCGGCCGCCGTTATAGCGTAGCAGAATTCGATGAAATGTTCAATCATTCGCCAAATCACATTCCACACTGTTTTTGTGGCGGATTAGTTCGTCCGGACGTCGTCTGGTTTGGTGAATCCCTGCCGGCCGCCGCCTACGAAAAAGCCTATCTTGCCGCTCTGCAAGCCGACCTGTTTCTATCAATTGGCACTTCGGCTCAGGTCAGACCAGCCTCCGATCTGCCAATGCTAGCTAAAAAACAGAACGCTTTGCTGATTGAGATAAATATAGTTAAAACGGTATTAACACCTTATACGGATCTGTTCCTGCAAGGCTCTGCCGATAAAATCCTGCCTCAATTCAACCAGGAGTACCAGGCCCTTATTGTAAACGTTTGATATCAATCCTATCCTGACAGAAAAAATATGAAAAACTACTGTAAGATTGAGTCTGTTAAAGTCCTGTTTATGGCCGGACTGCTGTCATTGTTATGTGGCTGTGCATATTATAACACCTTTTACAATGCCAGAAAGTATTATCTCGAAGCAGAGAAAGAATATAAAGCCAAACCTGACGATAAGATCAGTACAGCCCTGCGGAAAAAATTCGATACGGCAATCGATAAATCCAACATGGTCATTGCCCGTTATCCGACCAGTAAATATGTGGACGATGCACTGTTTATCGTCGCTATGTCCAATTACTA
>Ga0172375_10002694_pt1 | contig 27499 bp, 24 predicted proteins | sample LakKiv1m_FD_114537 | JGI IMG/M metagenome (GOLD analysis project Ga0172375, IMG submission 114537) | Freshwater microbial communities from Kabuno Bay, South-Kivu, Congo - kab_092012_11.1m | ecosystem: Environmental > Aquatic > Freshwater > Lake | place: Democratic Republic of the Congo...
CAAGCCCTGATTTTATTGAGGCGCTTATTAATTTAGGCGATCTGTATACTAAAGGAGGGTTCTTTGAAAAGGGCCTGAGCGTCGACCAGCGGCTTGCTGCCCTGAGGCCTGAGGATCCGACCGTGTTATACAACCTGGCGTGCAGTTATTCTTTGGTGCACGATATGGAAAAGGCTTTTGAGGCAATGAAGCTGGCTATCCAAAAAGGGTATCAGGATATCGATCATTTGGAAAAAGATTCTGACCTTGCAAATCTAAGGGATTTTCCTCCTTTTGAAGATTTTCTGGTCAAAATAAAAACAAAAAGATTGTCTTAAGAAAAATGAAGCATTTCCGAAAAGAACTTTCGTTCGAGACAAAGACAAAGAGAGCTTATCTTAATATTACGCCTGAAGTCGAGGAGGCCCTTAGAGAAAGCGGCATCAAAGAAGGCTTATGTCTTGTCAATGCCATGCACATCACGGCCTCCGTTTATATCAATGATGACGAGCAGGGCTTGCTCAAAGATTTTGATGACTGGCTGGAAAAACTTGCACCACATGAACCTGTTTCGTCCTATCGTCATAATGTCGGCGAAGATAATGCCGACGGGCATATGAAGCGGCAGATCATGGGGCGGGAGGTCGTGGTTGCGATCACAAAAGGAAAATTAGATTTCGGGCCGTGGGAGCAGATCTTTTACGGAGAATTCGACGGGCAAAGAAAAAAGCGGGTATTGATCAAAATCATCGGAGAATAGCGCATGAGTCTTTTAGTTTCCGGAACTGTCGCACTAGATAATGTTAAGACGCCGCTAGGATACAAACGCCTGATGCTAGGCGGCTCGGCATCGCATTTTTGCATGAGTGCGTCTTTTTTTACAAAGGTGTCCCTTTCAGGGGTGATTGGGAGAGATTTTCCATTGGCGTATTTAGAATTGTTTAAGCGCAAGAAAGTTGATCTAAGTTCTTTGATACGTCTTGACGGGAAAACATTTCAGTGGGATGGAGAATACAAAAAAGGAGATTTTAATAGCGCCATTACATTAGCAACACAGCTTGGCGTTCTGGGAAGTTTCAAGCCGTGTGTTGCTCAGGCGCAGCGCAGCCTTCCGTATGTTTTTTTAGCCAACGATGATCCAGACATTCAAAAACAAGTTTTGGATCAAATGAGTCATCCTCGTTTTATTGGACTTGATAGTATGAATTTATGGATTACGCATAAGCAAAAGGCATTGCGAAGCCTGATCAAAAGAGCGGACTTGTTTGTGGCCAATGACGGTGAGGCTTGCATGCTTTCCGGCGAGCACAATCTTATTAAGGCGGCAAAATACTTACACAATCTGGGTCCGTCGTTTATTGTGATTAAAAAAGGTGAGCACGGCGTTTTGTTCTATGGAAAAAATGGAAGCTTTTCTTTTCCGGCTTTTCCTGTGGAAAGGGTTGTTGATCCAACGGGCGCGGGGGACACGTTTGCCGGAGGGTTGATGGGATACTTGGCACGCGCAAAAAAAATCGATATCGCAACATTTAAAAAGGGTGTTTGCTACGCGACGATCTTCGCGTCATTTAATGTGGAAGGATTCGGCGTTCAAAAGACGTCCATTCTCACAAAAGCAATGGTCGAAAAGCGATTGAAAGCATTTGTTGAATTCATTTCATTGTAGAGGGAGTCGTTATGCATACAAAAGAGTTTAAAAGTAATTTAAAAGCCACCGCTGAGCTTATCAATAAGAGCCAGCAGATTATTTTAGCGTGTCATATGAATCCTGATGGCGATTCCGTCGGGTCGATGCTTGGTTTAGGGCTTGGGTTGATGAAGCTGAAGAAAAATGTTAGCATGCTTTGTTCGGATAAAATTCCCACACGGTATATTTCTTTACCTAAAGCCAAAACGGTTAAGCAAGTATTTTTAAAGCCCGTCGACCTCGCCATCAGCTTGGATTGCGCGAGCATTAATCAACTCCCCGGTATTGATAAGATCTTTAAACAATCAAAATGCATTGTGGAAATTGATCACCATGTTTATCGTGATCAATTTGGCGATGTTCAGCTTGTTTCAGAGCACACCGCATCTGTCGGAGAGATTGTTTTTGATCTGCTTAAAGAGCTCAATATTAAGCTTGATCGGCAAATCGCCGAATGTTTATTAACCTCTGCGATTGTTGAAACCTCTTCATTTAGCTGCGCGGAAGTGAATAAAAAAACTTTTGAGACATGTGCAAAGCTTCTTGAGACCAACGTCAATTTTAATAGTATTGCGGAACGTTACTATTGGCGCAAGAATCTTGCCGCGATGTGTTTGACAGGCCTTTCTTTTATGCGCATCAAGACCGCGCATCACGGGAAGATTGTGTGGTCGATTATTTACAAAGAAGATTTTAAGGAACACAAGGGTAAGCAAGGAGATGTTGATCCTGTAGCGGATGATTTGCTCATGCTTGCCGGAGTGGAGGTATCGCTTTTTTTTCGAGAAATAGACAACAATATGTTGCGTGTCAGTTTGCGCTCCAAGGGTAATATTGATGTTGGATATTTAGCCACCACCTACGGCGGCGGAGGCCATGACAGGGTATCAAGTTGCCGCATCCATAAAACAAAAACAGGCATTGAACATTTGATCAAGCAAGCCTCGCTACTTGTTGAAAAAAGTAAACGTTTTTAAAAAGGGAACATGGATTCTTTGATACAAACATTCGGGCTGTGTGCGGCAGTGATCTTGCCTTTATGGAATATCCCGCTGATCGTGCGCATTGTTCAGAGGAAATCATCCAAGGATATCAGCCTCTGGTGGGCGCTGGGTGTTTGGTGTTCACTTATTGTGATGGCACCGTCGGGATTTACATCCAAAGACATTGTCTGGAAAGTTTTTAATATTACAAATTTAATTCTTTTTTCTGCTGTGGTTGTGTTTACGCTCATGTATCATCGGGGGCCTTATGAAAAATGATTTTGGAAAAGATTTTCGTAGCGGTTTTGTTTCGATCATTGGCCGGCCCAATGTCGGTAAGTCGACGCTTCTTAATGCCGTGGTCGGGGAAAAGGTTGCCATTGTTTCCAATATTCCTCAAACGACACGCAATCAGATCCGAGGGATCTATCATGAGCCGCGCGGGCAAGTGGTTTTTATCGATACGCCGGGCTTGGTCCGCGGCAAGGATAAGCTTGATGAAATGATGAAACAATCGTCATTTGGCACCATCGACGAGGTGGATTGTGTGATTCATCTTGTGGATGCTAATAAAACGTTAGGCGAAGAAGAACACATGATTATTGATAAAGTGTGTCGAGTTAAGGCTCCGCTTATTTTAGGGTTAAATAAAATTGACCTTAAAGGGACATGCGTTCCTGAATATATTTCTTTTTATGAAGAAAAGCTGGGTCCGGCATTTCAGGATCCCAAAAAATTTGTTATGTTACCGTTATCGGCAACACGCGAAACAAATGTCCCTAAGCTGATTGATTTGATTTTTGAACGACTTCCGCCAGGGGAGCCTTTGTATCCTCAGGATGTCGTTTCTGATGTTCCGGAGAAGACCATGATCGCCGATATTATTCGCGAGAAATTATTGGGGCTCATGCGTCAAGAAGTGCCTTATGCCTTGGCGGTGAACGTGGATCAAATTCAGCGTAAAAGAAACAAAATGACTTACATTTTTGCGTCAATATTTGTTGAGCATGAATCTCAGAAAGAAATTGTTATTGGTAAAAAAGGACATATTTTAAAAGAGGTTGGCATCATGGCGCGTGCTGAAATCGAATCTTTGATTGATCGTCGCGTGTTTCTTGAAATGCATGTCAAGGTTGAAAAAAAGTGGCGTGACAACCTTTCGCTTCTCCAAGACTTAGGATATGCGCAAAGCATTTAGTGTCTCCCAGGCACAAGAAATTGATCGTCTTGCCATCTGCAAATTTGGTATTCCATCCCTTGTCCTGATGGAGAACGCTGGCCGCAAAACCGCGCAGGAAATTTTGAAAATATGCTCCAAGAAAGATCTCGTGCGTGTCTGTGTTTTCTGCGGTACTGGCAATAACGGTGGCGATGGATTTGTTGTCGCGCGCCATCTTTTAAATTATTTGAAAAAAGTTCACCCCGCTAGAGGCGAAGCACGTGAAGTCCCTAGCAGGCGCCTTCGGCGCCTTGCCTCTGGCGGGGTAAAAGTTTTTCTCGTTGGAAAGCCGCAAGATTTAAAACAAGATCCTGCCATTTGTTATCAACTCTTGAAAAGATTAAAATGTCCTGTAAAGTCCATCCGCAGGGTAAGCCCGGAAGTTTTAGAAGATTTAAAATACACAACGGTTATTGTTGATGCAATTTTTGGCATTGGGCTCTCGCGGCCGATTGACGAACCTTTCAGGTCAATCATTAATGCTATTAATCAATCGAAAAAGAAAGTTGTTGCGGTGGATGTGCCCTCAGGTCTTGACGCAACCACGGGAAAAATTTTAGGCATTTGCGTGAACGCCTCGCATACTGTGACATTTGCAGTGATGAAAAAAGGATTTTTAACGCATCACGGGCCCTGTTATGCCGGTAAAGTTATTATCGTCGATATCGGCATCCCGCAGCAGGCCATTGATGAAGTCCTTTCAAGAAAAAAACATGACCGATAATCAACGAATTGCAAAAATCATTCATACTTTGCGTAAAGCTGTTAAAGCGCTTCCAACGCCATCGGTTACGCTTGTGGGAAGAAAATGGAATGACCCGTTCCTTGTTCTCGTTTCGTGCATCTTGAGCCTTCGCACAAAAGATCAGACAACGCTTGGTGCTTCCCAGCGTTTGTTTGCCTTGGCCAATAATCCTGAAAAGATGTTAAAGTTAAGTGTCGAGAAAATTTCTTCAGCCATTTATCCTGTTGGTTTTTATCGAACCAAGGCGCGTAATATTAGAGCAATTTGCAAAGACTTGGTTGAAAAATTTTACAGTCATGTCCCAGATGAAATTGATGTTTTATTGACGCTTCAGGGTGTTGGGCGCAAGACAGCAAATCTTGTCTTGACCGAAGGCTTTGGCAAGCTTGCCATCTGCGTGGATACGCACGTGCATCGCATTTCCAATCGTTTAGGCTATGTTAAGACAAAGATGCCGGAAGAAACCGAAATGGCGTTGCGCGCGAAATTGCCCAAAAAGTTTTGGATCGAATATAATGCGTTGCTTGTTGTCTGGGGGCAGAATATTTGCAGGCCTATTTCACCTTTATGTTCTCAATGTCTTGCCCGTCCTTGGTGCCCGCAAAAGGGCGTAGATAAAAAACGTTAGCAGAAGGTCTTTAATGAGATTTTTTATATATTAGTATATTTTTACTAAGGATATATTGTATTTAAAAATGATTGACATTGAATTTCATGTATGTTAAAAAAAATATAGTAAAAACAATCTTAAAATTTGTATTTATATGTAATGGCAATCAAATTTATTAAAAATTTTTAGGGGAGAAGAATAAAAAGAAATGAAAAATAAATAAGGACTATAGCGAAGAATCTATAGTCCTTTATTTTTTGCCTATGGGACTTATTATTGGACTCACATATGATTTGAAAGAAGAACGCCCTCTGCGCCCCGGGGAGCCTCCTGATGCGAATGCGGAATTGGATTCGAAGGAGACCGTCGGAGATTTAAAGAAAATTTTTGAGTCTGCCGGGCACGCGGTGAAGTTGATCGGTAATGCGCATCAGCTTTTGTCCAAGATCGGCAATTTGGGGGTCGACGTTGTTTTTAATATTGCCGAAGGAGCCGCAGGGCGCAATCGCGAGTCTGAAGTTCCGTTGTTGCTTGAAATGCATGGCATTCCTTTTGTTGCCTCTGATGCCCTGACCTTGGGCGTCACGCTTGATAAACTGATGGCCAAAAAATGTTTTGTTGCTGAAGATATTCCTACGCCAAAATATTTTGAAACAATGTCCGCCGACGGCTTGGAAGATTTAAATCATATTGGTTTTCCTTTGATGGTTAAACCTTGCTATGAAGGGACATCAAAAGGAATTAGTCCTTTGTCACGGGTTGAAGATTATGCAGCACTTAAGCGCCAAGTCCAGCTCGTTGTTGATAATTATCATCAACCTGCACTCGTTGAAGAGTTTATTAAGGGCACTGAATTTACCGTCGTTGTTTTTGGAAGTGAAAATCCTGAAGCCATGCCGGTCATTCAGTATGCCATCGGCAATCGCACCGATTTAGGAAACGAATTTTATACCTTTCAGCGGGTCAAGGAAGAAAGCGTTAAATATATTTGCCCAGCACTTATTTCTGAATCTCTTGCCCTGAGGCTTCAGGCCATTGCGGTTCAAGCTTATACGTCTGTTCATTGTCGTGATTTTGGGCGTGTTGATTTTCGCGTGGATGAAAAAGGGAATCCTTTCGTTCTGGAAATTAATCCCTTGCCAAATCTGTCAAAAAAAGATACATTCTTTTATGTCGCGAAAGCCTTAAAAAGGCCTTTTGAGGAGATGGTGTTGCGGGCGCTTGATGAAGGGCTCATTCGATTAAATTTAAAAAAACAAGAGGTGGAAGTCTAGCATGAATCCGATTGAACAGGTTTCTGGGCAAGCTCAAGAAAAAACAGTTGTTATCAAACCAAACCTTTCGTCCAAAGAGAATCGCTTTATTAACTTCTTTGAGAACGCAACACCCATTGACTGGGAAGATTGGACGTGGCAGCTTCAGAATCGGATTGAGACCAAAGAAGCCTTGTCGCAGATTATTAGCTTAACCGAAGAAGAAATTCGCGGCATTGATCGTTGCGGCGAGAAGCTGAACATGTCGATTCCTCCGTATTTTGCAAGTTTGATCGATCCGGAAGATCCCGATTGCCCTATCCGGCGACAATGTGTGCCCTTAGAAAACGAACTCATCCGTTCGGCCCACGAGCTTGAAGATCCTTGCGGAGAGGATGCCAATATGCCTGTTTACGGTTTGGTCCATCGCTATCCCGACCGTGTTTTATTTTTAGCAAGCGAAATGTGTGCCATGTATTGCCGTCATTGTACCCGCTCACGCATGTTCTCGAAGGGGCGCACAAAACCCAAGGCATCAAGTTATGAAGCGATTTATGAATATATCCGGTCGAACAAGAAGATCCGCGACGTCCTCATTTCCGGCGGAGATCCGTTGCTTTTAGGAGACGATGTCCTAGAAGATATCATTAAAAATTTAAGATCCATTCCTCACGTTGAGATGGTACGCATTGGGACGCGCGCTCCGGTCACTTTGCCTCAGCGCATTACCACAGAACTTGTGAACATGCTTAAGAAATATAGCCCCATCTGGATGAGCATTCATTTTAATCATCCTAAAGAAATCACCAAGCGTGTGCGTTTTGCATGCGAACTTTTAGCGGATAACGGGATTTTGATGGGGAGCCAGACAGTTTTGCTCAAAGGAATCAATGATAAACCGTATATTATGAAGAAGTTGATGCATGATCTTTTGAAGATTCGCGTTCGTCCCTATTATATTTATCAATGTGATCCTATTGTTGGGTCTGCGCATTTTCGCACTCCGTTGTCCGTTGGATTGAATATTATTGAGAAGCTCCGCGGACACACCTCCGGATATGCGGTTCCGACCTTTGTTGTGGATGCTCCCGGAGGAGGAGGGAAGATCCCCATTGAGCCCAATGTTGTTGTCGCGCAACAAGATGGCTCTTATGTTCTTAAAAATTATGCCGGTAAAGAGTATACTCACTACGATCCTGCGTAATTAAGCCTTCCTTTTATATCAACGATTGACTATTATCCTGCGCTATGATATTATTTGCGCTGTTAGAAAGCACTATACGATAAGTTGTCTTTTAGGTAAAAATATTTCATTACTCATGAAAGAGGTGAATTTGTTATGGCGGAAGTAAAAGTAACCGACAGCTTTGAGAAGGCGTTAAAGACTTTTAAGCGGCAGTGTCAGCGTGAAGGTTTTTTAATGCAGCTCAAAGAAAAACGGTATTATTCCAAGCCTTCTGAGATCAAAAGACGAAAGAAGTCACGAAGTAAACAATTTTCGGCTAAGTTTTAAAATTTCTTTCACCTCAACGTGAAAGTCAATCCTCTTTATCAGGGAGGATGGGCATATGGCCTCTCCAAAACGTATCGCGATTTTAATTGAAGACTTTTATCAAGTGCTTGAAGTCTGGTATCCTTTCTATCGGCTTCAAGAAGAAGATTTCAAGGTGTGCTTGATTGGTTCAGGCACGAAAAAGCAATATGGCAGCAAAGAAGGGTATCCTGTTGATGTTCACGCTTCGATTCAAGACGTCAAAAGTCAAGATTTTGATGCTGTGATCATCCCCGGTGGATGGGCGCCTGATTTTTTAAGACGACATAAAAAGATGATTCAATTTGTCCGTGATCTTTATGATCAGAAGAAAGTTGTTGCGTCGATTTGCCATGGAGGGTGGCTCTTGGTTTCAGCCGGGATATTAAAGGGCAAGAAGGCGACAAGTTTTTTTGCCATTAAAGATGATCTTGTTGCTGCAGGCGCAAATTTTCAAGATAACGATGTTGTTATCGATGGGCATTTGATTACATCGCGTAAGCCAGATGACTTGCCGCGTTTTGTTCAGGCCGTCATTAAGCAATTAAGGAAATAAATCATGCTTAAAGTTAAACGGATATTGATTAGCGTTTCAGACAAAACAGGGCTTGTTGAGTTTGTCCAAGGATTGCAAGCCTTTGATGTTGAGATCCTTTCGACAGGCGGCACAGCAAAGATGCTGCGCGCTGCCGGGTTTTCCGTAAAGGATGTTTCTGAATATACGGGGTTTCCTGAAATGCTCGACGGACGCGTCAAGACGTTGCATCCGGCCATTCACGGAGGACTTTTGGCATTACGTGACAATCCGGAGCATCTTAAACAACTTGCGGCGCAACACATTAGCTTGATTGATATGGTGGTTATTAATCTTTACCCCTTTGCCAAAGTGATTCAAAAGAAAAATGTTCATTTGGATGAGGCGATTGAAAATATTGATATTGGCGGGCCGTCGATGCTACGTTCTGCGGCTAAAAATTTTAAACATGTTGCAGTGGTGTGTAATCCGGAACGTTATGCAACTATTTTAAAAGAGCTCAACAATAATAGCGGTATCTTGCCTGATCGCCTGTTGTTTAGCCTAGGGGGTGAAGCCTTTGAGCATACTTCTCGCTACGATAATATTATTTATAATTTCCTCAATAGCCGTTTGCAGGGAGGAGACCTTTCTTCACTTCCTAAAAATCTTTCGCTACATTTTACGAAAGTGCAAGACCTTCGCTATGGAGAAAATCCACATCAGATGGCTGCCTTTTATCGTGATGCCATAGACGCAAGCGGTTTTGCGAAGATGACACAATTAAACGGCAAAGAACTTTCCTATAATAATATTCTGGATTTAAATAACGCGATTGATTGCATCAAAGATTTTGAGAATCCTGCTGCGGTTGTCGTTAAGCATAATAATCCGACGGGACTCGCGGAAGATTCTAATTTATCAAAGGCTTATCATTTGGCTCATCGCGCTGATCCGCTGTCTGCGTTTGGCGGCATCATTGCATTGAATCGCAAGGTGGATCGCAAGACAGCCACGGCTATTATGAAAAGCGGGTTTATGGAATGTCTGGTTGCCCCTGGATACGAAGCGAATGCTTTGAAGATGTTAAGGCAAAAGAAAAATCTACGAATCATTAAGTTTAATTTCAATGACATCAAAAAAGATGATTTTGATTTCAAAAAAGTCAAAGGCGGTTTGCTTTTTCAGCAGGAAGATGCTCCGAGGGTTCATCTTGCAGATTTAAAGGTTGTGACCGCTAAGAAACCTACGCGGGCTCAGCTCGATTCTTTGTTATTTGCCTGGAAAGGTGTGAAGTGTGTCAAATCAAATGCCATTGTCCTTGTCAAAGGTCACCATGTCGTTGGGATCGGCTGTGGCCAAACAAGCCGTGTTGGCAGCGTTAAGATCGCTATTGAAAAAGCAGGGCGCCAGGCCCAGGGGTCTTTTTTAGCCTCCGATGCCTTTTTGCCAAAAATTGACAATGTTGAAGTCGCGGCGAAAGCCGGAATCAAGGCGATTATTCAAACTGGTGGTTCTATTGCCGATGAAGAGGTTATCAGGGAAGCCAATCGTCGAAAACTGATTATGGTCTTTACCGGCGTCCGCCATTTCAAGCATTAATGTGATGCGTCGTCAAACAACAGATTATTTTGCCTCTTTTTTAAATTACGAAACCCAGCCTCTGTCAAACAAAAACGCTGTTTTTAATCTCAAGCGTATTGAACAACTGCTCGCCAGCCTTGATCATCCGGAAAAAAGATATCCAGTGATTCATGTCGTTGGAACAAAAGGGAAGGGGTCGACAGCACTTTTTGTTAGCTCAATGTTAAGTGCTGCGAACTTGAAAGTCGGGCTCTACACGTCTCCTCATCTATATTATCCCACCGAACGCATTCGTATTTTTAACCCAAGCATTCTTTTTGATGATCATGATATTTTTTATGGAAAGATTTCTTCGAGTCAGTTGGGAAAAGTTTTAGAAGAAATAAAACCCGCGGTTGAACAGGTCAAATGCAGTCGTGCTCTGGGACCTCTTACTTTTTTTGAAGTTTACACAGCGCTTGCGTTTTATTTTTTTGCGCAGCAACATGTGGATGTCGTGGTCGCTGAGGCGGGCCTTGGAGGCCGGCTGGATGCGACGAATGTAGCAGCGTCGGATATTTGCGTTGTTACGCCGATCAGCTATGATCACATGCATGTGCTAGGCGCGACTTTAAAACAGATCGCACAGGAAAAAGCCGCGGTCATCAAGAAAAGCACGCGTGTTGTTTTTTCTGCCCCTCAACAATCCCAAGCTCGGTTTGCGATTGAGGGCAAAGCAAAAAAGTATGGTTGTCATGTGGTAAGTGTTGGGAGGGATATTTGCTATAAAATCATTTCTCATGATCTTTCTGGCGTGAGGTTTTCTCTAAAAGGTCTTTATCATTCTTGGCCAAAACTTCATAGCCCTCTTTTAGGTGAGCACCAAGTTGTTAATGCAAGCTTAGCGGCAGCCGTGGTAGAATATTTTTTAAAGGACAACAGGAGATTAGCAAAAATTGCTGTTGTGAAAGGCATGGCGCAGGCACGTTGGCCAGCGCGTTTTGAAATCTTGTGCCAAAATCCTTTCGTGGTCATTGATAGCGCGCACAATGAAGAGTCTGCCAAGAAATTGACGCAAGCGATTCGTACCGTTTTTCCTAAGCAGAAAGTGATTTTGCTTTTTGGTGCATCAAGAGATAAAAATATTAAAGCAATATTAAAACAACTTGTGCCTGCGAGTAGCCAAGTTATTTTAACGAGCTCTCAGCACCCACGGTCATTCAATTTTTCTAAAGACGGAAAGAAATTTCTAGATGCAAAAAAAGTATGCCTGAGCGAGAACGCTCAAGAAGGATTTCGGTTGGCCAGGACCATGGCCTGTGTTAACGATGTCATTTTGGTTGCCGGGTCGGTTTTTTTAGCCGCGGAGATACGAAAAATATGCACACCCAGAACCTAGACGATACGATTGCGGCTGTTGCTTCACCTTGGGGCCAGGGGGGCATCGGCCTTGTGCGCATAAGCGGGAAGAATGCCTTGGCGATTGCCGACGGTCTTTTTGTTGGTATTGGCTCTGCAAAGCCCTCGAGTTTTAAAACTCATAGTGTTCATTATGGAAGAATTAGAAGTCGTCAAGGTGGCAAGGATAATATTATTGACGAAGTACTTTTGATTATCATGAGAGCCCCTAAAAGTTATACCCGTGAAGATGTTGTCGAGATCAGTTGTCATGGCGGGCTTGTGGCCGTTCGTCAAGTTTTAGAATTAGTTTTGCAGCATGGTGCACGTCTTGCGCAGCCTGGCGAATTTACCAAGAGGGCTTTTTTAAACGGACGTATTGACCTGACCCAGGCCGAGGCTGTACTTGATATTATTCAGGCTAAAACAAAATCTTTTTTAAAGGTGAGCGTTCAACAGCTTAAAGGGGATCTTGCCATCGAGCTTGAGGCGATTCGGGAATCTTTAATGGATGTGTATACCGAGCTTGAGGCGATTGTTAATTTTCCCGAAGATGATATCGGCGCCGCTTCCTATATCGCCTTGAGAGAGCGTGTGGGTCATACAAAACAACGTGTTGCGCACTTGCTAGCCTCTCGCGATCAAGGAAGGATTTTAAAAGAAGGCATCCGCATTGTCATTTGCGGGAAACCCAATGTCGGTAAATCTTCGTTATTAAATACTTTATTGAGGCAGCCGCGAGCCATTGTGAGCTCTGTAGAAGGAACAACGCGGGACACGATTGAAGAATTGACTCAAATCAATGATCTCCCTGTTCAGTTGATTGATACGGCAGGTATTTTAGAGCCTCGGGATGATATTGAAAAAGAAGCTGTCCGTCGAAGCCATATCCATATTGAGCAAGCTGATCTCATTTTGTTTATGATCGATGGTGCGGGTACGATCGACGACAAAGATAAAAATATTGCAAGAGGGCTACAAGGCAAGAATGTTATTATTGTTGTGAACAAGTGTGACTGTGGCATGCAGGATAACAAAGGTGAAATAAAGGAATTTTTTTCTCAAAAAGATCATGTTGAGATCTCCGCGCTTTATAAGAAAAATATCGAAGACCTTAAGAAAAAAATTGTCGAAAATGTTTTGCAGGGTCATCATTTGGAACCGGGAAACCTTGTCGTGAGCAATATAAGACAAATTGAGTCTTTAGATCAGTGTTTGAAGGCCATGGAACGGGCTGAAAAATATTTTTCAGAACGGCTATCTTTTGAATTTATCTCGGAAGAGATGAAAATTGCGGTTAATTATTTGGATCAGGTGACTGGACGAAACATCAACCAAGATCTTTTAGACAAGATCTTCGCGTCTTTTTGCATTGGCAAATAATTTCTTATTGAGCGTTGGCCATTCCGCTATAAAGTTTGATTAGTTTTTTAACAAAGGCTTTGTCTTGAAGTAAATCCTGGATCTTGGGATTTGATAACAAGCGTCCAAAATCTTTTTCTTCGATCATTTTCCGTATTTGCTCGTCGGCTAGGATGGCTTGGATCTTTTCATCTTGGCTGATCGATTCAATATTTGCTGTGACAACGACGTTAGCGGCCCCCACCATTCCTGTGGAGGGTTGCGAGGCAATTCCTGGCTTTTCGTAAAGTTGCTTAAGGGCTTTATAAAGAGGGTAGCTGGATAAAAAGCGTTGTTCTATCAAGGTGTATAAATATGATTCCGAGCACATGATTTTCGCTTTCTTGAAAAGCGGTTTATCGATGCGCACCAGAACCAAGAAAACCATGACCACAGAAACCAAAGAGAGGGCCCAGCAAAAACCTATTGTCGCGCCGAGCAATCGGCTCAGGGGTGTGCATTGCCTTGATTTGACAATCGTTTTGTTCCAGAAAGACAAGCCAAACCAAGCCACAATGAATATCCCTGCGGATAACAACAGAAAGATCTTTAGGCTTTCGAGAATGTTCTGAGTTCCTTGAAAGTAATGAAGGGTGATTTGGCTGCTAAGAAAGAAAGCGGCAAAGGCCACCAAAAAGCGCATGACCCCTTGAACCCAGCCAAAGCATGTAAAATAAAGGATAACGAGAAGTGCCGCTATATCGGCCTGGTTGATCATATCCATAAAGACCCCCTTTATTTTTACTATAACCCAAGAGAGGGTTTCAATCAAGCGGGGTGAGTCATTTTTAGCTTTAGCGAAACTCATTGCAAACCCTTGAGGACTTCTTTATACTAAAAGTAACCATTTCAAGAAGGGATCAGTAAAGATATGAAGCACTTTCCATCCATTCTTTTTGTTATCATTGTTAGTTTTTGCCTTTGCTCCTGCCAGAAGTTTAAAATTGTTTCTTATCAGGCGGGTGCGATGATAGCGATCAATAAAGGCAATTTTAAGGAAGCCGAGCGTTTGTATAAAAAGATGGTTGAACTCGAGCCAAAAGTGGCGGAGCATCATTGGAGCTTAGGGACGGTTTATGTTTCCATGAAGCAAGATGGTGAGGTGCGCAAAGAGATTGAGATTTTAAGAAAAATGAACCGAACGGATTTGGCTGATCAATTGTCTTTTTTACTTCGCCAGCCCTTTGAAGAATAAACAGGGCTATGGATTGATTGGATGTGCGGCTTTTAAGAAAAGATATACAAGGTAGAAAATGATCGCCAGGCAGGGGATCGCGAGGATTGTTAAGACAATTTGAACAATCTTGTCCATAGCGCGGGCTGCCTGTTTTTTCTTATTTCGTTTTTCAAGCTCTTTGTCGCGTATTTTTTTGTATTCGCTAAAGCCCAGCTGCTCAACTCCGGCAGGAAGGATTTTCTTTTTTTGATCTGTTTGCTGGGGTCCGTTTGTCATAGTTTTGTTAGTCGTAGTTCTTTGTTAAGAACAAACTTATTATATCGATTAAAAAAAATAATTCAAGCCCCTCTTAAGTTTTTTTTGAACGCCTTGATTATATCAAAAAGATGTGTTATATTTACTGTAGCCACGGGTAGATCAAAAAAAAGACAAGTTTCAAAATCATTTTAGATATGAACAAAAGAGAAAATACACGTCATGAGTGTTGCGTTCCTTTGATGGATGAACGCAAAGAAACCCTAAGCAATAGCCGAACGATTGATATTAGCCGTACCGGCGTAGGGTTTATTTCCGCTCGTTTTTTGCCGATTAACAGCAAGCTGATGGTTGAGCTTGCTTTATCACGCGAGGAGCATCCCGTGTTAGTCCAGGGACGCGTGAAATGGATTGAAAAGATTCCCCATACGCCAAATTTTCGTATTGGGATGAATTTTTCCGATATTTCTTCTGAAACGCAATCGCGGATCGAACAGCATTTTAAGTCGTAAGTATTTTTAAAAGCCACGGGGAAAGAGAAATGACCATTGAGTACGCCATTGACCAGTCAACGTCTTTTCGACCGTCTTGAAGTTCGGTTTCCTGCAAGGCTCAAAAAAGAGAATGTTGCTGAAGATCAGGATGTTATTGTCAAAGATTTTTCTCCCGAAGGCGTCAAGATTCTAACTACTCAAAAGCTTTCCCTCTTTGATCGGCTTTCTGTCTCCCTTAGCCCATCTCATCATTTAACCTATTCATCCATGCCGGGGCATGTTGTGTGGATGGGGCAGGAGAGTTCGGGGGCTTGGCATGCGGGGATCAAATTTGATCAGGTTGACCTTCTCAAGGCTAATCGCATTATCGAGCTTTGCCAGTAGTTTTCTAAGCGTAAGAATCGTAAATAAAATCTTGATTTTCAAAATCCTGCGTGTTAAACTCCTTTCTCGATTTACTTCTTTTTAATATCCATTAACTTATTAAACATTTTAGGAAAATCTTATGAAATACGGCCACTTTTCTTCTGATAGCTTGGAATATATTATCACGTCTCCTTCAACGCCATATCCCTGGATCAATTATTTAACCAACGATCGCTATTGTTCAATTATTTCTCAGTGTGCCGGAGGGTATAGTTTTTATAAAGATTGCCGAACTAACCGCGTGACGCGCTGGCTACCGGAAAATTACAACGTGGATCGGCCGGGAAAATATCTTTTTATGCGCGAGAGCAACAAGGCATGGTCAGCCACTTATCAGCCTATGCGCAAGAAACCATCCGCCTATGTCTGTCACCACGGATTAGGTTATACAACGATCCAATCAACTTATTATGGAGTTAAATCAGAGGTCAGCTATTTTGTTCCCGAGCATGATGATTGTGAAGTGTGGATTGCCTCCGTTGAAAACACAACGAAAAAAACAAAGACATTAGAAATTTTTCCTTATGTTGAGTTTTTGATCGGCGACTATCATGAAGAACTTCGCTACCGTAACATCATGAATCTTTATAACCGTGTTTGGTTTGATAAAAAACAAAAAGCGATCTTTGCTAAAAAGACGGCACAGTGGCAGGGGATGAATATTCAGCCGTTTTCAAGCTTGATCTTCTTTGCCTCATCGCTTGAACCCAAAGGTGCTTGCACCCAGAAAAGAAGTTTTTTAGGGCGCTATAATTCTGAAGAAAAGCCCGAAGCCGTGATTGATGGGAATTTTAAAGATTTCCCTCTTTGTTCTGGCGAAGATGGAATCGGATCCTTTAAACATGTAGTGACCTTGAAGCCTGGGCAAAGAATTGAATTTACCGTTGTTCTGGGTCAAACAGAAAAAATAGGGTCGATCAAAACGCTTTTGGCAAATTATAAGAAAGTGTCTTTTGCCAAGAAAGAATTTGAAAAAACAAAGGCTCTGTGGAGAAAAAGAATTTTAGGTAACATCGAAGTCAAGACCCCGGACAGTGATTTCAACACCATTGTCAACGTATGGCTTAAATATCAAATGTATATCTGCAATACCTGGTCACGCTCGCCAAGCTTTTTTCATGAAGGATCTGGCGGCCGCGGATACCGCGATTCTTGTCAGGATTCAGAGGCCATCGTTTCTATTAATTCTGATTTGACGCGTCAGAAAATCTTGAAGCTTGCGTCGCTTATCCGTCGGGATGGAACATGTGCTCCCGGCTGGTCAGAGACGGTGGGGCCGCATAAATTTCTGCCGAACAAAGATCATCAAATTTGGCTGACAGCGACTGTTTGTACATATATTAAAGAAACAGGGGATAGCAGTATTTTACAAGAGCAGGTTCCATACATCAAGGATCGATGGATTGGCGGCTGGCATGAAAATAAGAACTGGAAAGGCCCGGCACAAGAAGACGGAACGGGAACATTGCTAGAGCATTTGGAAAAGAATCTAAACTTTTGTTTTTCTGATACGGGTGCGCGCGGGTTTCCTTTGATTGGCCATGCGGATTGGAATGACGCCATTGATGCCGCAGGCATTAAACATAAAGGAGATAGTGTCTGGTTAGCGCAAGCGTTGGTGCGATCATTACGCATGCTCGTTGATTTGTGCGAATTTATTGGCGAAAAAGAAAAGGCACGAAAATATTGTACCATGGCTGATGTGATGGATAAGCGTGTTAATGATAAGGGCTGGGATGGTGCGTGGTATTCTCGTGGCTTTGATGATCAAGGGCAAGTGTATGGAAGCCACAAGGACAAAGAAGGAAAGATTTTTTTAAATACGCAATCATGGGCCATCCTTTCTGGTGTAGCAAAAGACAAACGTCTTAAAACGATCTTAAAGAATGTTGATAAATATTTAAATGGTGAGCATGGACTTGCTCTTTTTTATCCGGCATTTACTTCTTGGGTAAAACGCTTGGGGCGTATCAGTATGTTTTCCGAAGGTACGAAAGAAAACGCGGCTGTTTTTTGTCATGCGGCGACCTTTATGGCTGTTGCATATGCCATGATTGGTCAGGGAGACAAAGCCTATGAGGCGATGAGAAAGATCATGCCGAACGCACAAAAAGACATGGACCTTTATAAGACAGAGCCGTATGCCTACGCTGAATATTTGGTTGGCCCTCAAAATCCTTATCGCTACGGTGAAGGAGCCTTTACCTGGATTACCGGAACCGCTGGATGGAATTTTATGTGCGCGACCGAGTGGCTGCTAGGTGTCCGCCGAGAATACAACGGCTTGCGTGTTGACCCCTCCATTCCTCGACATTGGAAAAAATGTTTTGTACGTCGATCCTTCCGAGGCAGCGTTTATGATGTTACCATCGAAAATCCTCACGGCAAAGAGCATGGTGTTGTGAAAACGACACTTGATGGCCGCGAGCTCGACACGAATCTCTTGCCTATTTTTAGCGATGGCAAGACACATCAAGTCAAAGTTGTCCTTGGTTAATTAATCACTAATTGTTTAGAAGCTTTTTGTATAAAAGAGGCGGAACATCTTTTGTGTATCCATGGTAGGCGTGGTGCTACCCGCATAAGGTGTTTGCGCGGCATAGGCGTTGTAAATTGAAGGGCCGACGCCAAAAGAACCCGTAATTTTGCTGTCATCTTTGAACAAATATTGTGTTTCAAGAAAGATATTATGATGGCTTTGAAAGTTTATTTGACCGTTGTTATAGAGAAGATCATTTAAGCTGTTAACGCGGCTCCATGTATATTTCATATATATTTGAAGCCTTGATGTCGGCGTATAATTGACCGCAAGCCCGATGTGGTTGAGATTATCGTCGCTGGGTCCTGCAAATTCGTACGGATTACGTGTGTAGTCGAGATAAAGATCCCATTTTTCGCTTGGCTTGAACGTAACCCCTGTGCGAAAGATATTGTGATATTCATATGGAGGCAGAGGAAAATATCCCTGATCATAGAGATAGGAGTAGTCCTCACGGTAAACCTTGCCATACGAGTTATACGTCGTTACGCTCATATCGTTAAATATGCCGCGCGGATAATTATCTGTTGCAACAGTGAAATCATTTGTCCTTTCCCATGTTCCGTCCCATGCCAACCAATTTGTGAACCAATACTTTAATCCTGTTGATGCCGTATAAAGGCTGGCATCTTCTCCGTCAGGAATAGCGTCATTGGCCATAGCCCCGCCCGTCAGTCTTGTAATAAAAGGATCATATCCTTTTGTTGTTAAAGGAACGTGATGGGCCAGAAGCAGGGCTTTTGTTTCAAAACGACTTGTTGGCTGCCAGCCCCATTCTGTACGAGCTACTGTTTCAATATATTTATCGGTTGACGCTTGATGAACGTTACGAATATCTGTTAACCCTTTGATCTCTTTATCCTGCAGAGAAAAATCAGAGCGCCAGTTAATAACATATCGGTCGTAGTCAATGCCGTTACCGATGCGAAAAGGATCGATATCATCAAAGCTGATCGTTTGAAAGTTCGCAGGATCCCTGAAGGTGATATGGCGGCTCCAGAATTCATCGTCACGTGTTTCAAGATAAGTGGAAAGACTTGACTGAAATCCTTTGTCCATACGTGACAAGCGAAGGCGTGTTTTGTAAAAGTTGATTTCATCTTCGCCAGGCTGAAGACGAAAATAATCCTGATCCGCACCTGCAAGAGAGGAGGATGTTCCAATGAGCTGCATGTCGTACCCGGATCCTCGTTGGCGTGAATCATAATCACTATTTGACAAATCTTGTTCGGTAAAAGAAAAAGCATATTCGGCAGATATCTTTGAGCCCGGGGTTGGCATCCAGCCGGCATCATAAGCCGTGACCACGTTATATCCATCGAGGTTTTGGTTCACAAAGCCTAAGTGGGCGTTATCCAAAGTTCCGACGTAGAATTCTTCAGAAAAGTGTTGTTTGGCCCGCACACTTGTCCCGAGAGCATTTAAACTGTCGTAATCTTGCCAGAGGGTTTTCGGAGAAGCAATGGTTGTTTCAATTTCTGTGTCATCTTTGCTGAATTCGGTAGAGACGCCGCGCAAACCTGTCAATCGCCTTCCCTCGCTATCTCGGGTTGCAAACGCTAACGCATCATCCCATTTGCCTTTTGTGAAATCAGGTGGGGTTGTTGGCCATCCCCACTGATCAGTCGTATTTGGATTGTAATGTCCTGGTTTCCAGTTCGCGAGCCAGGGACTTTCTTCCCACCATGTTTTGTTGTTCGATAGACATAGCGGATCATCTGTTGTCATGGCCTTGTCTTCCAGCCCAAACGGGAATACTTCAACCTTGACATTTTCATTGGGTTCGTAATCCATCCAGAGTTCTCGCACCGGCCAGAACCATTGGTGTAGCTCAAGTTCTGGAAGAATAAAGGATTGGCCGCCTTTGGAGCTCAGGGTTGTTGTAGGGACGTGGCCATTTCTTACTTTATATTCTAGCAAATCAACAAGGTCGCCTTTTTTTAGCGTGTCAATGACTTGATTGATGGTGTAGTTTGTGTTTCCGGCATATAAGACTTGAACATCGAGAGAATCATAAACTCCCGAATTTCCTGGCGACGTGGAAGACAGCGTCACTTTGTTGGTCTTGCCGACATAGCTCCATGGGTCAATGCCAATGTTTGTGTGAAAGGATAGAGGATTGTCCACAGGCTCTACGTCTACGTTAAATTCCATGCGATCGTAGATGGCGGGATCAAAGGTGTTTTCTCGGCGATTGAGCTGATTCCAGGAGATGCTTCTAAAGTTTTTTTCATTGAAATTAAAATTAGCACGTTTCCAGATAAAATCGCCATGACCCGATGTTTCATAACCAAACCCCATGCGCATGTTTCCATGGATAGAGGACATCGGGAGCTGTTCTTCTAAGTCTTTTTTTTCAGATGGCAACAAGGGGCGTTCATCAGAAAATATTCCATCGGGTATTTTTTCTGATTCGTAAGCCGTCATAAGGCTGGATCTTTGATCTTGTTCTTCAGAGATTATTGTTCTAACTTTGTCCGTTGATGATGTGCCGGCCGTGATGACAGATTGAGGTTGTCGTTGGGCGACATAGTTTTTTTCAAATTGCCCAAGAGCTTCAAACTGATCCAATGTTTTATTGATGGCCTGAGCTTGATTTGTTGCACGAACAGGATTGGGGAGGGGTTGCTCAGCAACCTTTGTTTTGATAAAGCGCAAAGATTGTTCTGTCATTTGAAGATATTTTAATGCTTCTGAGTTATTGGGGTCTTCTTCCAGGACGGCTTGAAATTCTTGAGCCGCTTCGTTGTACTGGCCTTGTTCATAAAGGAATACCCCTAAGTCCATTTTTGGATTTGACGACGACGCAATACTGGAAGAGGTAATAGAGAGAACAAAAACCAATGCCCCTATGAGCGTAAATATTTTTTTTCTGCGCTTGCTATTATACAAAACAAACCTTTCCTAAGCGTTTTTTCTTAGAAGGAGATGATTATTAATATTATATGTACGTGAAACTAACTAAGTATAACATGGTTAAATGTTTGAAATCAAGGCAAGTTCAATATTTCTTCTTTTATTTTTGAAGGAAAAATTGAATTCGGCTGCTTGGAACGAGAGCTTTAACTCGCTTTCTTAGCTTTGACAAAGAAAAGGCTTTGTGTTATACTGCCTTTTCAAAATTCATTGCTGGAATCTTTGGATTTTTATTTGTAACCCGGAGGCCATTCTTAATGAAGAGAATATTTCTTGTCGTTCTTGCCCTTTGTCTTTTTGCTGCAGGATGCACCCCTTCCGACAAACAACCCAATACCGTAACTATTTGGCATTGGATGACTGATCGCCAAGATGCCTTTTTAAAGCTCGCCGAACAGTATGAACAACAAACAGGGATTAAGGTTAAATTTGAACTCTATGCGCCTTCAGACATTTATTCTCGAAAAATTATTGCAGCGGCGCAGGCCAGAGTTCTTCCGGATATCTTTGGAGTGTTAGGTGAGAAGAAAAATTTTGCTTCTTTTGTTGAAGGCGGGTTTGTTGCTGATCTGACTGAAGAATTTCAAAAAGACGACGGGGCATGGGAAAAAAGCCTGTTTGAAAAGGCCTTGAATGTTAATCGTTTTGAAGAGGGAAATGTTTACAAGATCAAATCTGGTGTTTACGGCGTTCCGATTGATGTCACAAATATCCAGATGCTCTACAACCAGGATCTCTTGGCCAAGGCCGGGATCAAAGCTCCTCCGACGAATTTTGATGAATTCTTAAATGCGATTGCGGCCCTTAATCGCATTGGCGTGAGCGGCCTTGTTTCCGGATGGGGAGAAATTTGGATGGTCGATTGTTTTGCTTCCAATTATGCCTTTAACATTATGGGCGAAGAGAAGGTCATGGCGACGTATCGGGGAGAAATTCCTTATACCGATGAAGACTGGATCAAAGTCTTTCGCGTGTTCGAAACTCTTCACGACAAGAAGGCCCTGGCCGAAGGTATTGTCACCAAGGGCAACAAATATGCCGAACAGGATTTTGCCCTTGAGCGTGCGGCCTTTGGCTTCAACGGCTCCTGGTGTGTTAATGTGTATGACAAAATGAATCCGAATTTGCACTATGGCGCGATGATCCCTCCTCCTATTAATTTTGCAAGGCCTATGCAGATTTGGGGCGGGGCTGGGTCATCATTCCTTGTCAATGGCATTTCACAAAATAAAAAACTGGCCATTGATTTCTTAAAATGGATCACGGCTAAAGAACAACAAGTTTTTTTAGCGCAGGAAACCAAAAATTTGCCTTCAAACCGTGATGCCTTGCCTGAGATTCCAGCAGTCCTGTCGCAGTTCGCAAGCGCCATGGATTTTACGACCCATCCTTCGATTTGGAAATATAACGAGGACCCTGTTGTTATCGAGGCTTTTGATAAAGGAATTCAGTCGATTATTATTGGAGAAGCAGATCCTGATCAAGTGGCCGCAGAAGTGCAAGAGATCAAACAGCGAGAGATGAAAAAGCTTCAAGAGCGATAAAATTCATGAGCAAGGCGATTGCCAAAAGATTATCAGGTGAAGAGCTAAAAGAAATTTTTGGCAACTATCTTTTTATCCTTCCGGCTGTTTTAATTTTTGTCCTTTTTTATATTTACCCCTTTTTTGAAATCTTTAATCTCTCTTTGCATGAATGGAACGGCATTAGCCTTGCGCGTCAATTTGTCGGTTTTGATAATTTTAAAGAAATTATCAACGACAAGGTGTGGTGGATGTCCATCTGGCATGCAGGTTATATTACCTTGATCGCTTTGACATTTCAAAACGCCCTGGCTTTTGCCTTGGCGCTTTCCTGCGACCGTGACATCCGTATGCGTAAATTCTATCGCGTTATTTTTTATATTCCGCCTGTTCTTTCTGAAGTTGTTGTCGGTTTGATTTGGCAGTGGATTTTAAATTCAGGAATGCAAAACGGTGAACCAATCGGGCTTCTTAATTATTTTTTAACTCAGGTTCACTTGAATCATTTGGTTCATGCCTGGCTTTCTGATCCTAAAACCGCGCTGACATGTATTGCCATTGTTCACAGTTGGAAAGGGTTCGGCTGGGGATTCATTATTCTCCTTGCCGGATTGCAGACCATTGACCGTGAGCTTTATGAGGCTGCGCGCGTGGACGGAGCGAGTTCGTTTAGCGTCTTTAAGAATGTGACTGTCCCGATGATGATTCCGGTGTTTGTCATGGTTATGATTTTAACGATTCTGGGCTCGATGCAGGTTTTTGTCTTGGTCTTGTCCATGGTGGGGCAGGGCTTGGTTTACCATACGGAGGTTCCGGTTACGAGAATTTTGGCTTCGATGACCGGGATGAGTCGTTTTGGCTACGCCTGTGCTCAAGGTATTGTTTTCGGCGGCATCTTGATGGCCAGCTCGTTTTTGTTGAACAAGATCTCAAAAAAAGTTAAGCAAGAATAGGCGCTCGGAATGTTCCCAAACAAGTACAAAATCAAGAACGCTGTTACCTCAACGCTCTTGCACATTTTTTTAATGGCTGTCGCGACGACATGCTTGTTTCCTCTTTTTTGGATGATACGCTCCTCCTTGATGACCAACGATACCGTTTTCATTGATAAATCGCTCATTCCACGGTCAATTCATTTTGAAAATTTTTACCTGGCATGGACCCAGGGAGGATTCGGCATGTATTTTTTAAATACCGTTATTTATACGGTGAGCGTCGTCTTTGGCATCGTCCTTGTTTCGTCTTTGGCGGCCTATGCATTTTCCCGCCTTAAATTCCCCGGAAGAAATTTTTTCTTTTATATGTTTTTAGCGGCCATGATGATTCCCTTGCCGGGAGCGTTCGTTCCGTTGTATGTTTTAATGAATAAACTTCATTTGGCGAACACGCGCATTGGGTATATTCTTTGCATGATTAATGTCGGGCTCTCGCTGAGCATTTACATGCTCAAGACATTTTTTGACAAAATGCCCTTGGCGCTTGAAGATGCGGCGCGCATGGATGGCTGTTCGAAATTAGGCATCTGGCTCCATGTGGCGCTGCCCTTGGCGCGGCCTGCGATCGCCGTTATCGTGATTTTCAATACGCTTAATGTTTGGAATGAGTATATTTTAGCTATGCTTTTATTAAACGACCAGTCGCTGATGCCGCTTCAGCGAGGCCTGATGGTTTTCCAAGGATCGCATAGCGTTGATTATCCACTTTTAATGGCCGGGCTTTCCATTACCGTTGCCCCGGTCATCTTGGTCTATCTTTTTATGCAAAAACACATTATTAAAGGACTTTCAGCAGGAGCAATTACCGGATGAAAAAAATATTCTTTCTTTTTGGGTTTTTTCTTTTTATAGCTTTAATTTATCCTTTCTTTGCAGGAGCACAGATGCAGACATTGTCTTCCCAAGAATATGTGCGGAAGGCCTGGGAGGCCTCATCAAAAAATAATTTTGAAGAAGTTGAACGCCTCACGAACGAATGTGTTGCGAATTATAGTGAAGAAGCGAAGAAGCAACAGGCCTCTCTTGCAAATTTTGCAGTCAAGGGAACTGAAAATCAGTATCCGGCCTTAAACGATGTTGCAACAGCCTTGTTTATTCACGCCGAGGTTCTCATGAAAAAAGGCGAGACGGAAAAATCCAAAGAACTTTTTAACAAGATCATTAAGGAATTTTCCTGGGCCCAGACCTGGGATCCCCGTGGATGGTATTGGTCCCTTGCAGAAAAAAGCCAGGCCAGTATTGATAAGCTGGAAGGACGATTTGAAGTTAAGCAAGAGGTTAAGGTTGACCGTGGCCAGAAAACAAGGCCTGTTTTAAATCCTCCCGGTACCGAAGACGTTGTGAACTATGAAAAATATGGCCATTTTGTTGGCATTGGCACAAAAGATTTTAGCTATGTCATTGATGACCCTGCCGGCTTGATGAAAGCCGTTGGCGAAGGAGTTTACCCTAACACAAGCAGTATCTTGAAGGATCCTGTCTATCGCGCTTTCTTTAAAGAAGGAAAACTTCCGGGGACTCAATGGGATTATGTCCATACCGATGATTTGCAAAAAGCATTTTACAAGTGGGCGACCTGCTCAGAACCTTGGGGAACAAAACTTTTTTACTTGGGCCTCATTTTTGAAGAGGCTGAGATGTGGTTGCAGGCCATTAAGTGTTATCGGGCCATTCAAATACATTTCCCTCAATCCGTTGGCCGAACGTATTGGAACACCCCGTGGTATCCTGGCCAAGCGGCTGTGGCCAAAATTCGTCATCTTGTCAGGCTTCATCCAGAACTTGATTTAAAATATGTTGGCGCAAAGGTCCAAGCGATTAACGGGTTTGATAATGACGTCTCCAACGATATTGTGCTGGTTTGGCCCGGGAAGTTAACAAAGAAAACCTTGTGGGATAAAGTTCGAGAAAATTTTTCTCAGCATTTTTCTGGCAAGGCTTCCTTAAGGAAGATCACGGATATCAAAAAGAGTGTTGGAGGAGAGCATGTGCGGCTGGTTCAATCCAGGTCGACAGGCCATTGGCAGCTTTTAGTCGATAGGAAACCCTTTATGATCAAAGCTGTGACCTATGATGCAACAAAGGTCGGACAAAGTCCCGACAATGGAACATTGGCGGATTGGCAGACCGAAGATACGAATCGCAACGGTCTCGCTGACGGGCCTTTTGATGCGTGGGTTGACAAGAACTGGAATAACCAGCAAGACCCTGACGAGCCTGTGGTTGGAGATTTTCAACTGCTCAAAGAAATGGGTGTCAATGCCATTCGCCTTTATAAGCAACCTAACCAGCCTAACAAAGAACTTCTTCGTAAGCTTTATAAGAATTATGGCATCATGGTAATTATGGGGGATTTCTTGGGAAAATATGCCCTTGGGTCCGGGGCGACGTGGTTTGAAGGGACAGATTATGATAATCCTGTTCATAAAAAGAATATGATGGAATCTGTTCGCAAGATGGTAGAAGAATTTAAAAATGAACCTTTTATTTTATTTTGGCTCCTTGGAAACGAAAATAATTACGGGTTAGGATGCAATGCGGATAAGAAGCCGGAAAGTTATTATAAGTTTGTTGAAGAAGTTGCCCAGATGATTAAAACGATTGATAAAAATCACCCCGTTGCCATGTGTAACGGAGACAATCTTTTCTTGGATGTTTTTGCTGAGAACTGTCCTTCGGTGGACATCTTTGGATCCAATGCTTACCGAGGGGATTATGGCTTTGGATCCCTCTGGGAACAAGTTTTTGATGCCAGCGGCAAGCCCGCTTTTATTACCGAATATGGTTGTCCGGCTTTTACAAATTATCTTGATCGCGAAGGGGCAGAGCAGGCGCAAGCCGATTATCATAAAGGGGCTTGGGATGATATGATCTTTAACGCGGCCGGAACCAAGGAGGGTGCTGGTAATGCCTTGGGAGGCGTGGCCTTCCAATGGCTTGATGAATGGTGGAAGAATTATGAACCTGCTTTCCATGATAAAACCGCTGGCGCTAAAGGGCCTTTTCCTGATGGCTTTATGTATGAAGAATGGTTTGGTTTAGCAGGACAAGGAGATGGTCAGCACAGTCCATTCTTAAGACAGCTTAGGAAAAGTTATTATTATTACAAGAAGGTCTGGAACTAAAGATTTTTGGCAAAATCAAAAAATCTGTGATATACTTTTTTTACATTTGGCCAGAAAAATCAATTTTAAATTTTCAAAAAATAACAGGAGGCAAGGTTATGAGAAAAATCTTTATCGCAGCTTTGTTGATTCTAGGCATTGGAATCGTCAGTCCGATGGTTGCATCAGCGTATAATTTTGGCGATTATCGCTCGGTGACGCTAACGACAAAGGCTTGGGAAGCGTTGAACGCCGGAGATATCGAGGCGGTTCTGGCCTACACCAATAAGTGCAAAGAGCTTTATGGTGAGCAGGCAAAGAAAATGCAGGCCGCGTTGACAGATTACGCGAAAGGGACAAATGAAGAAATTTTTAAGAATTGGGCTCTGAATGATATCGCTACCTGTCTTTTTATTCAAGGGGAAGCGTATCGTAAAGCCAAAATGAATGATGAAGCCAAGGGGGCCTATCAGGATCTCATAGCAAACTACAAATTTGGGCAATGCTGGGATAGCGGTGGCTGGTTTTGGAAACCTGCGGAAGCGGCCGCTGAGAGACTGGATGCTATTGAAAAAGGGATTGATATTGATTTTGGCGACATGAAATCCTCGACCCTGACATCCAAGGCGTGGGAAGCCTATAACAAGAACGATCTTGAAGGCGTTTTGACCTATACGAACAAATGTGTTTCGCTTTACGGTGCGGAGGCAAAGAAAATGCAGGCCGCTCTCAGTGATTATGTCAAAGGCGCCAATGAAGAAGTTTTCAAGAATTGGGCGCTTAATGATGTTGCTACCTGTTTTTTTATTCAAGGAGAGGCCTATCGTAAAAATAAAATGATGGAAGAGGCCAAGGCTGCCTATCAAGAAGTTGTTAGTAATTACAAGTTCGGTCAATGCTGGGACAATGGCGGATGGTTCTGGAAGCCTGCGGAAGCGGCTGCCGAGAAACTAGATGCCATCAAGAAAGGGATTGATATTGATTTTGGCGATATGAAATCCTCGACCCTGACATCTAAGGCCTGGGAAGCTTATAACAAGGATGATCTTCAAGGAGTTTTGACCTATACGAACAAATGCATTGCAACTTATGGTGACAAGGCAAAAGAAATGCAAGATTCTTTGACAGAATATCCATGGGAAAACAATGAGAAGATTTTTTCTTACTGGGCCTTAAATGATGTTGGC
>Ga0172375_10002695_pt1 | contig 27474 bp, 23 predicted proteins | sample LakKiv1m_FD_114537 | JGI IMG/M metagenome (GOLD analysis project Ga0172375, IMG submission 114537) | Freshwater microbial communities from Kabuno Bay, South-Kivu, Congo - kab_092012_11.1m | ecosystem: Environmental > Aquatic > Freshwater > Lake | place: Democratic Republic of the Congo...
CAACATGCAATGTTAATTTTATTTCCAAACTTACCACCTAAACCAGAACTCAACCATTTTAGCTAAATCCTTGTTTATCAACAAGTTTTTATCAACATCGCCGCCGATGGATGTGCATTATAGGCGAAATATTTGCGCTTACAAGCCCTTTGATAAAAAAATTTAATCATCCGATTATTTTTTATTCATTTTACCTTTTTTAGCTATAAATTTCGGCCAAAAGTGTTTAAATACTCTCTTAAAATGTGCGCTGGGTCGAATGACTCTGCTTTCTCTTTTTTGCTTTCAGTATTCAAAGCACTAGGATCTTTTATGCGTCAACAACAATATGTATGGATTAGCCTGCTGACTTTAGGGATGACCTCCCCTGCTTTTGCCAATGAATCTGCAGTAGACAGTTCTACCCGCACCACAGCAGAAGTAGACTCATCTGCAGCAACCAGCAAAGCCCCTTCACGCTTTGAATCCTTAAAAGAGCTGAAAAATATTAAAGCACAAAATTTGAAAGTGAATGCCAATGCCGCACAACCGGAAAGTGTTAAAGATCCGCTGCAACCTTTAAACCGTCAGGTCTATGCTTTAAATGATGTGTTAGACCGCAATATTGCCCGTCCGCTGGCCGTGCAATATACAGAAAAAGTTCCTGGCGATGTGCGTGGTTCTTATCGTAACTTCCGTAAAAACCTGGGAGAACCATGGAATGCAGTAAACCAGCTGATTCAGGGCCGTCCACTCAGAGCGGCAAAAACGCTGGGCCGTTTTACCGTGAATACCATCACCACTTTAGGTCTGGCTGATCCGGCCCGTCGTTTGGGAATGGAAACCGAAGATGAAGATTTTGGCACCACTTTAGGCTATTTCGGTGTGCCGTCTGGCCCGTATCTGGTTTTACCGATTATTGGCCCTAGCACCTTCCGTGATGGTTTTGGCCGTCTGGTTGACAGTCAGGCCCGTCCACAAAAATACATTCTAGAAGATCATGATGGACTGTACTGGACCGAGCAGGCTTTACGCGGCATTGATGCCCGCTCCCAGATTCTGGATGTAGAACAAGTGCTACAAGGGGATCGCTATGCCGCCATCCGTGATATTTACTTGCAGCGTAAAAACTTTGAAATTGCCGAGAAAAAAGGCCTAGAGGCCGAGAGCATTTCATTCATTGAAGATGTCGAAGACGACTACATCGAAGATGAAGAAAACTTTGATTCAGCTGCACCACTCACTGAATAATTTGTAATACTTCTTTCTGGCGGGAAGTTCAACTTCCCCTAGTAATTCATTGATTGTTATAGTACATCTATCCCCTAAAGCGCATAGGATTATATTCTACATTTATGTATTTCATTCAGCCCACACGTGATATCCCCTATCTAGATCAGGTGATTGACACACTGCCCAGTGTGCAAATGATTCGCATAGATGACATCGACCTATATGATCAGACCATCATTGCCATTGCCGATGTGCAGGATTATTTAACCCATCGCTGGAATTTACCGACTATTGTTTTGGGCTTTGAAGATGAAGGTTTGGCCCTGTCGCAAGCCTGGGAACAAGGTGCTTTAGCCGGTTGGATCTGGAGCAAACTACCAGCAGAACCGCAGCAGGCCCTGCTTAAAATTGATGCGCAATATAAACGCAACCAGGACAGCCGTGATTTACCCTCGGCTGCAGAGTTACAAAAACGTTTGCTGCCGAACCCGATTGAACTGGTCAATTATGAAATTGAAACCCTGTTTCAGCCTTCGGCCTATTTATCCGGCGACTGGTTCGATTACTGGAAAATTAGTGATAAAGAGCTGATTTTTTATCTGGCGGATGTGTCTGGCCATGGGGTAACCAGTAGTTTATTAACTTCGTGGATGGCGGCTTTTCATGGCCGCTCCAAAACCCCGCGCGAGTTACTGAAAAAACTGAACGGGATGCTGGTACAAGAAAATATTGAAAAGCATATCACCATGATTAGCGGGATTTTAAACCTGGAAACCCATCAGCTACGCTGGTCCAGTGCCGGACATTATCCGCCTGCGATTATCTTTGAGCCAAATCAGCCACCGAAAATTTTAAACACCAGCAGCTTTCCTTTGGGCCTGACCGAAGACCTGGAAGTAGAAGAATATGAATGCGTGCTGTCACGTCAGGCGCGCTTTATTATCTGTTCAGATGGTGCGCTGGAACCTTATGTCGGCGGACTCAATGAACAGTTTGAACAACTGGTCTATCACTTGCAGAATCAGTCCTTTAAAGCGCCAGAACACGTGGCCGATGATATTGCCATCCTCAGTTTGCGCCGACTGAATTAATCACTTAATCAAACACTTAAAACCATCCTTAGACTTATGTCCATAGCAGACACTTGAGTCTGTGGTGTCCCTATGGGATAATTTTATCTATCCTTCTCTGCAAATGGCATTTATATGTCAACAGGTCATGTTGAATACGCAAGTTTGGATGGAACGCATATTTTCAAGCTGATCGGCGAAGTGCGTGCCCAATCTTGTATCAGTTTAGACAAACTACTCAGTAAAATTGAACAGCAAACCAATGTGGTCGGCGCCATTGTCGATTTAACTCAAACCACATTTATTGACAGTACGGTTTTGGGTGTTTTGGCAAAACTTGGGCTGAAACTTAAACAGGTACATCAGATTCAGACGGTCATGCTGTCGACCAATCCGGACATCACCACACTGGCCAATAGCATGGGCTTGGGACAGGTGTTTGTGATTCTGAATTACTGTGGCGATCCGAGTGTCTGCACCCGTGCCCTGATTGAAGAGCATGTGACGCATAGCAATATGCTGTCGACTGTGCTGGATGCCCACAAAACCCTGATGAAACTCAACGACAGCAACCAGAATATGTTTGAACCCCTGGTCAAACAGCTACAAAAAGAACAGGACAACTTGGAACAGGTGTCTAATCAGCAAAACGTATAATTTTCAGTTTGGGAGAATGCCTGCATGACTTTCGTTTCTGTTGCACAGATGAACTCGCAAAATGATATTGAAGCCAATTTCAACACAGTCGAGCAGCTGATTCAGCAGAGTAAAGCCGCCGGCAGTGAACTGCTGGTTCTTCCTGAAAATTTTATCTGTTTTGCTGCCGGCAAGCAGCGCGAAACTGCGGCCCAGTTTGAATCTATTCAACAACGTCTGGAACAACTGGCCCATCAGCATCAAATCTGGCTGGTGGCGGGTACCCTGCCGTGTCCGTTCCGCCCGGATGGTTCAGTCATTGAAGATGGCCGGGTACGTACCGTCAGCCTGTGTATCAGTCCTGAAAAAACCGAAGCCCGTTATGACAAGATTCACCTGTTTGATGTACAGGTGGGTGATGCCGTCGGGGGGTATCAGGAATCCAAATTCTTTGAACCGGGCCAAGACGTTGTGGTGGCCAAAACCCCGTTTGGCAATATTGGCCTGATGGTCTGCTATGACTTGCGTTTCCCGGAACTGGCGCTAAAACTGCGTGCACAAGGCGCCAATCTTCTGACAGCACCTTCTGCTTTTACCTACACCACTGGCCAGATGCACTGGCAGCTGCTGCTACAGGCACGTGCCATGGACAGTCAGTGTCAGGTTTTAGGTGCTGCCCAGCAAGGCTGGCACGGCGAAAAACGTCAAACCTGGGGTCATTCTGGTGCGACCAATTCCCGTGGACAGTTACTGGCCATGGTACAGGACGAAGGCGCGCAACTGATTACAGTCGAATTTGACCTGAAAGAACAGCAGCAGGTACGCGAGTCGATGCCTTTAATGCAGCATCGTGTGTTAGTCAATTATTAAGTCTTTCCCTTGATCTCGCTAATATTGTGATCGACGTAAGCTTTCAACTTGCATATAATAATGATTCTTATTTTCAACAACAAATTATCCTGATGTTTAAAACCCTGATCACCAGTCTGGGGCTGCTGTGCTCGACACTGGCCTTGGCCGAGCTGAGTATTTCTGAAAAAATGCATCCTGTGGTTTATTCTCAGGTCAATCCGGAGATGGCACGTCTGCCGGTTCCAGCCACACCAAATCAGATGAATCTGCCGGCCTTTGGACAGGGACTGATTGGCTGGGGTAGCGGCCCGGAAGGTGCGCAAGCGCGTTTAGATTCCATCACAGCTGCCGATGTGCATCAGATGCAAATTCAAGGTTTAACCTTGGAGATGGTGCAGGCTTGGCAGGCATTTTATACTCATGAAAGCCAGCGCAATCCCGGCAATCCGACGGCACCCTTACGCGCCCTCTTAATGCAAAAAATCGTCAGCCTGTGGTAGGGACTGACGATTTTTTTAAACAGGCTCTACAGCTCTGCTAGTCTGCCGCTTCATTGGTGACACGTAACACTTCTTCGACTGTGGTTTTACCGGCCAGTACTTTACGCAAACCATCTTCACGAATCGAGCCGGATTGCTGGCGCGCATAGTTTTCCAGTTCATACTCTGCAGCATTGCCATGAATCAGGCGGCGCATGTGATCATCTATCGGCACAATTTCATAAATGGCGGTCCGACCGCTAAATCCGGTATGCGCACACTGCTCACAGCCTTTGGGTTTTGGCAGGCGCAATACCTCTGCACTGCTGACAGGTTTAAACAGTTCTTTTTCAAAGTCATCGGCATCATGCCAGGTGGCGCAGTGCGAGCACAGGGTTCGGACCAGACGCTGCGCAATTACGCCAATCAGGGAACTGGACAGCAGGAAAGGTTCAATGCCCATATCTTTTAAACGGGTTACGGCGCCAATCGCAGTATTGGTGTGCAAGGTTGATAATACCAGGTGACCAGTCAGCGAAGCCTGTACCGCAATTTCTGCGGTTTCTAGATCACGGATTTCCCCGACCATTACCACATCCGGGTCCTGACGCAGCATGGCTTTTAAGGCACGCGCGAAAGTCATATCGACCTTGGTGTTGACCTGGGTTTGCCCAATCCCTTCCAGCTGATATTCAATCGGATCTTCAGCGGTCAGAATATTTTTCGAGCCATCATTCAGGTCCGACAGTGCTGCATACAAGGTAGTGGTTTTCCCCGAGCCGGTTGGACCGGTGACCAGAATAATGCCATGTGGACGATGTACCAGCTGTTTTAGCCGGTCATAATCATTTTGCATTAGGCCCAAATGGGTCATGTTCAGCCGTCCGGCCTGTTTATCCAGCAGACGCATTACCACCCGTTCACCATGCGAAGACGGCAAGGTTGAGACCCGCACATCGACTTCACGGCCCGCCAGTCGCAGCGAAATACGGCCATCTTGCGGAATGCGTTTTTCAGCAATATCCAGTTTGGCCATGACTTTAATCCGCGATACCAGTAGCGGCGCCAGCTCACGGCGCGGCTGTACAATTTCACGTAATTGTCCGTCTACCCGCAAACGCACCGATAAGCGTTTTTCAAACGATTCAATATGAATATCCGACGCACCGACCCGAATCGCTTCGGACAGCAGTGCATTAATCAGCCGGACAATGGGTGCATCATCTTCCTGATCCATTAAATCTTCGGCTTCAGGTACCGAGTCGGCCAGACTGAGTAAATCCGGATGATCTTCCAGACCTGCCGCAACCTGCTGTGATTCCCCGGTATCGCCGGCAAAACTGCTGCTTAACAGCTGATGAAATTCCTGATCGGTACATAACTGGAACTGGGCCGGATGCCCGAGAAAACGGCGCGCTTCCTGAATAGCCAGCAGCGGCGTATTTTCACGGCGCACGATAAAAGCATGATCTCCCTCATAGCGAATCAGCACGCCATGGCGTTTTGCAAAACTATAGGGAATTTGTAATTGTTTAAGTACTTGCATCAGCGATTATAATAATGATGAAAAAATCTCATTTGAGTGTACTCTAAGCTTATGACAGCGTGAAGTCTGTTTTTAGGGTTTTAAATTGAAAGGAAGACGCCCTTGCCGCATCCGAATGAATTACTGAATCATGATGAATTGCCCGATTTAAAATGGTGGGGCGAACACGAGTTTGAACTGCATCAGCCCAAAGCCTGGCAATTTGGCTCCCTGCTGTTTCGCTTAACACGCGGCATGCAGGAGTGGCGTCTGGAATATCACCGTCCGCAGGTGCAGTATGACTATGAGCAGCAATGGCATCGCATCAATGACCCGAATTTTTCCTTTCCGCAGCCGGTGAAAATTGAACGCTACATGTTCAAATCGACCACCAACAAACTCCAGCTGATGCCACGTCTGGCAGATCGTTCGGTGGTGATTAAACCGGTCGATCCAATTTATATTCCGGCCGGCCAGCGCGGCACACTGTACATTAGTACCCCGTTATGGATTGCTGGTTTTGTTGATGGCCAGCGTGAGCCAATTTTTGATTTGCCGGTGATTTTGCCCAAAGATACTTGGTTTGGACCGAATCACCGTTATGGCGAAATCTGTTATGCCACCGCGGTGGATGGCCGGACCGAGCTGCATCAGCTACGTCCGCGCGCCTTTCGTGCCATTACGCCTATCGAGTTTCATAATATCAGCAACCAGCAATTGCGCTTTGACCGGATGAATGTACCGGTGCCGGCACTACCGCTATTTTTTAGTGAAAGTACCGGACGTTTATGGACCTCGCAGATTAAAGTCTTGCACGAAGGTTCCGACCGGCCACCACGGGTGCGAATTGAAAACCGTACCCCACCCCATGCCGGTGAAGTGATTTATGTGCATCCGCCACGTGAAACCGCAGGGGCGTTATTTAATATGTTTGATTCATTCTTCTAGGGAGTAGACATGGCCGATTCCAATATCCCTAAAGAAATTACCAATAGCCTGAAAGGGATTTTTACCAATATCAACACCGAGCGCCTGACTGAAATTCTGGTGGCGCTGGTGCTGTGCTTCCTGGGCTTTCTGGTGGCACGGTTTGTCTCCAATGCCTTTATTCGCACCATTGGTAAACGCTTTAATGCGCATCAGAGTCTGGTCTGGCGTCGCGGGATTTTCTATTTTATTTTCCTGATTTTTGTGATGGCCAGCCTGAAAGAGGCCGGCTTTAAGCTTAGTGTCTTCCTGGGTGCAGCCGGTATCTTAACCGTGGCGTTGGGTTTCGCGTCACAAACTTCGGCCTCCAACCTGATCAGCGGCCTGTTCCTGATTGGTGAAGGTTCATTTGAAGTGGGCGACACCATCCAGATTACCCTCATTCGTGGTCATACCGTAGAAGGTGAAGTGATTTCGATTGACCTGCTCTCGGTGAAACTGCTCACCCAGGACAACGTGTATGTGCGTTTACCGAACGAACAGCTGATTCGGGCGCCGGTACACAACCTGTCCAAATTCCCGATCCGGCGGATTCCAATTACCCTGGCCATTAACTTCCATGAAGATATTATCAAGGTACGTGAAGTGCTGCTGGATGTGGCCAATAAATATCCCTTGGTGCTGGCCGATCCGAAACCTGCGGTGACGGTGACTGCCTTCCGAGAATCCTCAATTGAACTGTTATTCGCAATCTGGTGCCAGCAGGAAAATTTCCTGCGAGTACGTGATGAAATGCAGGAACGGATCCGTAATGGCTTTGTCGATAACCAGATTGAAATTCCGGTACCGAAAATGGGCTTTGTCGATCATCCGCTGTCCCGACCGCTGGAAAATGCAGAGATTGATCAATACGCCAATGAAAAAGCCCTGAAACGTGAACCAGATTTAAAATAAACTTTGTAATATTAGCCTTCTCCACCAAGAGAAGGCTTTTTTCTATTCAGAGGGTGACCGTTCAACCGGTTGTTCTGGTTCGGGCATTGGCGCAATATAGGCAATAATCAGCATCACCGCACCGGCAGCTAAAAATGAAATGACCCGGGTTAAAGTGCCAATATGCGACAGATCAAACAGCACCAGCTTTAAGCTGACAATCACCAGAATACTGCCGCCCAGGACCCAGACCGAGCGTAACTGTTTGCGACTGGCCCAGCTCATGGTGACAAATGCCAGGCTGACCCAAAGTAAAGTCAAACTCAGTTGCACCGTGCCATTACGCCACAGTGCCAGTTCATTCAGCGGCGTCCCCACATAGACATGCAAGCCACGCAGCACAATATAGCTACTCAGCCACAATAAACTCAGCACCATCAACACTGCGGCCATGCTGCGGTCCAGCCCAGCCTTAACCTGTAACGACAGCATCCATAAAAAGCCAACCAGCATGGCGATGCTGACCAGATCAAAAGGATTTAAAATTGGGAGCAGATAGCCATGAAACGCCTGCTGGCTTAACAGCTGCGAACAGATCATCCAGGCCAGCATCAACAGCAAACTGCTTCGGGCCTGCCAGAACATCTGCCAGTCGGGCTGTGCCTGCCAGTAACACCAGCCGCAAAACAACAGCGGTACAATCACCATACTGATATACGGTTGCTGCGGTAATAAAGTCAGACTGGTCAGTAGCAGACTGAGTAAAGTGCCGGCACTGACCCATTCTTTTTCGGTTCGTACACCTAAGAGCGGCCTCAACCAGAGCAGACTGAGAATGATGCCAGCTCCGGCAAAGAACAGCCGCTCATTGAAAGATGCCCAGACAATACTGCCCTGTTGCATCCGCAGCATGATGATTCCTGCCGCAAACAGCAGCAAGGGAACCAGGCCCGACCATTTGCTAAATAACCAGGCCACACCGGCCTGACGGCGTAACAGGATTTCATTCACAACCCAATAGGCCAGACTCAGAGTCAACAAGCTCAGCACTGCACTCAGCTCGCCGGACCATTCATCCTGGAGCAGCACCAGCAGCATGGTGGTCGCCAGCAACATCAGCAGACATTGAAAACCAATCATACTGCTACTAAGTTGTTGCTGAAACTGCAGCCGGCTATTGGACAGCAATACCACACCCACATAACTCAGGCACAATACCCAGAACATGGCGCGTGGAAATACAATCAGCTCTACCAGATAATACAGACTCGACAGTCCCGCCACGACCAGCAGCCCCATCGCCAGATACAGACTGATTTTGGACTGCCGTACTAAGCCCAGCAGGAAAATCAGCAGACCTTCAATGGCCCAGCCCATAACACTTTTTTCAGCTGGTAATAAAATTGGCGGAATTAAGGCCAGAAAAATTAAGGTCAGGCTTAAATAGCTATGCGCAATTAGCTGTACCGTTTGATGGTTTCTGGACAATCGGTACAACACAGCGAACAGCAGTGCAAACAGCAGACTGAAGCCCGCCTGCCAGGCCGTGTCTTGGAAATGCAACACATATAAACTGCTATAGGCCAGCAATGGTGCAGCAAAAATCAGCCCGATATCCAGCGCCGGTTTAAGCTTAAACTTATCTAAGTCCTGCTGTGCCAATAACTGGCTAAAGCGGAAACCCAGCCAGATAAAGATAGCGGCATGTGCCAGAATCAGCACAGTCATCAGGTCGTGGTCAGCATCGCTGCCATGCACAAAGGCATAGCTGCCACCGACCAGTACGGTCATCAAAAAAGCAATCTGATTCAGAAACTTCCACGGTCGCAGGCTGCTAAGCACAGCCACCGCAATATTAATCACCAGATAATAGCCAATAAATTCCGGTGCAGTTGCATCACGTACCGGCAAGGTAAATGGTGCAAGATAGGCCATCACCATGGCCATTAACGCCAGTTCAACCGACTGCTGTCTTAAACTCAGCCATAACGTCAGGCCCATTAGCAGCAGAAAACAGCCGCTGGCTATCAGCAAGTTTGGAATCACCGCATTGTAATAAGCAAAGAATAAGGTCTGACACAAAGCCGCCAGTCCAAGCCCTTCCAGCCCCAAGGCAAAACTGCGATTGCGCTGCTGCAAGCGATAACCCAGTCCGGTCACGGCAGCACTGCTCAACGCGACCATGGCCAGTTTGGTGGCCAGGCTCAACTGCCAATGTTCCGTGGCAAAACGCAGCAGCAGAATAATGCCGATCACCAGAATAGAAATCGCGGTTTTCAGCACCGGATTACCCTCAAAAATCCAGTGTTTGATTTGCTGGACTAAATTGGGAGCGGGCGCTGGCGCAGCTTCAGCTGTTGCACTCAAAGGTAAAGGCGGTATGTCCGGCTGTACCGAAGAAGCCGACTGCGGCAAAAAATGCTGGGCCTGTTGAATCTGGCCCAAATACTGTTCCAGACGCCGCAGCCAGCGCAGAAAAAAGAAAATCCAGGCCGCAGCGCCAGCGGCAATCATCCAGCCCCAATCCAGCAGCCCACCGACCACGGCAATAATCGAGGAGAGATACAGCGGCACTTTGGAGGTGGCACGAAATGCAATCGACCGTTGTTCGCCCAGCGCCTGGGCTGGTTGCTGAATAGCATCGACATAGTGCATGACACTCATCAGCAGTGCAAAACCACAGACATAGGTCAGCAGTGGAAATGATAAAAACCACGCGCTGATGGCGACAATCATCAGGCTCATCAACCAGATCATGCGGATTTCGCTCTGCCCTCTCAGCATCTTGTTTTATTCCTTTATTAATTGTGCTGATCATACAACAACTTGCACAGTGCTTATTTTATATTCATCAGATATTCGGTAACCTGCATATACAATCATCACTCAGCGTGCGTGTGTAAAATCACGTACAATAAACAGGTTTTTTGGATTAGGAAACTTTCAATGCCACCATTTGTCTTGGTCGATGGGTCTTATTTTTTATTTCGTGCGTTTCACGCCTTACCCCCTTTAACCACGTCAACCGGTATACATACCAACGCCATCCGTGGGGCAATTTCCGCAATCCAGAAACTGATGCGCCGTACCCAGCCTACCCATATGGCGGTGATTTTTGATACCCCAGAACCAACGTTCCGTCACGAACTGTCACCCATTTATAAAGGTGACCGCCCAAGTATGCCAGATGAATTGTCACAGCAGATTCCTTATTTACACGCCTTAATTCGTGCGTTGGGAATTCCTCTTTACATGCTGCCGGGTGCTGAAGCCGACGATATTATTGGCACGCTGGCCAAACGCGCTGAAGCCGAAGGTCATCAGGTGTTAATTTCCACCGGCGACAAAGACATGGCGCAGCTGGTCACCGACAAAGTCACGCTGGAAGACAGCTTCAAAGAAAAGCCAATGGATGTGCAGGGTGTCTTTGAGAAATTTGGTGTCTGGCCAAACCAGATTGTCGATTATCTGACCCTGATGGGCGATGCCTCGGACGGGATTATGGGTGTTCCGGGCGTGGGTGCTAAAACTGCCGCCAAACTGCTAACTGAATACGGCTCTTTAGGCGGAATTCTAGAAAATGTCGACAAGATTAAAGGTCGCGTTGGCCAGAATATTAAAGACAATGTCGATGGTATTGCCATTGATCATCAACTGGCCAGTATTGTCTGCGATCTGGACATGGGCCTGACCTTTGCAGACCTGAAACTGTGCGATCCGAACACTGAGGAACTGCGCCGTCTGTATACCGAACTGGAATTCCGGAACCAGCTACAATCGCTCGATCATCCGAACAACCCGAACAGCAACAGCTATAAACAGGTCAGCCAGGCCATTACTCAAACCCCAGCGGCCGCAGAAGTTGCCACCGAAGATCAGGCTCAGCTTAGCAGTAGTGAAGATCAGTTAGGTGAAGCCACCTATCATACGGTGTTAAACCCTGAAGACTGGGATGTGCTATTGCAGCGTTTAAGCACCGCCACACGTTTTGCCTTTGATACCGAAACCACCAGTCTGGATTATCGAATTGCCCAGATTGTCGGCTTCTCGGTGGCCTTTGATGCCACGGAAGCCTTCTATGTGCCTCTGGCGCATGACTATGCCGGCGCACCGGAACAGTTAAACCGTGAAGCGGTACTGGCGCAGATCAAACCAATTCTGGAAAACCCAGCGGTTGAAAAAATTGGCCATCATTTAAAATATGATGCACATGTGCTGGAAAACCACGGCATTCACTTACAGGGCTGGTACTTTGACACCATGCTGGCCTCGTATGTCTTAAATTCTGTCGCCACCCGTCATGGGATGGATGATGTGGCGCGGCTGTATTTAAGTCACCTGACCACTACCTATGAACAGATTGCCGGTAAAGGCGCCAAACAGAAAACCTTTAACCAGATCGAGATTGAAACAGCCGCGCATTATGCCGCCGAAGATGCGCATGTGACGTATCGCCTGTATGAAGTGCTGAATGAAAAGCTGCAGCGCCATCCGGAACTCAGCAATCTACTGCATCATATTGAAATGCCGGTAGCACGCGTGCTAACCCAGATGGAAGAAAACGGCATTAAGCTGGATCTGAATTTCCTGGATCAGCTGGGGGTAGAATTCTCCAATACCATGCTGCAACTGGAACAGCAGATTATTGAACTGGCCGGCCAGCCGTTTAATGTCAGCTCCCCCAAACAGGTTGGCGAAATCCTGTTTGAAAAGCTGGGCATCAAAGGCGGCAAGAAAACTGCCACCGGCCAATACAGCACCAGTGAAAGCATTCTAGAAAAGATTGAACACCCAATTGCCAGCCTGATTGTGGAATATCGTGGTCTGTCGAAACTGAAAAGTACCTATACCGATGGCTTACAAAAGCAGGCCAACAGCAGCAGCCATCGCGTGCATACCAGTTATCATCAGGCCCTCACAGCGACCGGCCGTCTGTCTTCGACCGATCCGAACTTGCAAAATATTCCAGTGCGTATGGATATTGGCCGTCAAATCCGTAAAGCCTTTATTGCACCAGAAGGCCGCGTATTACTGGCTGCCGACTATTCGCAAATTGAACTGCGTTTAATGGCGCATTTCTCGCAAGATGACGCGCTGGTTGATGCCTTCAATCATGGTCAAGATGTACACCGCCGTACCGCTGCCGAAGTGTTGAATATTGCCCTGGAAGATGTCACGCCGGATCAACGCCGTCAGGCCAAAGCGGTTAACTTCGGCCTGTTATATGGTATGTCCGAATTTGGTCTGATCCGTCAATTGGGCTTTACCCGTGAAGAATCGCAGAACTATATCAAGCAATACTTCCAGCGTTATCCAGGCATTTATGAATATATGCAGCGCACCCGCCAAGTGGCTCTGGAACAAGGCTTTGTTGAAACCCTGACCGGTCGCCGTTTATATACCCCGGATATTGATGCCCGTAACATGATGGTGCGTAAGGCAGCAGAACGTGCAGCAATTAATGCACCACTACAAGGCTCAGCGGCAGACATTATTAAAATGGCGATGGTAGAGGTAGACAAAATGCTGCCACGCGATCAGGCCAAAATGCTGCTACAGGTGCACGATGAACTGGTGTTTGAAGTCGATGCCGATGTCGCTGATGAACTGGCACCCAAACTGGCCGAAGTGATGCAGTCGGTGATTGAACTGTCTGTGCCACTGGTGGTTGAAGTGGGCAAAGGCCAGAACTGGGATGAAGCGCACTAAAGTCTTTCCACTTTCCTCATCGGAGGAAGGCTGGGCTGAAGGTCATTTACCTTCTGGAAGAAAGATCCACTTCTTCACCTAAAATCTTCAACCATAAAAAAGGACGCCGCAGCGTCCTTTTTTCTTGAGCTCAATTTAGAATCCAGTCAGCAAAACAATTGCCACCTGGTTCATCAGAATTTCAGCAATATATAAGGCCAGAAATGCCAGAATTGGAGACAGGTCAATCATGCCCATATTCGGCATGATCCGGCGAAACGGTGCCAGCAAGGGTTCTGCCAGCTCCTGAATCACTTCAATATAAGGCCCGCGTGACTGGGTAAACATCACCACCCAGCTTAAAATAATGGTAGCAAAAATCAGGTAACGACAGAAACGCAGTAAGTCCTGAATCATGGTCACAAAGGTGAGAATCAGCAGATGTACCGGGCCATTAGGCATCGCCCCGTTTAAATACATCATGCCGTAATTTTTCAGCAGATAAAGCACCACCAGCAGCGCCAATGCCGCCAGATTCACCCGGCCTTTTGCCACGGTCGGGAAAATACGGCTAAATACATCTACAATTTTCGTGGCCTTGATCGTAGACAACACCACCGGATTATAAGGACTCACCGCAGCCAGCTGCATGAGAAAACGGAAGAAGACGAGCAAAATCGCTACGTTAATGATGATGCCAAAAATTAGCGCAGAATTTGCACCCATACTTGAACGTTCCTAAAATTAAATACTTTATTTAATGCTGTCACTCAGCTCGGCAGCCAGTTCCTGACTGCGTGTTTTGGCAGCCGCCAACGCCGCCTGAATATTCTGCGACACTTGTGCACGGTCAAACACTTCCAAAGCTGCCTGCGTGGTCCCGTTTGGAGAGGTCACGTTTTTACGCAGCTCTGCCGGGGTATTGGAACTGGTAATTGCCATTTGTGCCGCGCCCAACGCAGTTTGCAAGGTTAAAGCCGTTGCCACTTTTTCATCCAGGCCCAAGTTTTTGCCGGCACGAATCATACTTTCCATCATATAGAAAAAGTAAGCCGGGCCAGAACCGGATACTGCCGTAACTGCATCAATTTGCGCTTCAGAGTTTACCCAAATTGTTAAACCTGTGGCAGCCAAAACCTGACTTGCCAATTCACGGTCTTTGCTATCGACCGCGTCATGCGCATATAAACCATGCGCACCAGTTTGTACCAGTGCTGGGGTATTTGGCATCACCCGTACCACACGGTCGGTATCAAGCAATGCCGAAATGGTGGCAATTTCTGCACCGGCAACAATCGAAATCACCAGCTTACCTTCAAACTGCCCTTTTAGCGGTTGCAGCACACTGGCCAGCACCTGTGGTTTGACCGCGAACACCACAATATCGGCATCACGAATGGCAGCCTGGTTGTCTTCGGTCACATGTACATCTTTTTCTTCAAGCAACAAACGGATTTTTTCGACCGGATCAGCAACTGTAATACGCGTTGAAGGCATGCCACGTGCAATCAGACCACCAATTAAGGCCTGCGCCATATTTCCGCCACCAATAAAACTAATATTACAATTTAACACTGCACTCATGATTCACACTCTTGGTTGAGTTCTTTATAGTTAAGAGATTAAAGTCGGTTGCCAGCCATCCGGTTCGCAATAGGCAGAATCTGCCAGCCAAAACCCTTTTGGCGTAAAAACCCCTAGCATAACATTATCTCTGCTTAATATTTGAATTGTATGACGCTTCCAAGGAAAAATTTGTGCCTGCTGTATCGCCTTTTTTAAGGGCCAGGCCCCGACACGTCCATGAAGATGGATTTTTTCTCCGCCGACTCGCGTACTTAAAGTCAATTCTTGTTGGAGTAATGCAAAAGACAAACCAACCTGATGCGGTGCATTCAACTGAAACTGTCCGGCCGGTAAATCCAGGGTTTGCCCCAACTGCCAGTACACCTGTTCCCGCGCAGAGATGGCCTGTTGACTGGCTAAATATTCCAGCTGAGGCAGACGGTAAATGACATTTTGATAGCGTACATAATAAAAGCCATTGCAATGCAAAGCCGCTTGCGCATCGGCCCGGGCCTGAATCACTTCCTGCTGAATACGCTGCACCATGTCAAAACTTGGCCGGTACTGGCTGTCCCCTTTCATCCAGAATGACAATAACTGGCGTTGTCGTGCCTCGGACAATTGCTGAATACGATGTAAATCCAGATGCTTGGCATCGCCACAGCTGGCCAAATCCTGCAGCAATACTTCGGCCAGAATCTGCTCAGCATCCTGCATCAGCTGGCTGCTGCGGCAAATGCTTTGCTGCATTTTGGGAAAGCGTGCATTTAACAACGGCCACAACTGTTCCCGGCACCAGGCCCGGTCGTAGTGAATATCCTGATTGGTCGGATCTTGAATATGTGGAATCGAAAGCTGCTGGCACCAGCTCTGAATCTGCTCACGTGATAAAGATAGCAACGGTCGCCAGATTGACAGCTCAGGACGAGAATCGAAAGTTTTCATGGCCGCAAGACCAGGAATACCGGCACCGGAAAACAGGCGCAATAACACCGTTTCCGCCTGATCCTGCTGATGATGGGCCAGTACCAATATCTCGTTGGTTTGAATATGCTGCTGAAACGCCTGATAACGTGCGGCGCGTGCCTGCTGTTCCAGATTGCCTTCGGCGACCTGCACCGCTTGAATGATGCAGGGAGTCTTGAAGGTCTGACAATACTGCTGGACAAATTCGCCCCAAGCCTGGCTGGAAGACTGTAATTGATGATCAATATAAATAGCCCTGACTTTTTCCGGGCATAAAAACGCCATCAGATGCAGCAGCAGCATGGAATCCATGCCACCACTACATCCGATGAGAAAATGCGTATCTTCTGGAAAAGACTGAATCTGGGTTAAGACGCCAGTCCTAAATTGTCGCTGCCAAACTTCATCAAACGCTGGTAACGTGCTTCGCATCGTTCTTTTGCATCCATCGGTTGCAATTCTTCTAGAGCCTGTTTTAACACGGCTTTTAAATCTTGCATGACTTTTTCTGGTTGCAAGTGAGCACCCTCACCTTCATCAACCACATATTCAACAATACCCATCTGCTGTAATTTTTCAGCAGTCAGTGCCAATGCTTCACTTGCCTGTTCTGCTTTTTCTGCAGTTTTCCACAAAATAGATGCACAGCCTTCTGGAGAAATCACTGAATAAATACTGTGAGATAACATCACCACACGATCCGCAACACCAATACCCAAGGCACCGCCTGAACCTCCTTCACCTAAAACTGTTGCCACGACCGGCACTTTCAGGTTCGACAGCTGGGCAAGACTGGTGGCAATCGCTTCGGCCTGACCACGTTCTTCTGCACCCACACCCGGATAAGCACCCATGGTGTCAATAAAGGTAAAGACCGGCAGCTTGAAACGTTCTGCCATATCCAGCAAACGCTGTGCTTTACGGTAACCTTCCGGGTTACTCATACCGAAATTGTGCTGCAATTTCTCGCGGGTACTGCGACCACGATGCTGGCCCACGACCATGACCGGCTGACCATCGAAGCGTGCCAAGCCACCCACCATTGCACCATCATCACCAAATAAACGATCGCCATGCAGCGCATCAAATTCAGTGAAAATTTCGCCTACATAGTCCAGGAATTGCGGACGCTCTGGATGACGTGCAATTTGGACCGTTGTCCATGCTTTTGATTGAGCAGCTTTATTTTTCATAAGTCGACTGTTATCCCTAAATTAACCAAAACGTTAATCGACAAATTGTTCCGAATGAATTTTTAATTCAATGTCCCAATTCTTGAACTGCACTTGTTCATCGTGCAATTCAGCGACAAGCAATGGCCATTGTTTAGCATCACCCGAAACGCTGAGCTGCCATTGTTGCGCATTCTGAACACTCAATTCAATGGCAGGAAGCATCTGATCGCTGCGACTGTGATTGACTAAAACTGCTAGGCGTAGCAGCAGACATAAATGCATTAATTTATGGCCACCGACCTTGTTGACATCAATTTTATCGTCCTGACGCAGCTTGCGGCGATGATGCGCAACCAGATGCGACAGATGGTTTTGATCAATTTGTGAAAAGCCCGGAATATCCGAATGTTGTAATAAATAAGCACCATGACGATGATAGCCACCATGACTGATCGCCAGACCAATTTCATGTAAATAGGCCGCGCGGCGCAGTAAATCACTGTCATCGCTGGTCAATTTCAACTCCGCGGCCACGCCTTCAAATAGGTGCTGCGCGGTTTTGACTACACGTTCTGCCTGTTTCGGATCGGCGTTATAACGGCCCATCAGCGCCTGCACACTGCGGTCACGGATATCTTCATGCTGGAAACGGCCCAGCAGGTCATACATTACGCCTTCACGTAAGGCGCCATCGGAATAAACCAGTTTATCAATATCCAAAATATCAAAAACTGCATATAAAATGGCAATCCCGGCTGGCAAAACTGCTCGTCGATCTTCTTTTAAACCGTCAAAGTCCATTTCAGAGATATGCTTGTATTTAAGCAGCTTATCTTTGAGTTTTTCCAGGCCTTCACGGGTCAGATTTTCCTGCGCATTGCTCCAGCCCATATTTACGGTAATCTGGCGACAGGCTTTAATGGTGCCACTTGAACCGACCACGGTATCCCAGCCGGCATTTTTATAGGTATTGGCAATAGTGGATAATTCTTTGCGTGCGGCAAACACGGCTTTGTCAAAACTTTTATGATTAATTTCACCTTCGGCGAAAAAGGCTTTGGTATAGGCCACACAGCCCATCTGTAAAGATTCGGTATGAATAGGTTCGAATTCTTCACCAATAATCAGCTCGGTTGAACCACCGCCAATATCAATCACCAGGCGGCGACCACTGTTTTCCATGGTGTGCGACACGCCCAGATAAATTAAGCGGGCTTCTTCACGACCAGCAATAATTTCAATGGGTTTTGGCAAGATTTCTGCGGCTTTTTGAATAAACTCATGTCCGTTTTTGGCCTGACGCAAGGCGTTGGTGGCAACAATACGTAAACGGTTCGGCTGTACAGCGCTTAAACGTCCAACAAAGCGTGCCAGACAGGCTAAACCGCGCTGCTGTGCGGCTTCGGTTAAATTTTTATTCTCATCTAAACCAGCGGCAAGCTGTACTTTTTCTGACATTGATGCCACTTTTTTTACTTCACCATGATCCACACGGGCAATAGCCAGGTGGAAGCTGTTCGACCCCATATCGATGGCTGCAAGTAACTCTTCATCAATTAAAAAATCAGACATTCTTCAAACAAACCTATACAGAATTGTGCCTAGAGTAATTCACATACATGCAATTTAAAAGCCATTTGTGCGCACATTTCGATGAGTATTTAAATTTTCGGCAGATGTGACAATTGTGTGACACGATCATCAGCATCGTGAGCATCAATTAGACAAATTCACAGGAAAGATCGAAAATTTACATATTCCTCTACATTGTTCTAGATGGCTATGTAATACTAATAAATATAGCTATCTATACAAAAATTCATTTGGAGCACATTCCATGTCTGGCAACATCGTAAACACAACGGATGCAAACTTCGAAGCAGACGTTCTTCAATCTGAAACACCTGTATTGGTTGACTTCTGGGCGGGCTGGTGCGCGCCTTGTAAGGCAATTGCGCCTGTACTTGAAGTTTTGGCGACTGAATATGAAGGCAAAGTTAAAATTGTGAAAGTTGACGTGACCGCTTGCGAACAAACTGCCGTGAACTACAACATCCGTAACATCCCTGCACTGTTGATGTTCAAAAATGGTGAAGTGGTTGCCCAACAGATTGGTGCTGCACCAAAATCGAAACTGACTGCATTTATTGATGAAAACATCTAAATCCTGTCTATTTAGAAAAATTAAAATACGCTATGTTTCATAGCGTATTTTTTTCGTCTATAAATTGACAAATCGGCGTTTCTCTCTTATATTGCTTGCTCAAGAAATAAAGGACTTCCCGTCCCGCCCGTTTCTTAAAAGACACAACACAAAAATGCCGCTCGGCAACAGAAATTGTTTTTTCACATTTTTCTCTGAAACAATTAATCAGTCCTCTGAATTGTTATTGTGCAAATACAATTGCGTTCGTTTTATTGCCTGCATGCGGTCAAATGTTGCTTCCCTTCCAACCTGTACCCCAGAATTTTTGATTCTATCTGATCACCTATGAATTTAACCGAACTCAAGAAAAAACCGATTGGCGAACTCATCAAGATTGCCGAGTTTATGGGCCTTGAAGGAATGGCTCGTAACCGTAAGCAAGACATTATTTTTGCCATCTTAAAACGTCATGCAATGAATGGCGAAGAGATTTTTGGTGATGGCGTGCTCGAAATTCTGTCAGATGGTTTTGGCTTCTTACGCTCTGCAGCAGGCTCTTATTTAGCCGGTCCTGACGATATCTATGTCAGCCCTTCGCAAATTCGTCGTTTTAACCTGCGTACCGGTGACACCATTACTGGCACCATTCGCCCACCAAAAGAAGGCGAACGTTATTTTGCCCTGTTAAAAGTTAACCAGATTAACTACGACACGCCAGAAAACTCGCGCAATAAAATCCTGTTTGAAAACCTGACCCCGCTGTTCCCAACTGAACAACTGGTGATGGAACTTGGTAACGGAACCACTGAAGATTTAACCGCGCGTGTGGTGGATCTGGTTGCGCCAATTGGTAAAGGCCAGCGTTCAATTATTGTAGCGCCGCCAAAAGCCGGTAAAACCATGTTATTGCAAAACATCGCCCAGTCGATTGTACGTAATAACCCGGAAGTATTCCTGATTGTTCTGCTGATTGACGAACGTCCGGAAGAAGTGACCGAAATGGAACGTACCGTGCGTGGTGAAGTGGTTGCCTCTACCTTTGATGAATCTCCAGCCCGTCACGTACAAGTGGCCGAAATGGTAATTGAAAAAGCCAAGCGTCTGGTGGAGCACAAAAAAGATGTGGTGATTCTGCTGGACTCGATTACCCGTTTAGCGCGTGCCTATAACACCGTGGTGCCATCTTCAGGTAAAGTCCTGACTGGTGGTGTCGATGCTCACGCCCTGGAACGTCCAAAGCGTTTCTTTGGTGCCGCACGTAATATTGAAGAAGGCGGCTCACTGACCATCATCTCAACCGCGTTAATTGAAACCGGTAGTAAAATGGATGAAGTGATTTACGAAGAATTCAAAGGTACTGGTAACCAGGAAATTACGCTTGATCGTCGTATTGCGGAAAAACGCGTGTTCCCTGCCATGAACATCAAGAAATCAGGTACCCGTCGTGAAGAGCGCCTGATGTCTGAAGACAACCTGCGTAAGGTCTGGATTCTGCGTAAGCTACTGCATACCCAAGATGAACTGGCAGCTATGGAATTCTTGCTGGATCGTATGAAAGAAACCAAAACCAATGATGAGTTCTTTGATCATATGAAGCGTAAAGCCAGCAACTAAGTTCAGAACTTTTAAAAAGGCCATCGTATAACGATGGCTTTTTTGTTTCGGTTGACCATCTTTACATAAAGACACAATTGGACGTTTTCTGTGTAAACTTATTTTTAAGTAAATGATTATAAATAAGTATTTCAAAAAAACCCTATAGTTTTTAATGATTTAAATCGGCTTTCGCCAATATAAACTGAACTCTTGATTGTTATTTTCTGTTAAAAAACAACGCATTTTAGGGCTTTTTTCGGCTTTTTTTAGAGCAAGCTAGTAGTAATTAAAAAAACTCAGTGATAGCATATTCGCAGACCAGTTAGACTGCTCCTGCGTTGTTAGTGCCTAACAAAATTAGGAATAATAAAAGCATATAACAGGCTAACGTCGGTTTTTTTTAATCTCAATTTTTTAGAGAGTGATGCCATGTTATTCAAAAAAATCGCTATTGCTGCTGCAGTTGCTACTACTTTAGCTTTCGTTGGTTGTGCTAAAAAAACTGAAGAAGCTGCTGCTGACGCTAACCAAGCTGCATCTGAAGCTGTTGTAGCTGCTTCTGAAGCTGAAGCTGCTGCTGACGCTGCTGCTGTTGAAGCTGCTTCTGGCGCTGATGCTGCTGTAGACGCTGCTGCTGATGCTGCTGACACTGCTGCTGCTGCTGCTACTGACGCTGCTGATGCTGCTACTGACGCTGCTGATGCTGCTGTTGACGCTGCTGCTTCTGAAGCTCAATAATCTTAGATTATTGACAAAAAGAGAGCCTTTTGGCTCTCTTTTTTATTATTGTCTGAATATTTCTTACAACCTCTCATCACAATCCAAGGACCACGGCGATACCTGCCGTTAGAACCTCAGCCCTTCCTTTTTTAGCGGCATAAAAAAGCAGATCAATCGATCTGCTCATTTCCAACACGTTGGCGGAACTTCTGTCCGGCACGGAAGGTTACCACCCGGCGTGCAGAAATCGGAATTTCTTCACCCGTCTTCGGATTTCGGCCTGGACGTTGACGTTTATCACGCAACTCGAAGTTACCAAAACCTGAAAGTTTCACCTGCTCCCCAGAGATTAGCGCCTGGCTAATCTCATCGAAGAATAACTCGACCATTTGTTTCGCTTCACGACGGTTTAAACTCGTGAGCTCACTTAAATGATCAGCCATTTCTGCTTTTGTTAATGCTGTCATGAAGCCCTCAATGTCGCTTGATAAGTGTTTTCTAACACTTGTAGGATATTGTCCATACCTGATTTAATTTCAGCATCTTCAAGCGTACGTGTCGGATGTTGCCATAACAGTGCAAATGCCAGTGAGCGTTTACCCGCTTCAACACCTTGACCAGTGTACACATCGAATAACCAGGTTGAATGCAGAAGCTCGCCGCCTGTTTTTTCGATAAGTTGCTGAATTTCGCTAACATTAATCTTATCACTAATTAAAAGCGCAATATCACGTCTTACCGACGGAAAACGTGATAATTCTGTAAAATTAGATACATAAGTTTGCAAAACAGCCTGCTGATCCAGTTCCGCCACCCAAGTGGTGCCCAAATCCAGTTCATTTTCCAGAGATGGATGCAGACGGCCCAAATAACCAATTGACTGACCATTGACCAGAATCTCTGCAGATTGGCCTGGATGCAACCAGCTACGCTCTGAGCGTACATATTCGACCTGTACACGACCTGCCGCCAGCAACTCTTCAACTTCACCTTTCAGGTCAAAGAAGTCCATGGCTTGTGGTTTGCCATGCCATGATTCCGCTGTTTTAGCACCCACCGCAATCATCGCCAGAGTTGGAATCTGTTTCAGGTCATGAATTGAGGCTGCATTCTGATAATCAAAACGTAAACCCAGTTCAAAGAAACGCACACGGCTTTGCTGACGGTTAATGTTGTACTGTACGCAAGGAATCAGGCTAGACAGCAAGGTTGAACGCATCACCGCCAGATCGCTTGAAATCGGGTTCGCCAATGCCAGCGGGTTGACCGCCGTATTTAGCTGTTTTTCCAGTTTCAGGTCAGCAAAGCTAAAGCTGATTGCTTCCTGATAGCCCAAAGTCACCAGGGTTTGACGCAGCTGGGCTACTTCAAACTGATCCTGATACTTCGCCAGTTTGGTGTCAATGACCGGCAGGCTGATTTGAATATTGTCATAACCGTGAATACGAGCGACTTCTTCAATCAGGTCCTGGTAAATGGCCATGTCATAACGATGCGATGGCGGTACCACAGACCATTGCCCTTGTGCTTTTACCGTCACTTCACAACCCAGGCGTGTTAAGGCACCGGTAATAAAGTCTGAATCTACGTTATACCCCAGCAGTTGATCGACCTGTGCCTGTTCTAGTTCAATCGCGTCACGTGTTGGCAATACTGCTGCATTTTCTGCAACTGTAATTGGACCAAATTCACCGCCTGCAAGCTCAGAAATTAACTGAGAGGCACGGTGTATGGCGATCAATGGCAGTTCAAAATCGACACCACGCTCATAACGCTGAGAGGCATCGGTATGCAGGCCAAAACGGCGCGCACGACCGGCAATATGCAGCGGTGCAAAGAAAGCAGATTCCAGGAAGATTTCAGTGGTTTCATCTGTGACCGAGGAAGACAAACCACCCATGATACCGGCAATCGCCAGTGCTTTTTCATCATCAGCAATGACCATGACATCGTCTTGCAGTTCTACTTCTTGTTCATTCAATAGAATAAGTTTTTCGCCCGCATTCGCCTGACGCACCTGTACAGCACCTTGCACTTTTGCACCATCAAAGGCATGGAGTGGCTGACCCAGTTCCATCAGTACATAGTTGGTAATATCAACCAGAATGCTGTGCTGACGGATACCTGAACGAGTAAGCGCACGCTCCATCCATTCAGGCGTCGCGGCTTTGGTATTCACGTTCTTGATCACACGACCTAAATAACGTGGACAGCCTTCAGTCGATACAACCACTTTCTTTTCATCAGCAATGCTTGCAGCGACTTCTTTGATTTCAGGCGCAGTCACAGGCAGTTGGTTAATCACCCCAATTTCACGGGCGATCCCACGAATGCTAAAACAGTCACCACGGTTTGGCGTGATGCTGATGTCAATCACGTTGTCATCCAGGTCCAGATATTCACGGATGTTGACACCTACTGGTGCATCCGCAGGTAGCTCTAACAGACCGTCGATTTTATCTTCTAAATCAATTTCAGATGCACCGCAGAGCATACCTTGTGATTCCACACCACGCAGTTTGCCTTTCTTGATTTTAAAATCGCCTGGCAATACTGCACCAATGGTTGCCACAGGCGCTTTCATGCCTGCACGTACGTTTGGCGCACCGCAGACGATTTGTAAAGGCTCACCTGAACCAATGTTCACCGTCGTTACACGTAAACGGTCTGCATCTGGATGTTGTTCAACCGTCAGGACTTCACCAACCACTACCCCAGTAAATGGTTTTGCGGCTGGAGATAAATCATCAACTTCCAGACCCAGCATGGTCAGTTGATCGGAGAGTTTTTCGCTGTCGATGGCCGGGTTCACCCATGTGCGTAGCCAATTTTCGCTAATTTTCATTAATATAAAACCTGTAATTCAAATCTCTAAAATCCCCCTCTAACTCCCCTTTAAAAAAGGGGGAGAACCCTATGTCACCGATGGACAACCCCTCTCCTTTTAGGAAAGGTCAGGGAGAGGTATAAATTTGTTTTAAGCAAACTGGCGTAAGAAACGCACATCATTCTGGTAGAACATACGTAGGTCGTTAATGCCATAACGCAGCATCGCAAAACGTTCTACGCCCAGACCAAAAGCAAAGCCTTTATATTTGTCTGGATCAATGCCTGCCGCGCGTAATACATTTGGATGCACCATACCGCAGCCCAGCACTTCTAACCATTTACCGCGCTCATCCATAATATCCACTTCCGCACTTGGCTCGGTGAACGGGAAATACGACGGACGGAAACGGACTTTCAAATCTTTCTCAAAGAATTCGTTCAGCAAGTTCACCAGCAAACCTTTCAGCTCAGCAAAGCTGGTGTTTTCAGCCACGTACAAGCCTTCGATTTGGTGGAACATTGGTGAATGCGTTTGGTCTGAGTCACAGCGATAAACACGGCCCGGACAGACAATACGGATTGGCGGCTGCTGGGTTTCCATGGTCCGAATCTGTACACCAGAGGTATGGGTACGCAGTAAATGAGTCGCATCAAAATAGAACGTGTCGTGCATGGCACGGGCCGGATGATGACCTGGAATATTCAGCGCTTCAAAGTTGTGATAATCATCTTCAACTTCCGGGCCAGTAGCCACAGTAAAGCCGGCTTTGGTAAAAAACTGGCAAATACGCTCTTGCACCTGAGTTACTGGGTGAATGGAGCCAATGGTCTGACCACGGCCGGGTAAGGTAATATCCACCGTCTCGCTGGCAAGTTTTTGTTCTAATGCCGCTTGCTGTAATGCTGCCTGACGCTCGGTTAATGCAGTATTAATGGCTTCACGCACCGCATGGATTTGCGCACCGAACGCTTTACGCTGTTCAGGATCCATTTTACCAAGCGACTTAGATTGTTCCGCGAGCTGGCTTTTCTTCCCCGTAAATTGCACCCGTACTTGATCGAGTGTAGCAAGGTCGTCTGCTGCTGCAATGGCAGCGAGCGCTTCAGTGGTCAGGGCTTCCAGTGACATAGTAACTCTCAAAGCAACAAATTTTGAATATAATTAAAAAACCTCACATTCTAACAGTTTTTGGACAGTAGAATGAAGTTGCATTGCAGGAAAATTAGATTGGCATCGCAATTTAGAAAAAGTATAAGATAATCAAAATATCAATGAGATCAAACACTATGGCGCTCGATCAAATTTGGAAACAGCAACTGACCCTGGTCACCTATGGCAATGAATATCTGAGCCAGGATTTGAGTTTCAGTCGCTGGCGTGCGCATCCCATTTTTAATCAGCACATGTTCTGGTTTCGTGATTTAAATTCCCAGCATCTGCTGGCCCAGCATTTTGAAATCTGGCTGGAAGGCTTAAAACGCCAGGGTACAACCCGACTGAGTCTGCACAATGCCAGTCTGCTGGTCGATGAAAAAAATCCCAATGCCAATGTCGAGCTGCTGCCCTACCCGCATTTTATTGTCAGCCATGAAGCACATAAAAAATTCGCCTGGATTTGTGGCAAGGAATTGCCGGAATGGTATAACGCCGACAATGATTATGAATTTCCACCGGCACAGCGCATTGAGCTATGCCAGGAAACCTTTTGGCGTTATGAACTCAATAGCAAGCTGGCCAAAAAGGTAGATGCCGATCTAGAACCCGCTCACTGGGATGAGATTCATCTGTTTACCGAGCAGGAGCTGTTTTCCCATACACTGGCGGCCGAGTTTCAGCCACCTGAGCAGCAGAATTTACCCTATTATGGTGTTCCGCTTGCGGCAGATACGCCCGATCCGCATCAACTATCTTTATTACCGACTCACTATCAGGCCGATTATGCGCATCGCATGCTGTACCGTTTAGAGGCACTGAAAGATGATATCCAGCAGAAAATCCAGCATCCCTATAATGCAGATAATGAAGTGCTAAGCCCGGAAGAACAGCTTGACCTGCGCCATTTTGCCCAGAAACTGGATGATTTAAGCGCCAAATTTATTGTCAAGGTGGCCAACCATTACCAGAGCGCCCAGCTGACGCCTGTCGCACAGCCGAATCCGCTGGAACCGTTCGCATCTGACAGCAAGACCACCCAGGCGCAAACAGCGCATTCAGCCAAAGCACCGTCTCATCATAAAGTTGGTGCGACCGGGGTCATCAAGCTGATTCTTATTACCGTGGTGATTTGTTTATTGGCCTATTATTTCGGACTTTAAACGCGATTCAGAAACCGTTCAACCTCAGCGACCGAGGTCAGCCGAATCCAGTGCAGATGGGCATATTCGGGAGATTGCATCAGCTGCAGATAATGCCGGCGATTTTTCTGGTGGGTTTTAATCATTCACCAGACAATTGAATCGCGGCTAAACAGCTGCCTGATCGTTTCCCGATTATTGGAATTGGACCAGAGGGTCTGCTGTGAAACCGCGCGCTGCACAGCACGTTGCACAGAACGCAGCAAATTGCTATGAAACGGTAAATCCAGCCAGATAATAGTATCGGCCTGTGCCCATTTAATGGGAATAGTGCGGGTATAGTTGCCATCAATCACATAGCCATTGGGTGCCTGCTAAATGGCTGCCTGAATTTTGGCAAAAAAATCTGCATCAGCACTTTGCTGCCAGTCATCTAACCAGAACAGATTATCCAGCTCGATATAGGCCAGTCCCAGCTTTTCTGCCAGCGCCCGGGCAAAGGTCGACTTGCCTGAAGCCGAAGTCCCAACCACATTAATTCGCTGCATACAATTTCCCTACTCTATCATTCAGACCTTGATTCTGCGCAATAAAAAAGACCGCATAAAGCGGTCTTCTTTTAAGTCACAAGGACTTAGGCAGCCAATGCACCTTTCGCTTTTTCAGCTAAAGCAGCAAATGCAACTGCGTCATGCATAGCGATGTCAGCAAGTACGCGACGGTCGATGATCACTTGAGCTTTCTTCAAACCAGCAATCATACGGCTGTAAGACAAGCCGTTTTGACGAGCACCAGCATTGATACGCGCAATCCATAGAGCACGGAATTGACGTTTCTTCTGACGACGGTCACGGTAAGC
>Ga0172375_10002697_pt1 | contig 27445 bp, 20 predicted proteins | sample LakKiv1m_FD_114537 | JGI IMG/M metagenome (GOLD analysis project Ga0172375, IMG submission 114537) | Freshwater microbial communities from Kabuno Bay, South-Kivu, Congo - kab_092012_11.1m | ecosystem: Environmental > Aquatic > Freshwater > Lake | place: Democratic Republic of the Congo...
GATGGCCCCTTTGTGGTGGTCAATTGTGCGGCCATACCGGAAACCCTTTTCGAAAGCGAGCTGTTCGGCCACCTGAAAGGGGCGTTCACCGGCGCCTCTCACAACCGCAGAGGGAGATTCGAATTGGCCGACGGGGGCACGCTGATGCTGGACGAGATCGGTGAGACCCCCATCTCCCTCCAGCCAAAACTCCTTCGCGCCATTCAGGAAGGAAAGATCAACCCGGTGGGGAGCGAGGAGGAGAGGCATGTGGATGTACGGTTGATATCGGCCACCAACCGTAACCTCCGAAGAATGGTCGAGGAGGGATCGTTCAGGGAGGACCTCTTCTACCGTATTCGGGTGCTCGAAATCGAAATCCCTCCGCTGCGGCATCGACGTGAAGACATTCCGCCCCTATTGGAGTTTTTTCTGAGGCGCTATGCTCCTCCTGCCCTCCGGTTGACCCCTGAGGCGGAAACGATGCTGATCAAATACCCCTTTCCCGGCAATGTCAGGGAACTGGAGCATGTGGTGCAGCGCACCGTCACCCTCACGCGGGGCCATTCTATCACCTCCGCTGATCTGCCTCATGAAATCCGCCACTTCCAGGCTACCCATCAAGGCACCCTGGATGAGCGACTGGAGGCAGTGGAACGGGAAATGATCCTGTCAGCCCTTGAAAAGAACGACTGGATCCAGACCCGTGCCGCGGACCAGTTGGGCATCAGTGAACGGGTTCTCAGATACAAGATGAAAAAAAACGGGATCAGAAAGTCAGGGCAGTCATGAAAGCGATACTGACACTCTGCTTTGAAACCTGAGCGGCTGCTTTCGGGTAAACGCCGCGCGGTGGGTTCCTGGCTGCAACCCTGCATCCGGAGTTTTTTGTAAACCCTTCCAGATGTCGGCTTTTGATGAAATGGCCCGATGGAAGAGTTCCTGGCGGAGGGCTTAGGGTTTTGAAGATCCTTTGCCTGAACCAGAGCGATGTGGTATGGTGCATTCCCAGCGCGGGCCTGGCTATTGTGGTCATTGGTTCGGCGAAGCTGAAGAGATACTATGGGTTTATGTGGAGGCAAATGATGACGGTAAGTGAACTGGCAGGGAAACCGGCTCCCCGCGAACTGCTTGTGAATATTCCGAGGCTGATCACGGCCTATTACTCCCTCAAGCCGGACGTGTCGGATCCGGCACAGCGCGTGAGTTTCGGCACGTCCGGGCATCGGGGGTCGGCCTTCACAACCAGCTTTAACGAAGGTCATATCCTCGCCATCAGCCAGGCGATCTGCGAATACCGGAAGGCAAAGGGGATCAACGGCCCTCTGTTCATGGGGATGGACACGCATGCCCTGTCTGAACCGGCCATGGCGAGCGCCCTGGAGGTATTTGCGGCCAATGACGTGACGGTCATGATTCAGCGCGGCGCGTACACGCCCACTCCGGTTATTTCCCATGCGATCCTGACCTGCAACCGCGGGAAAAAGAGCGGTCTGGCCGACGGCGTGGTGATCACCCCGTCCCACAATCCGCCGTCTGACGGCGGTTTCAAGTACAACCCGCCCCAAGGGGGACCCGCGGACACGGACACGACCCGCATGATTGAAGAGAGGGCCAACGAGATCCTTTCAAACGGGTTGAAGGATATTCGGCGGGTCCCTTACGAGAAGGCTATTCATGCGGCAACCACCCGTGAGCACGACTATGTGTCGGCATACGTGGCGGACCTGGCCCATGTGATCGACATGGAGGTGATTGCGGGGTCGGGATTGAAGGCAGGAGTCGATCCCCTGGGCGGCGCCGGAATCGGGTTCTGGGCCCCTATCCAAGAACGATACGGGGTTGAGATCCAGGTGGTCAATCCGACAGTGGATCCCACATTCTTTTTCATGACGGTGGACAAGGACGGTCAGATCCGCACGGACTGCTCGTCGCCCTATGCCATGGCCAACCTGATCCGACTTAAAGATCAATTTGACATCGCCTTTGGCAATGATGCGGACGCCGACCGGCACGGCATTGTGACACGGGAGGGCGGACTGATGCCCCCCAATCATTATCTCGCCGTGTCCGTCTGGTATCTCTTTCAGAACCGCCCCGGATGGAGAGCGGATGCCGCTGTGGGAAAGACCCTGGTTTCCAGCTCCATGATCGATCGGGTGGCTGCATCCATCAATCGTCGGCTGTGCGAGGTGCCGGTGGGGTTCAAATGGTTTGTGGACGGCCTCTTGGACGGGGCTTATGGGTTTGCGGGGGAGGAGAGTGCCGGGGGCTCTTTCCTGCGAAGGGACGGCACGGTCTGGGTCACGGACAAGGACGGCATCATCATGGATCTCCTAGCCATGGAGATGACCGCCAAGGTTGGCCGCTATCCGGATGAGATCTACGCCGGTCTCGAAGAGAGGTTCGGAAAGGCGTCTTATCAGCGGAACGATGTCCCGGCCACGTCTGACCAAAGGGCTGTGCTCAAGAGGCTCTCTGCTGACATGGTATCGGCCATGGAATTGGGCGGGGAGCCCATCACGGCCAAACTGACCCGCGCGCCGGCGAACGGCGCCCCCATCGGCGGGCTCAAGGTCGTGGCGGCAAACGCGTGGTTTGCGGCCCGGCCTTCAGGGACCGAGCCCATCAACAAGATCTACGCAGAGAGCTTCAAGGGAGAAGCACATCTGAAGCACGTGATGGAAGAGGCCGAGGGGATCGTGCAGGCAGCCTTAAGGGCCGCAGGGATTGAGGAAGGGGATTGAGGTATTGAGGAATTGAGGGATCGCGAGATTAACGGACCAGGATCAGCCGCACATCCATGACATTGGTGCCGGTGGGGCCTGTGATGAGGAGGTCTCCCGTCTTCTCAAAGAAGTGATATGCATCATTGTTTTGCAGAAACTCAGACGCCGACAATCCGGCCTCTTTGCCGCGCAACATTGTGAAGGGATCCACGATAGCGCCCGCCGCATGGGTGGGGCCGTCGTCCCCATCGGTCCCCCCGCTCAGGACAACGACGGTTTCCCGAAGGCCATGCAGGTCAAGGGCCGCGGCCAGACAGAATTCCTGATTCCTCCCTCCCAGGCCGTTTCCCCGAATCGTCACGGTCGTCTCGCCCCCCGAGATGATGCAGGCAGGGGACGGAACAGGCCTTCCTGTCTTGATCACCTCTCTGGCAATGCCGGTGTGGACCCGGGCCACGTCCCGGGTCTCCCCTTCGATCATGGAGGAAAGGATGAGGGTGCGGTACCCCAGTGTCCGGGCGTTTTCCTCTGCCGCCTCGAGGGCCAGGATGTTGCTCCCGATAATCAGGTTGTGGACCCGCTCAAACGCGGGGTCCCCGGCCTTGGGGGTATCCGGGATGCGGCCGTTCAGCCCCGCCCTGAGATGAGATTCAATGGCCGCTGGGAGATCTTTCAGTTCATACTTCTCCAGGACTTGCCAGGCATCCTGAAATGTGGAGCTGTCCGGGACAAAAGGGCCCGAGGCGATGACATCCATTCGGTCCCCCACCACATCCGACAGCATCAGGTTGATGGTGGCGGCTGGCATGGCGGCCCGGGCCATCTGTCCGCCCTTGACCGCGGATATGTGTTTTCTGAGGGTGTTGATTTCGTCAATGGTGGCCCCGCATTCAAGCAGGCGGAGGGTGAGGGCCTGCATCTCCTCGAGGGTGATTTCCCCGGCTGGACGGACCAGCAGGGCTGAACCGCCACCGGAAATGATGGAGAAGACGAGGTCCCTTTCCCCGGCCTGTCCAAGCAGCGAGAGGATTTTCTCTGTGCCTTCCACGCCATTTCGATCGGGGAGGGGATGGTTCGCTTCAATGACTTCCGTCACGGCCAGTTCTTGCGCAAACCCATATTTGACCGTAATGACCCCCCGCGTGATCCGGGGGCCGAGCAGTTCCTCCAAGGCCCTGGCCATGGGGGCCGTGGCCTTGCCCCCTCCCACCAGGAAGATACGCTCATATGGACCGATATCCATCTCGGCCGCGGGCCGTTCTTTGGGACCCAGCGAAAGGCGGTCCCCCTCCACCCGTACAAAGCGTTTGACTGCCGCATAGGGATCCACGGCCGCCACAGCGGCCTTGAAGATCTCTTCGGCCTCTCTGCGCATCGTTCTGATCTCGTTGCTCGTCATGACATCAATCCCTTCTTAGGGTTCAAAAACGGAGGGAGGGAATAACCAATCGATTGGCTGGGCAACCTTTTACCCTTGATTCATCATCCCACATATTATAGATTTTGGCAACCCCAGGTCGGGAGGCCATGGGGTTTCGGTGCCCGTGAGGGATGCTGTTTCCTGAGCCCTTTGAGATGATCAGCCTGATAGTGGATTGCCTTGGATGGCCCCTTTTATGAAAATCAACAGCCTTCGCAAGCGCATCGGCCTTTTGCTCCTGCTGCCGGTGGGCGTGCTCCTTTTGCTCATCGGGTCTTTTGGATTTCTGTACATGAAACAGATCCTGTTGGATGAGTGGCGGGATGCCTCCATTGTCAAGCTTGGCCGAGCGGCCCATCAGATCGATATGAGGCTGGATCGGGTCATCAACTGGATTCGCATGTTTCATGAGGCCTCCGAAAGCCGGGGGGGACCCCTGATTCAGAATTGGGTGCTCGATCAGATTCGGGAAATGGATGGGGTGACTCGGGTTGAATTGACGTGGAATGAAGGCGTCCCTCAGAGCATGCCCATGCCCATGCGCGGGGGGAGGTCTTCCATGGAACCGGGTTATATGAGGGCGGCTCGGGGGAGGGTACTGGAGGTGACCTCTCCCACCTACGATGCCAAGACCGGCCAACAGACGGTGGACCTCATATCCGGAATCAAAGACGAGTCTGGAAAGGATCTGGGGCGCCTCAGCATTACGTTGAAGTTCGATTATCTGCTCGAAGGGATCAAAGGCCTGGCCTGGTGGCAGACCGATCAGGCCTGCCTCATCGACAAATCAGGCAAGTACCTGGCCCATACCGACCCGCGAATGGAAGGGCGGATGGAGCTTGGCGGGACAGGGGACCCCTTCGAACTGGCCTTGCTTCACGACATTGAAAAGAAACCCTACGGCACGCTGTTGGGTGCCGGGCATCCGCCCGATCAGGTGGCCGGGTATTACACCCTTCAAAATGCGCCCTGGATCATTATTCTGTTTGCTCCGGGAGAGAAGGTGTTGGCCCCCATCGTGCGGTTTCGTGCCCACTTTTTTGTGGCTGGGGTCTTTACCATCGGCATCATCCTCCTATTGATCCATGGGGTGGTGGGAAAGATGGCCCGTTCGGTCGCCAAAATCTCCCACGCCTCGGCCCGGGTGGCCAGGGGAGAGTACGGGGAACCCATCCCCGTGCGCGGGGCGGATGAGATCTCCCAGTTGACAAAAAGCTTCAACGCCATGGTGGAAGGTCTGAAAGAGAGGGATTTTGTGGCGAATACCTTCGGCCGTTATGTGGATCAGGAAATCGCCAAGAAGTTGATGAAAATTCCTGCGGCGTCAAGGCTGGGCGGCGAGAAGCGGGAAGTCGTCATCCTGATGTCGGATATGCGAGGATTCACACCCATGGCCGAAAGCATGAGGCCCGAAAGCATCATCCACTTCTTGAACCGGTATTTCTCTCGTCTGATCGATGTCATCCAAGAACACAGCGGCATTATCGTGGATTTTTTCGGGGACAGCATCCTCGTCTTTTTCGATCCCCTTGATGGGGATCTGAAACCCATGATTCGAAAGGGCGTGGTGTGTGCATTTGAGATGCAGGAGGCCATTCGGGGGTTTAACGAGGAGATGAAGCGGGAGGGATTCCCGGAGCTTCTGATGGGCATCGGCGTCCATGCGGGAGAGGTGGTGGTCGGCAATGTGGGCTCGGAAACCCGAGCCAAATACGGGATCGTGGGCTCCGCGGTCAATATGACTCACCGGATTCAATCCATGGCCAAGGGCGGGGAAGTCGTGGTTTCCGAGGCCGTCTACGCGCACATCTCTGCAGAGAAAAATGTCGTCACCACACGATCCATTACGGTCTCCCTCAAGGGGATCGCATCCCCCGTCATGCTCTATGTGGTGGACCGGAAAGAACCTGTGACAACTGGAGAGGGGGCGGCGAGCCAGTGAGGTGATGGTAAGCAGCAGGGGGGTAGCCCTCTCTAACTAAGCGTGGGAGGGAACCGGTCGGTACACAGCGGCCGGCCCCCATGGGGGACCGGCGAACTCTGATGGTTATTTGACCTTGGCAGCCTTGTTCACCGCCTTGATCAGACCGGCGGCTCCCTTGTTATGGGCCGTTTTCTTGACGAGAATGTCGGTTGGGCTCACCGCCTTGCCATAATAGGCCTGATTCAAACTATCGCGAACTGCAACCACTGCCCCATCCACTGAAACGCCCCCGTACAGGCCTTTAGCGCGAGAGAAGCAGAGGATGTCGGCGCTCAGATTCGCCGTGGCGGCTGCAGCGCCCATACCGATCGGCCCCAGCGCTATGGCCGTGTCGGCGCCCAGTTTGAAATTGTCGGACAGGAAGGCCGTGACGCCTCGATCCGTCATGGCCAGGAGAATCACCTCAGAGGCGTCCCCGCCGATCTGAAGCCCGAAGCTGGCCTCACCCATGGTGTAAAAGGCAGGGCCGGCCCACTCATGGGAGGTTCCCTCGCGTGCCAGAAACACGCCGCTGCCGCCGGATGCCCCCACGATGAATGCGCCCTTGAGCACCTGCGGCGCGATGAAGATGCCTTTTGCCTTGTTGATGAGCTCGCAAAATGCAGCCATTCCCTTGTCTGCCTTGATGCTTTCGAGGCTCATCCTGGCCTTTTCAACCAGTTGCTTGGCATCGGTCGCATCACCCGCCAGTGCGGGGGATCCGCCAGACAACACCAACAGACCTGATGCCAAGATCGCCGCCAGTGTCACCCAACTCGTTGATAATCTCTTCATTTTCATCCATCCTTAGTTTGGTCTTAACGGTTGCCAAGGGCAATCCCCATGAATCTCATGTCCTCCACAGGGTACAGCGTTGCGATTCCCTTCGTGGACCACGATAGTCGTAGCGATTTTTTCCGTCAAGGAAAAGAGGAAAACTTCCTGAAATTCCGGTGCGTTTCGATGGGGGGTTTAAAGGGATTTCTATTCCGAAAACGGCATGATCCAGCCTGACCATGCGGATCAGGGCGAAAATAGGGGGTTACGAAGCCCGTCTCATCATTCGGTCCATCACCCGGGATGCTGTCTCCGCAAAGGCAGGATCGTTGATGTGGAGGTCCACTTCCTCGATCGGCACCCGGGGGTGGACGGCCTGCCGAAGTGTCTCCATGAAGGCGTCCCGGGCCTTGAGGTCATAAAGGGGTCTCCCTTCGCCGTCGGCTTCGGACCAGCCCCGCATGGGGACCAGGATCTCAATACCTGAAATATCTTGATTCAATTTATCGGCCAACTGTCTGGCAATCCAGCGACTTTCATCCAGACTCAGGCGAATGGCGGAACGGAAGTCGTAGAAAAAGATGCCCCTCCCCTGGTACGGTTCAGGGACGTTGGCCCGTGTAAATTCAAGGACGGCACAGTCAAGGCCGCCCGGCACCACCAGCCGGGGGATGCTGCGGCCGGCCGGCGGCTCGAGCCTCCGGGGACCGATTCCTTGGCAATAGCCGTGCATCAGCTCATCCGCCAGCTCGTGCGTGGCCAGATCCAGGATCCCATCGAAGTATCCTTCACCGGCCAGCTCCTCCATGGCCATGCCGCCCGTGCCGTTCGCGTGGAAGGCGACCACTTCATAATCCATTGCCTCCAGATGTCCCCTCACGGCCTCGGCGGCGCGGGTGATAAAACCGAACATGGTGAGGGCGATTCGTTTTTTCCCTGTTGTCGACTGCCACTGATCCCGAACCATTCCAGAGACAGCGCCGGCGGCCCGGTCGAGGACCCTCCCCGTGATGCTGTTGATCCCAAGGATATCGGCCACGCTGTGGATCATGGTGATGTCTTTGGTGCCCACCACCGGCTTCATGTCCCTGGAGGCCACGGTGGAGACGATCACCTTGGGAACCCCGAGGGGGAGGGTTGACATAATGCTTGCGGCTATATGGGTCCCGGTGCCGCCGCCAGCCGAAACGAGCCCTCCGATTCGGCCGGTGTGGTAAAGGTCCCAGACGAGTTCCCTTGCCCTCGTGATGACTGCTGCGATGGCCTTGTCTCGATCCTTCAGTTCTGACTGGTTGGGCAGGATCACCTGTTGAAAGAGGTCGTAGTCCGCAGGAAAGGGGGAGGGCCTTTTGGTTCCCACGTGAATGGTGACGGCAGGCGTTCCCCTTTGTTCGATGCGCTCTTTCAAAAAACGGTGTTCTTCTCCCTTTGAATCGAAGGTCCCGAGGACGGCGACGGCTGGGGATAGTGTCACGGCATCTTCCTCCTGAAGCATGGTCAATAGGCCCTTACCTGCGCGCGGACCTTACCACAGCCAGGCATTCGATGCAATACGGCATGGAAGGTTCAGCCAATCTCACGGTGCATGGGTCGGTCCTTCTGCCGGGGGATTCGCTTCGGCCGGAGTAATTGCTGCGCAAGTCCTGCGGGCTGGTGGCCGCTGCCTGGACGCATCGTTGCCGGACCGGGTTCACGAACCGGATTTGCCCTTGACAGGGGTGGACGCCATTCCATATAAGCTATCTGTTGCTCCAGTTCCAAAGGAACCGGCCATCGGTCATGGATGCCTAAACCATGGGGAGGAAATCGGCACGTATGAAATCGACGCCATACAATCTGGTTATGTCGGCCCTGTACAAGGGGAAGAAGGGGGACCGACCCCCGGCGGGAAACCCCACGTCCATTGTGTGCCACGGGCTCATGGACGCGTGCGGGGTCTCTTTCCCGGAGGCCCATCTCAACCCGCAGGCCATGGCCGAACTGGCCCTGGCAGGTCATGAGATCCTGGGGTTTGACACGGTCATGCCGGAATACAGCGTGGATCAGGAGGCCGCGGCCCTGGGTTGCGAGATCGACTGGGGTGATCGGGACCGGATGCCGGACACCAAGTTCTTCCCCCACGCGGACTTCTCCGATGTGGTGGTCCCGATGGATTTTGTGGAGAAGCCGTCCATTCGGGTGGTCCTGGATGCCCTTTCCATCCTACGTCGCCATGTGGGGGGAAAGGCCGCCATCATCGGGAAGGTCATGGGTCCGTGGACCCTCTCCTATCATGTGGCGGGTACTCAGAATTTTCTCCTTCAGATCGGGTTGGAGGAGAAGGACAAGGTCAAAAGGATGCTGCGTCAACTGATGCCGGCGACCATTGCCTCTGCGAGGGCCCAGTTCCAGGCCGGGGCCGATATTGTGGTCCTCGCGGACCATGCCACCGGGAATCTGGTGGGGGCCTACCACTACCAGGAATATCTGCTTCCGATCCACAAGGAACTGACCAGCACCATCGAGGGGCCTCTGATCCTCCATGTGTGCGGCAACTGCATGGACCGAATCGAGATGTTTGCCGACGCCGGGTTCGACGGGTATCACTTCGAGTGGCAGGTGGATGCGAAAAAGGCCGTAGAAAAAGTCGGCTGGCGCATGTGCCTGGTGGGGAATGTGAACAATGCCGAGACCCTCTATCAGGGCACGCCGGATGATGTCTACCAGCAGGCCCGTTATGCCATCGAGGCAGGCGTGGACATCATCGGGCCTGAGTGCGCCATCCCCCTGGCGACACCCATGGAAAACCTCAAGGCCATTGTGGCTGCGGTGCGAGAGGGGTATTAGAACCTGAACCGATGTCCAAGCCCGGATCATTCGGATTGGTCATGCATCATTTGGCGGAAGGATAGGTTTCATGAGTGATAGACTTGAGCAGATCAAAGAGGCGGTTATCACGCGCAAGAGGGCCGAGATTCATGGCCTGGTGGAGACGGCCGTGAATGAAGGGATCGAGCCCGGCAGCATTATCGACAGCGGGCTCATCGCTGCCATGGATGTAGTGGGCCGGCAGTTCTCAGACAACGAGATTTTTGTGCCCGAGATGCTGGTCTCGGCACTCACCATGAAGATGGGGCTGGATGTCGTAAAACCCCTCCTGTTGAAGAGCGGGGAGAATCGATCCAGAGGAACCGTTATCATGGCCACGGTCAAGGGGGACATCCACGACATCGGAAAGAACATCGTCATCATGATGCTCGAGGGTGCGGGCTTTCAGGTGGTGGATCTGGGGGTGGATCTGACCGTGGAAAAGCTCGTCGATCAGGTCGATGCCGTTCGACCCGACCTGGTGGGCCTCTCGGCCCTTCTCACCACCACCATGCCGGAGATGCGGCGGGCCGTGCAGGTATTGCATGGAAGGGGGTCTGGCAAAACGGTCAAGGTGATGGTGGGAGGCGCTCCGGTGACGCCATCCTTTGCCCGGGAGATCGGCGCCGACGGATATGGGGCCGATGCGGCCGAGGCCGTGGCCCTGGCCCGACGACTGACGAGCCCGGGAGAAGGGCAGGCCGCATGCTGATCGTCGGGGAGCGCATCAACTCCTCCAGGAGGCGGGTAGCTCAGGCCATCGAGATCCGGGATGCGGCATTCATCCAGAACGAGGCCACGATTCAGGCGGAAGCGGGGGCCCACCACATCGACGTGAATGCCGGGGCCTTTGCCGGTGACGAATCGGACTGCCTCAGGTGGCTGGTGGAGACGGTTCAGAAGAGCACGGAGCTTCCCCTCTCCATCGACAGCCCCGATCCAGAGGTCATCAAAGAAGGCATCCCCCTGGTCGACAAACCCCCCATGATCAATTCCGTTACCCTGGAACCGAACCGGCTCAGGGGGATCTTGCCGCTCGTGGCAACACATCAGGCCAGACTTATTGGACTCTGCCAGTCAGAGGACAAAATGGCCGAAACCGTGGACGACAAGGTGCGTCTGGCCGGGCAACTGGTGGAGATCGTTACCCGGGCGGGGATCCCGCTCAATGATCTCTACATCGACCCTCTGGTGTATCCCCTCGCCACGCATCCCCGGGCCGCCACGGCCTCTGTGGAGGCCATCGAAAGGATCATGAGGGAGTTTAAGGGCGTCCACACGATCTGCGGCCTCACCAACATCTCTTACGGTCTCCCCGAGAGAAAACTCATCAACCGGACCTTCCTCGTGGCCGCCATGACACGGGGTCTGGATGCCGTGATCCTCGACCCGACCGATGCCTCTCTCTTCGCAGCGCTCAAGGCCGGCATGGCCGTGGCGGGAAGAGACGACTACTGCATGGACTATATCGCTGCCTTCCGCGCTGGCCGACTGGCCTGAGCGGCAGGACCATAAACCCCCCTGGATAGATTGGCCACCATCCCCTTTTGTCTGGCCCTGGCGATGCAGTTCCGTATCTGCTGATCATCGAGCCCTGTCTTCTCCCTGATCTCGGCGACCGTCACGCCTTTGCGCCGCCTTCTCACGATTCCAAGGACGGTTTCAAAGGGTGTCTTCGCCTCTTCAGGGACAACCGCCTTTCTAACGGGTCGTTTGTCTTTTTTCGCTGCTGAGGAAGCCGGAGTCTCCGCTTTCTTTTCGCCACGTTTCAATGGCTTTCTGGCCCTTGGCGTTTTCGTGACCGCGATTTTTTCTTTTCTGTAAGGCGCTGGCGATTCTTCCATATCGATGCCGAACACATCCGCCACATCCGCCTCCGCGATAACCCTTCCGGTCACCCGTCTCGCCTTTTGAAGCAATCGGTGGGTCCTTTCCTGAACCGCCTCGGCCACGAGGTCTTTCATCTCTACATTGCGAAGCTTGAAGAAAAGGGAAGGGTCGTCATCCAGCCTGGCGCCGACGCCGTAAAGGGTTGCGGCCACATGTTTGCACATGGTGGCCCAATCCGGGCAACTGCATGTGAATTGGATTTCTTTGGGTGATGGGAAAAGCCCTTTTCCCTGGACCGTAAACACCTCGCCCAGTTCCTTTGGAAATTTCCCGGCCAGGAGTTCCTGCATGGAGCCCAGTTTTCCTTCGGAGGCGGCCTTGATCCCCTTCCAGATCGTGTTGATCACGGGCTTGATCTGAATGCTTACCGAGTAGGGTTTTGACCTTGACCCCTGGACCAGGGCATCCACCTTGCCGGGACCGATCTGCAGGTCGAGCACGGCTCCGTGCCGCACATAACTCCGGCCCCGGCCGATCCGGTTGCTGTAGTCCGCGTACGACTCCAAATTCCGGTTCCATGCCTTGCCCCACCAGGTTCGCGCGATGGTGGCGCCTTCCAGGCAAATCGGACAGATATTTTTGTTTTTCTTTTTAAGCTCCTGCAACTTCCTGGCCGCCTTGGCCCGCTTTTCCGCAACGCTCACGTAAGGTGCAAAGCCCCAGTAGCTCCGGTAGTATCCCATCCACGCCTCCTGTCCATTAGAGGGTCAATTTGAACAGATCCATCAACTCATCGGTTTTCATCTCGGTGATCCACGCATCGCCGCTCTCGGCGATGATTTCCTGGGACAACTTGGTCTTTTCTTCCAGCATCCCATCGATCTTTTCTTCCACGGTCCCCCGGGTCAGGAATTTGTGGACGATGACGTTCTTTTTCTGCCCGATACGGAAAGCCCGGTCCGTCGCCTGATTTTCCACGGCGGGGTTCCACCACCGGTCAAAGTGGACCACGTGACTGGCCTCGGTCAGGTTGAGCCCCACGCCGCCGGCCTTGAGGGACAAAACCATATACGGGACATAGGCCGGGTCCTGGAATTCTTCGATGATCGCTTTTCGGGCTTTGACCGGCACGCTCCCATGCAGGATCAGGCCCTTTCGACCGAAGATGGTCTCCAGAAAATCATGAAGCGGACCGGTCATCTCCTTGAACTGGGTAAAGACAAGGACCCTTTCCCGCTTTTCGTGTATGGTGTCGCAGATCTCGCGCAGCCTCTGGAATTTGCCGCTCTCATCCTCTGCAAATCCGCCGGTGCCCAGGTACTGGTCCGGGTGGTTGCAAATCTGTTTGAACCGCATGAGCGACGAGAGGATCAGCCCCTTTCTCTGAATGCCGTCCGTTTCGACGATGGATCCCCTGATCCTCTCCACCAGGTCTTTGTACAGGAGGACCTGTTTCTTGCTGAGTGGGGCATAGGTCTTCATCTCCACTTTTTCGGGGAGATCGGATATCACCGATTTGTCTGTTTTCAGGCGCCGCAATATATACGGACCGACGATTTTCCGCAATCGGGAATACCCCGATGGGTCATCGGCCAATCGCTTGGAGAATTCCTTGAACTCCCTGGTGTTGCCGAGAAGGCCCGGGTTGAGGAAGTCAAACAGGGACCATAGGTCCGACAGGCGGTTTTCGATGGGGGTCCCTGTCATGATGATCCGGTTCGAGGAGGTGAGCCCTTTGATCGCCCTGGCCTGTTTTGTCCCTGGGTTCTTGATGGACTGGGCCTCGTCCAGAATGATGAGGTTCCACGGATAGCCCTTGAGCCATGGCAGCCTCTGGACAAGGGCATAGGTGGTGATGCACAGGTCAACGGCATTCAGCGCTGCCTCGCCCACGGAGGTATCCCCCTTTTTCAGGTCTGCCCCCGGATGGGCGATAAAGACCTTCAGACCAGGGCAGAAGCGCCGGATCTCATGGTCCCAGTTGGCAATCAAAGACGCCGGTATGACGAGGAGGGATGCGCGGTTCGGCGTGCCGGATTTTCTGACGTCAGATTTCAAGACGTTGAGGAGGCCCAGGACCTGGAGGGTCTTGCCCAGTCCCATATCGTCGGCGAGACAGGCCCCGAATCGGAGTGAGTGGAGAAAATAGAGCCAGTTGACCCCTTTTTGCTGGTATTCCCGAAGATCTGCCTTGAACCCCTTGTCGGGCGTGACCGACCGGATGAGGGAAGGATCGATCAGCTTTTGAATGACCGATCGCAGCCAATCGCCGTTGGAGATGCTGTGGTCTATCTTTTTGGTATCGACATGCAGGAACTTTTCCGGCATGAGCTGCATCTGAAGGGCGTCCCTCAGGCTGATCCCTTCCTTTTCCATCATGGTTTTGGCCTGTTCATAGGCCTCCAGCGTCTGTTTGAGCCGCTGCTGATCGACGGCCACCCACTTGTTCTTGATAAAGGCCAGGCCTTCGGATTCGTCGAGGAGCCGCCTGGCCTCTTCTTCGGAGATCTCCATGTCTCCGACAAACAGACGCGGATGGAAGCTAAGGATCGCATCCATCCCCACCCATGAGGGTTTTTTGTCGCCGACGCTGAAATTGAGAGAGACACGGGCCCTGCTCCCCTTCCACCAGTTGGGAATCCTGCAGAGGATGCCCGAATCCTCGTAGATGGGGATTTCCTTGAGAAAAGAGAAGGCGTCCTCTGCGGTCCAGGCCAGGGGATGGAAAATCTCTCCGGTTTCGAGAAGATCGGTCATCAGGCGGCTTTTTTCTGCGGCCTTATGGACGGTGGCCAGGAGTCCCAGGAGCTTTTCAGGGTCGTCCCCATATTCCTGCAGGGCGTTTTTGAGGGGGAGGTGTCTCGACTTGCCCTGACGGTTCACCCCGGTGGCATAGGTGGCCATAAAGGCGAAGGGGTATTCGTCGTCCCTGTTTTCCACCAGGTGAAAAAAGACCCTTCCCACGAGCTGGATATTGGGGCTGTAGGCCCGGATGAACGACTCGACCGATCCCTTGTGGGAGCGGATGGACGAGGCAAAGGCCTCGTTCAGTTGCTGCCAGACCCTCTCCAGGAGGTCGGCGTCAATGTATTCCGAGCCGACCATCATGGGGATCTGGTCCAGGTAGATCTGCCGTTCTTCCGGGGAGAGCGGGAGCACCACCTGGTGACGAACGGTTTCGAGATCGGGCGTCTGGATCAGCTTTTTAGCAAATCCGCCGGCAACGCTGCGCCAGTAATCGAGGGAAGGGGAGAGATGGTCCTGTGGATCGGAAAACCCCAGCATGAGGAGCCATGAATCGTCTTTGGAGAGGAACCGGTTCCATATCTCGTCCTGGATCAACTGACTGCTCTGCTGCATGCCGTTTTCGGAGTCGGCCCATTCCACTTGAAGGGACCGGTTCGGCATCACCACCACATTCAGTTCCTGATATCGCGTTTCCTGCATGTCCCTACTTGCTCGCGTCATTCATGTTGTCATCGATCTCGGTCTTTGCTTCTGTAAGCGAGAGGAGAAGCGACGCTTCGGCCTCAGGCAATTGCTCCACCGATCGGAGCTGCCGTTCCATGGCCCGGGTGCGCACCCCGGTCTGTTCCAGGGTGCGGCTGGCGGTCTGCAACTGGCGCTTGACCGCGTCGAGCACACCGCCAAACTTTCCGAACTCGGTCTTGACCGCGGCGAGGATCCGCCACACCTCGGCGCTCCGCTGTTCGATGGCGAGGGTCTGAAAGCCCATGCGAAGGCTGCTCAGAATCGCCGCCAGTGTGGTGGGACCTGCCAGGACAATGCGATAACGCTGCTGCATCTCCTCCACCAGGGCCGGTTGCCGCAGCACCTCCGCATACAATCCCTCTGTCGGCAAAAACATGATGGCGAAATCGGTCGTGCCGGGCGGGTGGACGTACTTGTCATGGATGTCCCTGGCGGCAGCCCGGACCGCCCGGGCCAGGGCGTCCGCTGAGGCCTGCACGCCCTGGGAATCGGCCCTGTCCGCGGCGTCCTGAAGGCGCACATAGTCTTCCTGGGGAAATTTCGAGTCGATCGGCAGCCACACGCAATTCCATGGCTCATCCTTTGGTCCCGGGAGGCGAACCGCGTATTCGACCCTCTCGGCGGAGCCGCTTCTGACGCAGACATTCTTCTGGTATTGATCCACCGTGAGTATCTGGTCCAGGATCGCCCCAAGCTGCACCTCCGCCCATGTGCCCCGCGCCTTCACATTGGTCAGGACCCGCTTGAGATCGCCCACGCCCGTGGCCAGGTTTTGCATCTCGCCGAGACCCTTCTGGACCTGCTCCAGACGGTCGCTCACCAGCCTGAACGACTCTCCCAGCCTTTTTTGGAGGGTGCTTTGAAGTTTTTCGTCCACGATTTGGCGCATGGCGTCGAGCTTCTTCTCATTCCCCTCCTGAAGCTCCCTCACGCGCTCATCCAGGGTGGCGCGGATGCGGTCTAGGGTGTTCTGGTTCGATTCGGTGAGTTGCCTCAGTTCTTTGGCGATCCCATCGAGCTGGGTCTGCTGGGCCTTTTCCATTCGATCCAGGGCTGTGGAGAGGGTGTCGCTGGTCAAGCGGAGCCCCAGGGACACCTCTTCCCGTAATTCCTTGCCGGCCCCTCGGGCCTCTTCCCGGTCGGCACGAAATTCATCTCTGACTTCCCTGGCCACGTCCCTGAAACCCTTCGAGACACGCACCAGCACGGCGACGGCCAGAATAAGGGTCAAAGCCACCACCGCCAGAACGATCCACAGGAAGGTTGCAGTCATGTTTATCTCCGATCCCCATCGGCCCCAAAACGTGATAACTCCATAACGGCCGGCCCTCTCTTCCCCCTTGCCTGGGACGTTGGGAGGCGTGATGGCTCTCCGTTCCTTTTTGGAGACGTGGTGTTAAACTCGTTAGTTTGTTTCGTCAGGCTCAGCGCGGTCCCTTACCTCGAGACTGTATTGTTCTTTTAGCCGAAAGCGGATTTTCTTTCAAGGTGCCAAATGCCGTCTCGCAAGCCGGCGAAAAGGGTTGAGGCCCGCCTTGATCTGCCAATCGCGCCGCACGAAGCCTGAACCCTCTGCCTGGTGCCCAGTGAAAAAACGATTTTGGGAATACGTGGTAGGTGCTCTTGCACGGCTGGCGCGGTCCCGAGTCCGCACTGTGGTTGAAAGACGGTTGTCTTTTTTGATTCAATAGGTTATTTTTTATAATACATCTCAAATTTTGCACCCCCATGACCTGAAGATTGAAACGGACGACATTGGAACTCCTTTTTCGTTGCGGATGAACGGTTGATATCGATTTGCCATGCTAAGCTGCGAACAGATCGTTGAAAAGGCCCATGCCTTGAATTTTGAAGATGTGGGGTTTACCACCGCCGAGGCCTTCCCATCCCAAAGGGCCATCCTGGAGGAAAGGAAGGAGGCGTATGCCTGGACAAACGCCGCCGGGCTGGACCTCATGGCAGGGACAGATCCCAAGGCCATTTTGCCTACGGCGCAATCCATCATCATCCTGATGGAGGTTTATTTTAGAGAGGCCTATCCCCGTCAACTGGAGCCTTTTTTTGGTCGGTGTTATCTGGACGACGATCGCATCACCCAGGATGGCCTTGCTGTTCGGCTGCGGGCCTTTCGAGCCTTTCTCAAGGAAAACGGGATCCAGTCCAAGGTCCCCTTTCATCTGCCGCACCGTCTGGCCGCGGCTCGGGCTGGCATGGGGACCTTCGGCAAAAACTGCCTGTTCTACTCCAGCAGGGTGGCCCGTCAAAGCTCTTGGGTCCTGCCCATTGCCCTGATTGTGGACGCGCCCTTTGAACCCGGCGAACCCACCCTCACGGTGGGTTGTCCCGATTGGTGCAAGAATGCCTGTCTCATGGCCTGCCCAACGGGCGCCCTGCTTGGCCCCCGCCATATCGATCCGAGAAGGTGCATTTCCTTCCTGACCTATTTTGGAAGGGGCCTCACCCCGCGGCACATGCGGGAGGCCATGGGGCTCTATGTCTATGGGTGTGATCGCTGTCAGAACGTCTGCCCTCGAAACCAGGCATGGCTCGCGGCCGATTTGCCCGTCAATGAACGGGCAGCCCAAAAGGCCCCGGACTTTGCTCTCGAAAGACTCCTCCAGATGGACCGGGCCTATTTCAACACCCGGATCTGGCCTCAAATGTTTTATATGTCGGCCGACGACATCTGGCGATGGAAGATGAATGTGGCCCGGGCCATGGGCAACACGCGGGATCGGGCCTATGTGCCGGCGCTCATTCGGGCATACGAGGAAACGGCGGACGCACGGGTCCAGTCCATGTCCGCATGGGCCCTCGGCCGGATCGGAGGGGCCCAGGCGCGGGGGGCACTGGAGACCTTTCGCCCCAGGGCCCAGGAATCGGTGGCCGAAGAGGTGGATTATGCCCTCGGGATATGCAGTTGACGAGAACCGCCTTCCCGTCCATCGTTTTGGAAAGGACCATCGCGGGGGTGCCAGTCCGTGGCGACAGACCCCTGCCAATCCTGAATACCCCAAGGAGGTGAACCATGACTCGATATTTGATTGTTGGAAATGGCATCGCCGGGACAACCGCTGCACAATCCATTCGGGCCGAAGACGGAAAGGCCGAGATCACGTTCCTGACCGATGAGGATGTCCCCTTTTACAACCGGATGCGTCTCACGGATTGGATTGCCGGAGAGCTGACCGAAGAGGCCCTCCAAATGAAGAAGGAGGCGTGGTACCGGGACAGCAACATCCGCCTGGAACTCAACTGCACGATAACGGACGCCAGACCCACTGAACAGGTCCTTGTGTCGGCAGATCAGCGGACGTTCCCCTATGACACCCTGCTTTTGGCCACAGGAAGCCGGTCCTTTATTCCACCGATCACCGGGTCCAACAAGCCGGGGGTGTTCGCCCTCCGCACCATCCAGGATGCCCGGGCGATTGCCTCCATGGCAGCCTCGATTCAGGAGGTGGTCCTGATCGGAGGCGGTCTTCTGGGGTTGGAGGCAGGCAATGCCCTCCGCAAGCTCGGGAAAAAGGTTCGGGTGGTGGAGTTTTTTCCGAGACTGCTTCCCAGACAACTGGATGTGGAGGGGGGCAAGAGACTCCAGCGGTTGATGGAGGACATGGGCTTTTCCTTCTGGCTGGGCGCCAAGACCCAGGAGATTGTCGGGACCAGCCAGGTGGAAGGGGTCCTTCTGGAGGGAGGCGAGAGGCTGCCTGCCGGCATGGTCATCGTTTCCGCAGGGGTTCGGCCCCGAATGGAACTGGCAGGCCCGCTGGGTCTTGCCACGGACAAGGGGATTGTGGTGGATGCCCACCTGAAGACCAGCAGCCCGAACATCTATGCCGCAGGGGATGTGGCCCAGTTTCAGGGCATGCCCTACGGCATCTGGCCTGCGGCCCTGGAACAGGGCAAAATCGCAGGCCTCAACATGGCTGGGAAGGAGACCCTGTACCAGGGAACGGTCATGGCCAACAGCCTCAAGGTGGTGGGCATCGATCTGGCCTCGGCCGGGAACATCGATGCCGAAGGGACTATGGAATCGAGGGTCCAGAGCGACGGGGGTCGATACCGCAAGATTGTGCTGGATCAGGATCGTATCGTGGGGTGCATCATGCTGGGAGATACCCGTGGCTTCACCCAGGTCACCAGGGCCATGGCCGAAAAGAAGGACGTGTCTACCGTCAAAGATCAGATTCTCACGGAGAGTTTTGATTTTCAGGGCCTGTGAAGGGGTGGTCCGTTCTGTATTGGGCTTCGGCGGTGAGGCCGAAGCCCCCCACTCGGGGAAAACTGGGATTTGGTCTTCTAACCCTTGGTGGACAGGACCCAACAACCCTGCCGTACCAAATGTGGGCTTGGCGTCTCATCAGGAGACATTTGACCAGTGTATATACCGATCATAAAATGTGCTCTTCTTGACAGACAACTCAAATAGGTGGGGCTTCTTTTCTTCCCTCCGGATATCCGCGAAACCAAAATATCCGCAGAACCGGCTCAGAAAACGGAGGGAAAAACAGTTACGGACATGCTGCGTAGGAGTCAGGTAAGCCATTTCCCGGACCTCATTCAGAACCGCCGGAAAGGCCCGGATAAAGTAGTCGCCCAGTTCTTCAGCCGGGACAAACTGGCGTGCCTTTCGATGCAGCAGGTATAAAGAGAACACCGCCCCTCCCTGGATGATCCAGAACACAGGATATCGATCCTGGAACCCCCAGTTGAAACGACGCACAAACACGTTCATCAGCGTGAAAAAATGGCTCTCGGAAAAACCCTGTTCGATGACCTTGACCCCCTTGGCCGTGAGGGTGAAGCGGTTGTTCACCTTTTTCAGCCATCCGCAGAGTTTGAGGATATGACGCAAGGAGTTCACGTACACGGCGTCCCGCTCAGACCGGATCGGGGGATGAACCGAAGGTGAGGGATAGTTGAACGCATCATAAAGTGCGCGCGCAAAGTCAAGGGGGAGGTTTCCCTTGGCAGTGGCCTTGAGAGGCCCTTCCTCTTTCAACCAACTCAAAAAGAGGAGGGTGTTCTTCACCACCGGAATCTCCTGAAAGGCCGTTGGCTCGAGGTCATGGTTGAATTGGACCATGTCCCCCAGCGAGTCGAGCGGGGCATGCAACATTCGGTGAACCTGCCCGGACGAGATGCCCAGAAAATCCATCTGGGGAACCGAGGCCTTTCTCTCCATGAAACGACCCAGAAAAGCATTCACCTCTTCGAGAGACCCAAATTGCCTATCGCCCAATTGCTCCTCGATTTCTTCCATCAGACGATCGGCCATCGTCTTATCAGGCGCCTGGTCCCCATTTCTCAGACAACAGTCCTGGTATTTCTTCCCAGAACCACAAGGACACGGGTCATTTCTGCCGGTCTTTGTCATGCCATCCCCCTCCTGGTTCAATTCGAAGGTCCTGTTTTGCCATACGGCCGATTGGGCCTGCAGCGAATTCGGCCACAAAACCTGGATCATATGCTCTCAAAGGGAAGCTATCCCTTCACTCTTCCGCGTTCGGCAATCCTGCCCCATTCATAAGGTGTTCCAGCCAGACAGCACTTTGGCAAATTCCTGTTGAAATGCCGGCCGGTTCAGGTTCGCCTGCTTGACCTTGCTTCCAAATTCCTTCCACCTGTCGGGCTTTTTGAGCACATCCACCCACATATGGCGAACCTTGCCCATTACCTCGGCCTTCCGGACATAAGTCTTACGGCCAAGGCTGCTGTTGAGATTGCCCAACCCGGTCATGTAGAAAGACAGAATCTCTTCCGGGTACCTCTCTTCCAACTCTGCCGCCACCTTCAGCATGTCTTCTTTGTCGTAGGATTCAAGAGGATAGCGGTTCGTTTTCAGGATACTCAGGGCCTTGTCATATTCTTTGCGGGAGATGTGGATCTTCATTCGTTCATCATCCCATGCCTTTTCGAGTCGTTCAAGCATTCGCGGCTCAAAATCGTTCCACTCTTCTTGGGTGCACAGTTTTTTGAAGGCCTGATATTTCTTAAGTGTCAACCCGTCGGTTGCCTGATCGAACTGGAGGTTCAGATACCCGGGCCGGTCATTGGAATCTTGAGCACGTTCCATCAGGAACGAGCGGAGTTCATCCATCCGGCCTTTTGCCTCCTTCAGTCCTTTCATTGCCACTTCAAGTGCCTTTTCCCTGTCGCCCGTTTCCCAGTAAAAGGTGGCCAGGTCATGATAGTCGCCACCGTACTGCATGTGATTGGAGCGGAGTTCCAGGTATTTCTGATGATCGCCGATCCGGCGGTAGATCCGCCGGGCATGGTCAATAGGCCAGTCGCGGCCAATTGCTTCGAAACGCTGAGCTAAGCCTCGAAGATCCGACTCGTCATAGCAGGCCGCATAGGCGACGCCGTAAAGTTCATCGTCCATGCCGCCATTCCCGCTCCGAATATATGGCAGGACCTCATCCAGAATTGCCTGGCGGGATTTACGGGGAGTTCTCTTTTTTTGGAGTTCCTCGCACAGGTCGTTAAGAAGTTCATCGACATAATCGACCAAATCGTAATCCCCTCCGCCATACTCATCCAGTTCGGACAGGTCCGGCTCCACCTCGAGCCACAGCGAAATGGCGGCCTCGGCTTCGGAAGACGCGTGCTCGTCTGGAGACAGGGTCACATGCTTCTTCAAAAACTCAAAACACTGTCGCCGGACCTCCGGCCTGTCCGAGGCGATTTCATGAATCAGTCGGCGCAACACATCAGGACTCGCCGCTTTCAAAAGCGCTTCAAGGGGATCTTTACGCTTTTGGCTTTTCTTTGCCTTCATCGTCGCTCCGCGTCTGGTTTCCTTTCCATGTGCAAACCATACCCACGTCCAAATAGCGAACCCATAAACTCGTGAAATGACCTCATCAACAATATCCTCTTTAAATACGGCTTTCTCAAACGCCCCATACGGATATCCTCGTGAGGCGTTGCGACCGCGTGATAAGGCTTGAGTATCTCTGTTATGGCTGACCTCCTCCTGTTTCACCAATGGGGAGATATCGGACACGATATCTGGATTCCTCAACCACAATAATAGCCCCTCTTTTCAGCGCTTCTGTGGAGTGATTGAGGGCTGTGGACAGTCGCTCGATGACGTGGGGTGTTAGCGTGTTCTTGAGGCGGAACAAGATAACGCTTGCCGGTTTACCTTCAGTCGCAGCCGCTATCTCTGAAAAGTCAAGGTCAAACGTGAGAACCACGCGACCCTCTTGAATGGCCTTTTTGAATATCTCACCATTCGGCATTCGATGGAGGCCCTGGTTCCGCAAATGGGTTGCATCGTGTCCTTGGGCCTGCAACCATTTTACAATGCGCACATCGACGCACATATCTGCAAGAAACCGCATGTTCCTTATCCTTGCCGCGCTTCTAAGGTGTGAACTTCTTCCTGAGTCAGCCACGCAGCATATTCAAGGGCCTGCTGGATATCTATACGGTCCAGATCAGGATAGCCCTCCAAGATTTCCTCAAAGCTCGCGCCATGGGCGATTTGGCCGACAATGACGGATACTGGTATCCGCATGCCCCGGAGACAGGCCCGCCCACCCATAATCCTTGGGTCAAATGTGATCCGATCAAACATCCCCATCACCTCCAATCTCAGGCATATAAGAGTTTATTTTTGTCTGTTCCCCCAAGCTGTTTTCCTTCCGTTCGAAGGGTTTCTCTTTCACTCAAGAGAGCATTCGTGAGTTTCCAACCCTCTGTGTCCATTGATATAACCTCAAAAAGCGCCAGTGTAAGCTTCCAGAATGGACCGTTTTCCATAATCTATGTTCGGTCATATTAAGAGACAAGATCATGTCTCTTTTCCTCTTGATAAAACAGCATTGTCCGGTGGCGGGCGTTGAAAAGCTTTGATTTTCCCACCCCATTGACCCCGGCCACACATGTAAAAGGGCCAAAACGCACGTCCACATCCACCAGATTCTTGAAGCCGTTGACCTTCAGTCTCGTAAGCATCTTGGTCCTACCTCGCTTCTGAAATCTCCCTGGCAAAAAAGAAAGAGTTTGCCTTTCATCTTAAGATGCCTGTAAGCGTTCACAGGTTTTGGGTTCAACACCCCCAATGACGACTTAGAAATCGGTCACCTGTGGCTGGGCCAAAATCCTCCGGTGACAGCCCTAATCCAATATGCCAGCTTTCAGGTCAAACATCCATATCTTTTCCTTTTCATCTGGCAGAGTGACTGCAAATATTCATGCCTGAACGGCGTTATTGCCGCATCTCTTTTGTCGCCTTTTGACAGCATTCGCTATGGATCTGGCAAATTTCGTTTGACATCTGTAACATGTTGGACTATGAGAGAATAAGCAGAATTTGTTACCAACTGTCCCTTTTCAACCGCAAAGGGAAAGAGGAATGAAAATAATCAAATAGCCCAGAAACCCCGATGTTCCGGTAAAATGGAGGTCGGGGTTTTGTATTTTGACATGTCTCCGCGCACAACCCATAGGCTCAAGGCTCAGAAAAGGGCAAAACGGTAAACGTGAATCCGCGCTTGTGGAACCCACCGCCCTTTCATATAAGGTGTAATCCATGAACACCGAGACACCCAAACCTGGCTCAACCGTCACAGGGCCGCTTTTTCCGGAGCCTGCCCAGGTCATCGTTTGTGTGCCCATTGGGGCTTCTATCAAACTCATCGGCAAGGGTCTCGATTCCGGCAAGGTGTATGAGCCCGTTCTGGACGAAAACCAGCTCGCCACGCTGAAGGTGAGCCCCGATCAGCCGCCCTTTGATGCCGATCCAATCCATTTCCGCCCGGGGGTCGAGGCCCTCAGGCTGGCCTTGGCCTACGAATACGACCTCTACTACTCGCTCTCCATCGTCGGTGTTGATCCGCTTCCACACCAGATTGAAGCTGTCTATCAAGCGACGCTTCCTCATCCCAGATTGCGTTTTTTTCTGGCCAATGACCCGGGGGCCCTGTTAACAGGAGAAGGCGACGGCCTGATCATGTTCAAGGCCGAATCAGATAAGGAGCGTCTCCCCGGAATACGTGTTCCGCTAATCGTGAGAGAATCAACATGCCACGTATTTTTGACAACATAGAGACAAGCCTTCTTCCGGCGATCAAGGATACGCTGAAGGTATCGGACCGTGCTGATTTCTGTGTGGGGTATTTCAACCTCAGAGGCTGGAAACAGTTAGATGAATCCGTTGCCAACTGGTCCGGAGGAGAGGCCAATTGTTGCAGGCTGCTTGTCGGCATGCAGCGACTCCCTCAGGAGGAACTCCGGGAGGCTCTCCGGACCGTGAGAGACAAGGACGGCATAGACAATCAGACAGCTATTCGTCTCAAAAAGAAGTTGGCCGAGGAATTTCGCGAACAACTCACGATTGGGATGCCCACAGCGGATGACGAGGCAGGTCTAAGGCGGTTGGCAAGCCAGATTCGAGAAATGAAGGTCGTGGTCAAACTCTTCTTGCGCCACCCACTTCACGCCAAGCTTTATCTCCTCTTCCGTCCAGACCCCATTGCCCCTAAAGTCGGTTATCTCGGAAGCAGCAACCTCACGTTGGCTGGGCTTTCGCACCAAGGGGAGTTGAACGTGGACGTCCTGGATCAGGATGCCTGCACCAAGCTGTCCAACTGGTTTGAGGATCGCTGGGATGACCGTTTCTGCATCGACATCTCGACCGAGTTGGCGACGATCATCAATGAAAGCTGGGCTCGCGAAAAGCCATTGCTCCCCTATCACATCTATCTCAAGATGGCGTACCACCTTTCCCAGGAAGCCCGCTCTGGCCTCACGGAATTCCGCATTCCTCGTGACTTCGGGAACCAGCTTTTCGAGTTCCAGGTCCAGGCTGTGAAGATTGCTTCGCACCACCTGAACAAACGCGGCGGCGTTCTGATAGGCGACGTGGTGGGGCTCGGGAAAACCCTGATGGCAACTGCTGTAGCTCGGATCTTTGAGGATGACCAGGACCTTGAAACCCTCATCATCTGCCCCAAAAACCTCGTGTCCATGTGGGAGGACTACCGCAGCCAGTACCGCATGCGGGCAAGGGTCCTTTCCATCAGCCTCGTCCACAACGAATTGCCCAAGCTTCGTAGATATCGGCTTGTGGTCATTGACGAGAGCCATAATCTCAGAAATCGCGAAGGGAAACGCTATCGGGCAATCCAGGAATACATTCGCGAAAACGAAAGCAAGGTCATTCTGCTCTCTGCCACACCCTACAATAAGACTTACCTGGATCTCTCAAATCAGCTCCGCCTCTTCATCCCGGAAGACATGGATATCGGGCTCAGACCCGAAAACCTCATTAGGGACATTGGCGAGATCGAGTTCGTCAAACGGCATCAGTGCTCCCCCCGGTCCCTGGCGGGATTCGAACACAGCCCCTACGCCGATGACTGGCGCGAGCTGATGCGCCTGTATCTGGTTAGAAGGACCAGGAGTTTCATCCAGGATAACTATGCCCTCCCCGACCCCGCCAATGGAAAGAAATACCTGGAGTTCCCGGATGGCACCCGGTCCTACTTTCCGATCCGTCAGCCGAAGACCGTAAAGTTCAAGATCGATGAGAAAGACCCAAAAGACCAGTATGCCCTTCTTTACTCGACTCAGGTTGTCGATGCGATCAATTACCTTATGCTCCCTCGCTACGGCCTGGGGAACTATGTCATCGAACGGCCTCATGAGCCGCCCACGGCTGCAGAAGGCGCGATCATCACGGACCTCTCCCGAGCCGGGAAAAGACTGATGGGGTTTTGCCGGACAAACCTCTTCAAGAGGCTGGAGAGCAGCGGGCAGGCATTCATTCAATCCGTTGAGAGGCACATCCTGAGGAATTACGTGTGCCTGCATGCAATCGAGACCAAACAGCCTATTCCCATTGGCACCCAGGATGCCAGCCTCTTGGATGACCGCATTCAAGATAGGGACCTGGATCTTTTCGCAGATGAAGACGACAATGACTCGGTCTCTCCCGGAATTAACAATGGGCTTCGGACCGAGGCTGACTTTCGTAAGCAGGCTGAAAGGGTCTATGAGCTTTACGCCGGTCCTCTCAAGAAGCGCTTTCGCTGGTTGAGCGCAGATCGTTTTGGTGCTCAACTCAAGAAGGACCTGAGCGCCGATATCAATTCCCTCCTAGGGGTACTCCAGCGCTGTGGGGCCTGGGACCCTGAGGGCGACGCCAAACTCAAGAGACTGATAGAACTGATCAGCCGCAGCCACCCCGGGCAGAAGCTTATCGTGTTTTCCCAGTTCGCCGACACCGTGGATTACCTGGCAGCCCAGTTAGCTGCCCATGGAATCCAACGGATGGCAGGGGTTACGGGCGGCAGCGAAGATCCGACCAAGATTGCCTGGCGGTTCAGCCCCGAGAGCAATAAGAAGCGCTCCGAAATTGGTCCCTTGCAGGAACTTGACGTACTAATCTCCACAGATGTGCTGAGTGAAGGGCAGAACCTACAAGACGGCGCAATCATCGTAAATTACGATCTCCCCTGGGCCATCATCCGCCTCATCCAGAGGGCAGGCCGCGTGGACAGGATTGGCCAGAAATCCGACACCATTCTCTGTTACAGTTTCCTTCCTGCGGAGGGCGTGGAGCGCATCATCCGGCTGCGTGCGCGCGTGCGGCAGAGGCTTCAGGAAAATGCCGAAGTGGTGGGTACGGATGAGGCGTTTTTTGAGGATGACCAAAATGACCAAGCCATTCGAGATCTATTCACGGAGCGTGCAGGCATCCTGGATGGGGACGACGACACGGAAGTGGACCTCAGCTCCTATGCCTACCAAATCTGGAAGAATGCGGTGGACAATGATCCTGGTCTGCAAAAGGTGATCCCTGCCCTTCCAAATGTGGTCTATTCCACCAAGCCGCACAATCCAAGAAAGGAAGAACCCGAGGGGGCGTTGGTGTATGTCCGAACCGCCCAGGGAAACGACGCCCTGGCCTGGGTGAATCGGGAAGGTAAGAGCATCACCGAATCCCAGTTCGCCATCCTCAAGGCCGCAGAGTGTACCTCTGACACCCCTGCACTGCCACGGTTGGATGATCACCACAAACTTGTCCAGGTCGGTGTGGAGTCTGTCGCTATTGAAGAGCGAACCTTGGGGGGCCAATTGGGTCGGCCATCGGGGGCGCGTTTCCGAACATACGAGCGTCTGCAGCGGTATGCTGAGCAGGTGAAAGGCACCCTTTTTGACAACCCTCAGATCCGTCGCGCTATTGAGGACATATATACTCATCCCCTTCGCCAGGTAGCCATTGACATCCTGAACCGCCAACTTCGAAGCGGAATCAGCGACGAGGCCCTAGTGTCTTGTCACACTTGTAATGTCGTAAAAATTATGATACATTTTCTTCATACACGAACCTTTCAGTGGAGGATCGGCTATGAAGAAATTCATTGTGATGCTTAACGGGGATGAGCGTGA
>Ga0172375_10002698_pt1 | contig 27437 bp, 20 predicted proteins | sample LakKiv1m_FD_114537 | JGI IMG/M metagenome (GOLD analysis project Ga0172375, IMG submission 114537) | Freshwater microbial communities from Kabuno Bay, South-Kivu, Congo - kab_092012_11.1m | ecosystem: Environmental > Aquatic > Freshwater > Lake | place: Democratic Republic of the Congo...
GCCGAGGTCGGTTTCCATCGCGCGGATGCCCTCAGCTTCCAGCGCGCGGTTGAGGTGGATCTCCTCCGTCACCATGGACTTCGACTTGACCGCGGTGGTCACGCCGATCCGTTTGGCAATGGCCGCGACGTAGCGACAGGCTTCCTCCGCCGTCGCCACGCGCACCACGCGGATGCCGTTGGCCGTCGCGGCGCGCTCAAACTGGTTGAGATACTCGTCGAGCCGATCCAGCGCGCCGGCGCGGATGTCGTGCGCCCGCTGGCGCATCGCCTCCCAATCGGGAAACGCGGCGACCGACTGCCGGCGTTTGTCCAACGCGAGGTTCAACGCCTTCGCGAGCGTCGCGCGCCGCTGCGATTCGAGCACGGGTGTGCGCATCATGCCGCGCCTCCGAGCAATTCAGCGAGATGGATCGGCCGCACCTTGGAAGCCCGCCGCGTCAGCAATCCTCCGATGTGCATCAGGCAACCGCAATCGCCGGCGGTAACGTAGCGCGCGCCAGTCCGCTCGATGGCCGCCACCTTGTCCTCGCCCATGACGGTGGAAACCTCCGGGAACTTCACGCTGAAGACGCCGCCGAAACCGCAGCAGGTCGGCCCGTCGTTCAGCTCGACGAAATCCATCCCTTTCACCGCACGCAACAGTTTGCGCGGCTGCTCCTGCACGCGCAGTTCGCGCAGCAGGTGGCAGGAGTCGTGATACGTCACGCGCTCGTTGAACGTCGCGCCGAGGTCGGTGACGTTCAGGCGGTCCACGAGAAACTCGCTGAACTCGAAGACGCGGGTGAGGAACGGGGCATCGGGGGCGATATCCAGCAGTTCCGGGTAGAAGTTGCGGACCATCGCCACGCACGAGCCGCTCGGCGCGACGACGGCCTCGAACCGGTCGAAGACCTGCACAAACCGCTTCGCCAGCGCCGTCGCCTCCGAGCGCACGCCGGCGTTGAACGCCGGCTGGCCGCAGCACGTCTGCTCCGCCGGGTATTCCACGCTGTGGCCGAGCCGCTTCAGGATGCGCGCCACCGCCAGCCCGGCCTGCGGGAAAAACTGGTCCACCAAGCACGGGATGAAAAGTCCGATCTGCACGCGGCGACTCTAGTGGAGGCCGGCCCGACGGTCAACGCCGCCGGTTCAGGCAGGAGCATGGCGCTCAGGAAGCGACCGCGTCTCTACGGACGAGGCGCGGGGGGAGCCGTCAACTGTTTGATCTTGTTCTTGATGAACGCCACCGGCGCACCGGGAGACCATTTGAGTTCGACTCTGGTTCGGAGTTCGGCCACCGCTTTCTCTTTTTCGCCGCGGGAGGCGTGAAACAGACCCAAACGCTCGTAATAAAGAAAGTAGCCGGGATTCATGGAGAGCGCCCGCAGGTGGTTTCCCTCGGCTTCTTTCCATCGCTTCAGAAACTCCAACGCCTGAGCCTGCCGCGACACCGGTTCGGCCTCCAGTGGGTCCAGCTTTTCGGCGCACCGATACCATTGCAAGGCCCGTTCGGCCTGGGCGTCGGCGTTGTTCGGGGCAAGCCGCGCCTCGTTCAAGGTGATGTCGCCGAGCAAGAGGGCCACGTGATAGTTGCCGGAGTCCCATTTCCACGCCCGTTCCGCCGCGGCGCGAGCGCCGGCCAGATCGGCCTTTTCATGGCGCATCTCCGCCAGCCATTGGGACAAGCATGAGACACCGTTCGGCAGGGCCACCGTCGCGTTGGCGGCTACAAACAGGAAAATCAGCGTCGCAAGAATCCGGCGCGCCGCGATTCCCAGATCAATGGATTTGATCACGGGAGGCCGCGGCGTCATTCCATCCGGCAGTCCCTCCGTCAGGCGGCGCGCGTGGCCCGCAAGCATTCCCATCGCCATGATGACCGTGAGCGTCAACGCATAGGCACTGAAGTGAAGGTTGAAGTCCACCGCCGAGTGCAACATGCAGGCTAGGACGGCGGCCACGCTGCCGAGCAACCACGCCGGCCGTCCGGCCCGGTCCGTATCGAGCCAGTAAGGCCAGTGCCAGCCTGAATGTTCGGCGACACCGCGTTGACGCCAGCGACAATGGATCCGCCACGCCGTCACGAGAAAGGCGCCAACAAGCAACCCCATCAGGACGAAGCCCGCGATCCCATAATCACAGAGCGCCTGGAGGTAGTCGTTGTGAACGTATTGCGGGATGTGCTGGTCCACCGGATCCCGGTAGCGACCGTAAATGGCGTTGAAGATGGCCGGCCCGGCGCCGAACCACGGATGATCCAAGGTAATTTGCCACGCCGCCTGCCACATCCACGAGCGGCTGGCTTCAAACCAATTCAAGCCCTGCTCCAGACTCAAGAACCGCTCACGCAATGTTTCAAGGCCCAAGGCGCCGCCTGCGCCACCCAGCGCGCCGAGCAGCACAATCAGCAGGGCAGGCCACCAGCACCGGGTGACACCGCGCGCCACGGCAGCCACCACAAAGACGAGCATGATGCCTGCGGTGACGTAACCGCCGCGCGACCCGGCGAGCACGATGCCGCCGATCATCACGCAGGCGGCGTAAGCCAGCACAATGCGTTGCGCGGCCCCGCGCCCCGACCACAGCAGATGCGCCATCGCGACCGCCAGCGCCAGTTCGAGGTAGCCGGCGAAGTGATTCGGGTTGTAAAACGTCCCGCGCACCCGCTGGAGACTGTCCTCATACGGAAACCACCAAACCAGTTGGATGCCACGCAGCCAATTGATAAGACCGTAGGCTGTGATGCCGACGGCCATCGCCATCAAGACCCAAAGCAACGCGTCTTGTCGTTGCCGGCGGGAGAAGTGCTGGGTGACCAGGAAATAGACGGACGCATACATCAACACCAGCAGCATTTCCTGGCGAGAGATCCATTCCACGGGCGAAACGGCGTAGCGCGCCACCACGTAGGCCACACCGATCGCGATCGGCAAATCCAACGGGGTGCGAATCCAAACAAGTTTTTCGGCCACGGCAGCCCGCGCAGCCCATCCCAGCAACGCCACCAGCGTCAGCATTTCGAGGATGTCGCAAGCCCACGGTTGGATGGCGCCCAGCGCCAGCACTGCGAAAACCAGCATCAGGCAAAGAGTGTAGAAAACGACGCGCTCACCGGACCGTTCGACAACGCCGCGCCACCCGGCAGCCGTGCTGACTTCGTTCGAGGAGCGGCGTCGGTAACGACGACGTTCAGTCACAAGAGGCATAAAATGCGGTTACACGCCGCCAACGGCGAGTCACGAAGAGGCTCAAAAGACCGACTTGGGAATCATGATGGTGTCACCCGGCAGAAGCGGGATGTCCAGTTCCGGGTTCCGCTCGATCTTCACGCAATCCACTATGGTCTGTTTGCCGTTGCGGGTGAGCACAACCTCGCGCCTCCTGGCAAACTCGCTGAAACCGCCTGACGACATAATGACGCGGTAAACGGTCATGTCTTCGCGATAAGGCACGGCCCCGCCCGATCCTCGCAACTCGCCGGAGAGGTAAACCATGCGCGGGGTCTGCAACACGACGGTGACCGTCAGGTAGCTGTAATAGCGCGGCACGTAAACCTTGCGAATGGCATCCTGCGCCTGGTTCACCGTCAGGCCGGCTATCTTGACCTTGCCGACAAAAGGCAGATCAATGTTTCCCTCTTCGTCCACCATTTTGAGGTGCTCCTCGCGGCCGGTGGCCATGTCGAGTCGAACCACTATGTTGTCAGCCGGGCGGAACGCGTTCGCCTCAGCCACGGCTGGCGCGCTGTATTGGGTGGAAGGATCAAACTTCCTCTCAGGGGGCGGTTGCGGACCATGCAAGATTCCACAGCCCAGCGACCCCGCGGCAATCATCGCCAGGGCCGACAAGCTGACAGCTTTGAGAGATTGGCGAAAGTTCATCGTCAGCAGAGAATAAACAAACACGGGTTAATAAGTGCCCTTGGTTTCCGAATCCTCCGGCGTTTTTTCCGCTTCTTCCGGATGGGCTTCCTCGGAGCGCGAATAATGGTCGTAGTAGGCGTTGTAGTAGTAGTAGCTCTCGTCGTGACTCATGACGATGGCGTTGAGCACCACGCCGATCAAACGACCGCCGACATTTTCGACCGCCTGTTTGGCGCGGGCGGGCATCGCGCGCGGATACTTGCGATACTGGATCACCAGCACGGCAAAATCCACCTCACTGGCCAACACGCTGGCGTCGCTGACACCCATGATCGGCGGGCTGTCAAACAACACCAGGTCGTAGCGCATCTTCAGGTCTTGAATGAGATCGCGCATTTTCTGGGACTTGAGAATGCCGATGGCGATCTTGGGCAGCTTGCCGCTGGACAGGAAGGAGAGATTCGGCACATTGGTGTTTTGGATGCAATCCTCCACCTTCACGTCGTTCATGAGCACGTCGGTCAGGCCAATCTCGTTGGAAAGGCCGAACCGCTTGTGCAGCGTCGGCCTGCGCATGTCCGAGTCCACACAGAGCACTTTGTCACCATTTTGCGCGCAAACCACCGCCAGATTGAAGAGCGTGGTGGTCTTGCCCTCGCCAGCGCCGGCGCTGACGACTGTGATGCTGTTGGCCTGCGGGTCCTTCTTGCCGAATTCGATGTTGGCGCGCAGCACGCGATAAGCTTCGGCGTGCGGCGAATCCTGGCCGACCGTGGAAAGCATTTCGATGTTTTGCGGGATCACACCCAGCACGGGCAATCCCAGATAGCGCTCGACATCGTCAATGGTCTTCACACTGGTGTCGAGATACTCGATGAAGAACGCCAGCATCACGCCCAGCACGAGGCCGGCAATGGCAGCCAACCCGAGGTAAAGCGGCACGTTCGGCTTCACCGGCGCGGTCGGCGGCCGGGCCTGGTCAATGATCTCCACGGCCGTGCGCGGCACCTTGATGCTGATGGCCTCCTGATTGACGCGCGTCTTGATGGCGTCACGCATGGTGACTTGGAATTCCAGTTCCTTCTGCGCATTGTCAAAGGGAATGTATTTGGTTGGCTCCCGCTCGATGGACGTGGCATGGGCGGTGCGCAGTTCACTCTCCATCGCCTCGACTTTTGCCCGGTTCACTTCATAGCCGATGACCAGCCCCTTGCGCATGACGTTGATGGCTTCATCGAGTTGCTCATCCAGTTTTTTCTGGGTGGCGACTGCATCCTTAACAATGGGGTGTTCCGGGCCGTAGGTTTGCAATAGTTTTACCAACTGGAGTTCCGCCGATTGCAGCGCGTTCTGGAGATTGGCAATGGTCGGATCCCCGATGATGGACGGCGACGCGCGCTTCAATTCAGCGTTGGTCAGTTTCTGGATCTGGTCGTTGCGCGTCTTTTCCACCAGCATCTGGATCATGGCCGTGCTGCGGTCCCCATGAAGGCGCTGGATGGTTTCGTCGTTAAGGCGGGAGCGATTGCCGATGACATCCAAATCGAGGTCTTTGCGGAGTTCGTTGACCTTCTGTTGCGCGGCCTCCACCAGTTTCTGTTGGGCATTGTATTCTTCGCGCAGTTTCTCAAGGCCCATTTCAATCTGGATGGTAGGCTCTTCCAACCGGCTGTCGCGGTAAGTGAGCGACATGGAATTCGCAAGATCCGCGGATTCGACCGGATCCGTGGAGTAAACCCCCAGTTCAACCAGGCTGGAGTTGCGCACGGGCATGACGTTGAGACGGCCACGGAGGATCTGAAACGCCTGTTCCTTCGCATTGGATTCCGGCCCGCCGATCTGCCACTTGGCCACCAGTTGTTCCTTGGCCACCGTGCGATAGCCGATCTTCTGCGACCGCATGATTTCCACCTGGTCCATCTGGAAAATCGGGTCGTAACCGCCAGACGCCTGGGCGTCAAAAATCTGAACCGTCACCTTCTCGCGTTCGATCTTCATGCGCACGCTGGCGTAGTAGATGCGCGGCAGCGAAAACGTCACCGCCGCCGCCGTCAGCAACACCAGCAGAAAAACGCTGAGGATAATGGCTTTGCGCAGCTTGATGACGCGCCAGTAATCAAGGAAATGTATCTTCGTCTCTTCCGGCATAATGACAGTCAACTACGCCACGCTGTAGAAACGCAAGGCAGTCTGACCCTTTGTTGTTATTATCACGACGCGTATCTGCTTAGCCCAGGACAGTTAAAATATCAAGGGAAGAAACGGAAACGGCCAACGCTCATCGAAACTGCCTTGCCTGCCTCTGTGTTTGATGATAGGTCTTTCAAAAAGACTGGAAAATGAAGCGTCTCATCCACCTTCTTGGAATCAAGACCGGCCGGAAACTGCCGGAGCGAAACAGCAAGGGATTTGTCATCCCGCGTTGCCGGGGAATTCTGGACAGTGGCCAAGCCAGGACTGTTTGAACTGTCATGCCACTGCCAGAGGAAATATCCACAAAGCCCCCGGCCTCCGGCTGCCCCAAGCTCTCGGTCATTACCCCTTCCCTCAATCATGCGAGATTCCTGAGGGACACGATCGAATCAGTCCTGGCCCAGTCGTATCCGAATGTCGAACACATCATCGCGGATGGCGGCTCCACCGATGAGACGGTAGCGATCCTGAAGGAATACGGCCCCCGCATCCGTTGGGTTTCCGAACGGGAGAAGGATGAAAACCCCATTCTGGAGGCCTACCGGAAGGCTTTTGCCCTTTCGACCGGCGAATACATCATCCAGTGTTGCGTCAGCGACGCCTTTATCAACCGGAACTGGTTCCGGATGTGCGTGGACGCTCTTGAAGCGGACCCGGACATTTCTCTCGTGTGGGGACTGGACCAGTATATGTCGGAAGACGGCAATCTCGGAAGAGTGGTCCCGCCGGAGTTCCTGGATAAACCCGCGCCCCAAAAGAAAGACTTCCTTGCGCTCTGGTTCGCCCACGGCACCTGCGTGCCCGAACCCAATTATTGCGTCCGCCGCCCGGTATTTGAGGCCTGCTTCCCGCAGAGGAACTGCAAAGATCCGATGAGTTACAATCCATCGCATACGTTCAACTACCGGTTTAACAGCCTGGGTTACCTGCCTTGGTTTTTGCCCGTCGTGGCCAATTACTGCCGGGGGCACGGAGGCCAGCGTGGGGTCCATCTGCGCGAGAAGGAAACCCAAGTCCACCGGTGTTATCTGGATGCTGTCAGGCGATACCAGAAGGACGTGCTCACAGGCAGGACGCGACATCTGTTTAGAGACGGCCAGTCCCGCGTCATCGGCGAGATCGGCCCGCGCGATTTGCCGGCCTTGAAGAAGAGCATCGTTTCCTTTCGTCTGAAACACAGTCTCCGAAAAAAGCTCCAGAGAATCCTCGATCACCTCTGACGAAACCGCGCGCCGGAAAGGCCAGCAGCCGAGCCGGGAGGAACTCAAAGCGCGAAGCGGGGATTGACTCCTGTTCCCGCCACCCGCATCATCCGTCCAGCGCGATGGAAAACGTGATCAATGTCCTGCGGTTTGGGTGGCCCTACTTGCGGCCATATAGGCGCCGGCTGCTTCTGGGCGTTCTGCTCGCGGCCATTTTTGGGCTTTCCAACGGCATCTTCGTCTGGGCGACCAAGACGGCGTCCGAGCGTCTCGGTTCCAACGCAGCAAACCCTCTTGCAGCCGCAACATCCGCGCCGGCTGCTGGTTCATTCGCCGCCGCAGCCAAGGCTTTCACCGACCAAACCTTGGATCCGTGGCTGCCTTTGATGGGCCGCCCGCTGGATTGGAAGCAAATCCTCGGTGGTTTGTTGTTGCTCCCGCTGCCGGTGTTCCTGCGCAGCGTAGCGGGGTATCTCAGCGGCTATTGTTTGATGTGGGCCGGCGAGCGGATGCTCAACGACCTGCGCACCGCAGTCCTCAAGAAGCTCAACACGCTGTCGCTGGATTATTTCCACCGCTCCACGATGGGCGACCTGCTGACGCGCATTCATGGCGACACGACCATCCTGCGGAACTGCCTCTCCAACGGATTGTCCGATGCGGTCAGAGACCCCACGACCATCCTCATCTTGTGCGCCACGCTATGCTGGATTGATTGGAAACTGGCGTTGGCGGTCATTGCGTTCTTTTCCATCTCCATCATTCCGATACGGCTGTTGAGCAAGAAAGCGCGTCGGGCCACCCAAGGCATAGTGACCGCGAGCATCTCGCAAGCCAGCCTGCTGGTGGAAGCATTCACCGGCATCCGCGTCGTGAAGGCTTTCTCGCTGGAAGGGGAACAAACCGGCCGGTTCTGCCATCTGTCAAGTCAACTGGTGCATCACGGCATGAAAGGCGTGCAAGCCCGCGGAATGGGCCACCCCGTCATCGAAACGATCTCCATGCTCGGCGTGGGCATGCTCGTGCTGTGGATCATCTACTCCGGCCAGACCATCTCCAACGTCATCGGTTTCCTGACAGGCACATTCCTCCTCTATCAACCCGTCAAAAGGCTCGCCGCGCTTAATATCATGCTCAGCGAGGCCAGCGTCAGCGTCAACCGCCTGATCAACATTTTCAAGGAACAACCCACCGTCAAGGAACCCGCGCAACCGAAGCGGCTGCCACACTTCACCAACAGCCTCCGCTTCGAGGACGTCAGCTTCTCTTACGGCAACCAGATGGTCCTCCAGAACATCAACCTCGACATCCCGCGCGGTTTCAAGCTCGGCATCGCCGGAGAGAGCGGCTGTGGCAAGAGCACGCTCATCAACCTCATCTTCCGCTTCTACGACCCAGCCCACGGCCGCGTCACGATGGACGGCCTGGACCTCCGGGAAATCGCCGGCAGCGACCTGCGCGCACAGTTGGCGCTGGTCAGTCAGGAAGTCGTGCTGTTCGACCTGACCGTCGCCGAGAACATCGCCTGCGGCCGACGCGGCGCCACCCGCGCCGATGTGGAGCAGGCGGCCCGCATGGCCGACGCACACTCGTTCATCATGCAACTGCCCCAGGGCTACGACACACGCATCGGCGAACGCGGCGTCACGCTCTCCGGCGGCCAGCGCCAGCGGCTCTCCATCGCCCGGGCGTTCGTCCGCAACGCACCCATCTTGCTGCTCGACGAAGCCACCGCTTCGCTCGACTCGCAGTCGGAAGGCGAGGTTCAGGCCGCCATTGACCGCTTCGCGGAGAACCGCACGGTTGTTTCCATCGCGCACCGTCTCTCCACACTGATGGCCTGCGACCGCATCATCGTGCTGGTGCAAGGGCGCATCGTCGAGGAAGGCACCTTCACCAACCTTCTGCAAAAAGGCGGCGCCTTCGCCGCCATGGCCCAGCGCCAAGGCATGCTCTCGACGACCGACCCGTCCTGAACACCGCGCCGCAGTCCGACGCTCAGCTCGCCAGCTTCGCGTAACGCTCCGAGATGAAGTCCCAGTTGATCACGCTGTAAAACGCTGCCACGTAATCGGCACGGCGATTCTGGTATTTGAGATAGTAGGCGTGCTCCCAGACATCCATCGCCAGCAACGGAGCGCGTCCTTTCGAGAGCGGAGTGTCCTGGTTGGGTGACTGTTCAATGACGAGCTGCCTGCCGTCGAGTGCAAGCCACGCCCAGCCGCTGCCGAACTGGGTCATGCCGGCCTTGGTGAACTCAGCTTTGAAGCTGTCGTAGCTGCCCCACTTCTTCTCAATAGCCTTGGCCAGTTCGCCAACGGGCTTGCCGCCCTCGTTCTTCTTGAGGCACTGCCAGTAGAGGTTGTGGTTGGCGACGCCGCCACCGTTGTTCTGGACAGCCTTGCGAACGGCCTCCGGCACGGCGGACAGATCGCGCAGCAGATCCTCAACGCTCTTGCCTGCGAGGCCGGTCTGGCCGGCGACGGCTTTGTTGAGGTTGCCGACGTAGGTCTGGTGGTGCTTGTCGTGATGGATCTCCATCGTCCGCGCGTCAATGTAAGGTTCGAGCGCATCGAACGCATAAGGCAGCGGCGGCAACGTGAACGGCCCGGCTGGCGCAGCATCGGCTGCCTGGGCTTGGTTGCGCAGCAGCCACGGCAGGGCTGTTGCGGCTGTAAGCAGTGCGGTTTTTTTCAGGGCATCGCGGCGTGTCATCATGATTGTTTTTCTCCGTTACTCATGTATTGGTTTTGCTTGTTCAGATGCGCGAAACCTACGACGAAACTGCCAACCCGCAAGTCGAGGTTCGCGGGTGCCCCAGCCAGCGTCCCCGGCTACAGCTTGGCGCGGATGGTTTTGACGATGTCTTCGGGTTCCGGAAACTTTCCCGTCTGCTGCTTGGAGTAAATCTTCCTGCCCTCCACGCTGACTTCAAAAACGCCGCCCGTGCCGGGGACGAGCGTGAGCGACCGGATGTCGGGCTTGAACTCCTCGAGCAGTCGTGCCGTCAGACCGACGGCTTTCGGCTCATAGTTTCACTGGTAGCAATACTCGATTTCTATTCGCACTGACATAATGCCTCCGTAAATCGCAGCGAAAACTAGGTTGGCCGCGGCGTCGCGTCAAGGCGGCGCGGCGCGGCAATCACGAGAGCTGCCGCAGCCGGCGGAACGCGGCACCGAGGTGCGAGATCACGTCCGAGGCGATCAACGCCTCCTCGCCGATCTCCTGCGTGGCGATGTCGCCGGCAAAACCGTGCATCCAAACGCTCAGTCGCGCGGCGTCGAACGCGGAAAAGTTCTGCGCCAGCAGCGCGCCCACCACGCCGGTGAGCACGTCGCCGACGCCGCCGCTGGCCATGCCGGGATTGCCGGTGGAATTGACGGAAATGTCGCCGGCGGGATTGGCGACGACGGTGCGCGAACCTTTGAGAACGACGACGGCTTTCGATTCGGCGGCGAACTTCGTCGCGCAGCCCCAACGGTCGTCCTGGACTTCCCTGGTGCTCGTGCCGGTGAGCCGGCCCATTTCTCCAGGATGCGGCGTGATGACCACCGGGCCGCGGGCGTTGCTCAGCCGGGCAGGATTGTTGGCGAGCACATTCAGCGCGTCGGCGTCAATGACCATCGGCTTCGCGCAGTTTTGCAACAGCCAGTGGACGACGGACTCGGTGGCCTTTGACTGGCCCAGACCAGGGCCGATGGCCAGCGCGTCGCATTTTTCCAACATCGGCGCGAGCGCCTCCGGCCCCGCTTCGGCGGGGTCGAATGGTTTCGGCATCACCTCGCAACACTGCGAGGCGACGATGGGCCAGACGGCGCGCGGCACGGCGAGCGTCACCAGCCCGACACCGCTGCGCATCGCGGCCTGGCTGCAAAGCACGGCCGCGCCGGTGTAGCCTTCCGAGCCGGCCACCATCAGCAGGTGGCCGAAATCGCCCTTGTGCGCGCTCGGCCGGCGGCTCGGCAGCAGCGTCCGCGCGTCCTCCAACATGAAATAATCGCGGCCCGGCGGCAACACCGCGGTGAATTTTTTCGGGATGCCGATGTCCACGATGGCGAGCCGGCCAACATTGTCGAGCGCGACCTGCTGGAGCAACCCGCACTTGGGCAGCCCGATCGTCGCTGTCACATCGGCGCGGACACACGCGTTGGCGGTCTGGCCGGTGTTGGCGTCCATGCCGGAGGGAATGTCAATCGCCAGGGTCGGCCGTTTGGCGGCGTTGATCAACTCGATGGCTTCGCGCACCGGGCTGAGCGGTTCGCCGCGGGCGCCGGTGCCGAGCAGGCCGTCCACAATCAATCCGCAACCCACGAGCATCTCGGCCACCGGCTCTTTATGATTTGGATCGAGATGCACAATGCGCGGCCGGAGTTGCGTGAGTTTCTTCCAGTAGTAGAGCGCATCGCCGGAGAACTCTTCGAGAGCGCCGGTGAACACAACCGTGATCGGCCCCCAACCGCGGCCAGCCTTGTAGAGATGTTCCGCCGCGACGATGGCATCGCCGCCGTTGTTGCCCTTGCCGACAAACAACGCCACGCCGTGTTCGCGCGCCACGGTCATCGTCTGGGCCACGCTGAAGACGCCGATGCCCGCGCGTTCCATCAATTCGAGGCCCGACGCGTGCCCTTCCTGAATGGTGCGCCGGTCCAGCTCGCGCATTTGTTCGGCGGTGACGATTTTCATGGCTGATGACTCTCAATAACCGCGCTGGCGGCGGCGTAGCCGTCGGTGTGACTGAGGCTGACGTGGATCGCCGTCGCGCCGCGGGCCTTCATCAAGTCAAGACCCTTGCCGTGCATGACAACGTAAGGCTCGCCGCTGTCGCGCCGGCGGATTTCCATGTCCTTCCAGCCGAGATGTTCGCCGATGCCGGTGCCGAACGCCTTGGAGATTGCTTCCTTGGCGGCGAAGCGCGCGGCCAGATGGAGGTTGGCTTTTTTCATCGAGCGGGCGTATTCGACCTCAGCCTCGTGGAAAATGCGTTTCAAGAACCGTTCGCCAAACCGCTCCAGCGCGTCAGCGATGCGCGCCGTCTCCACAATGTCTATGCCTGTGCCGAGAATCACGGTCGCACCTTATCATTTCGCCGGCGGATGGGAAAGCTCCGCGAGTTTCTTCTGGTCCTGCGCGGCGAGGTCTGGCTGGTTCAGCTTCATGTAAATGACGCGCCGCTCCTGATAGGCGAGCGCGAGTTTGGGATCGAGCGCGATGGCTTGCTTGAGGTCGGCCAGCGCGGATTGCAGGTTGCCCAATTGGTGATGAATGGCCCCGCGCAACAAATACGCCAGAGGATTTTTGGGCGTCAGCCCGATCTGCTGGCTGGCGTCGGCGAGCGCGAGCAGCAGTTCGCCTTTCAACGCGAACACGCGGGCGCGCTCGTCGTAGGCGGGGGCGAGCTTCGAGTCGGCGGCGATCACGCGGTCCAGGTCGCGCCGGGCGTCGTCGAAGCGGCTGATCCGGCGCAGGCAGTTCGCGCGCCAGCCCAGCCACTGCATCTGGTTCGGCTCGGTTTTCAGCGCGACGTCGAAGTCGGCAACGGCGGCGGAGCAATCGCCTTTCAGGGCCAGAGCCAGGCCGCGCTGCGCGTAAATAGCCGGTGTTTTCAGTCCCAGTTCAATGGCGCGGGTGAGGTCGGCGATGGCCGGCTCCACGCGGCCGCGGTTGACGAGCAGGACGCCGCGGTTGACGCGGGCCTCGGCGAAACGCGGTGCGAGCTTGATGACCTCGTCCAGTTGCTTGATGGCCTCGTCGAGCTTGCCGCGCTGGGCGTTGGCAACGCTTTGCTGAAAGAGCTGCAGGGCGCGTTGGATTTCTGGAGGAACCGCGACGGCTTGCACACCGGCCGGCGGCGGCCGGAGGCCGGTGTTCTCGCCGAGCGATTGCGGCACGCCCGGCTGGCCCCGCAGCGCCGCGGCGGCCTCGGCTTGTTCCTGCGCGACGCGGGCCGGCTGTTTCCATTCCTGGTAAATCTGGGCGCGGGCCAGATGCACGCCGGCGCGCAGGCGCGGGGCAATGTCGGCCTTGAGCACCAGCCCGTAATCCGTGGTTACCAGCCTGCGGAATCCGAACAAGGCCACCAACAACACCGCCAGAAGCGAATAGATTTCTACCCATTGGTTCCCGAAGGGGCTTATGCCTGTCAGGCCCTCCGTACCGCCGAAAATTCCGGTGGCCTCGACGATTCGCTCCAGCATGAGGGGAAGGACCAGTGTGACCATTGAAAAATATACGCCTCGGAGCCTGAGGACGGGCAGAAGGACTAGCGTGGAGAACGCACCGCCGATGACCGTAGCCAGCGGTATGGTGAGCCATATGGGAAATCCCAGGTACCGGTTCAGCAAACCCGCGGCGTATGCTCCGGCTCCGAAGAACAGGGCCTGCCCCAGCGACACCATTCCTACTGAGACCAGGAAGTCCCAGCTCATGGCGAGCAAAGCAAAGATCGCGGTTGAAATAAGCACCTTCTGCCAGTAAACGGGGAGCACGAGCGGCAGAATGATTAGGGCTGCCACAGGGAAGACAGGGGGCAGAGCTACATAGAGCATCTCACGATAGCCCGTGAGCGCAAAGACGTCATCGGACCTGGCCTTTATGCCCCTGTCTATTCTTTCTTTCCTTCTCTGCTTCACTTGTCCACCATTAACAGAGGGCTCCCAAGGCCACCGCGGATCTCACGGCTATCGCCCGGCGAGCGGCATCGGATTCATTGACGGATTCCTCCAGCCCTGTCATTGAGAGTACCAGTAGGGGCGGATCCGTGTGTCCGCCCATGCTTCGCAAACACCTCCAACACAGCGCGGACACATAGAAACTGTCTCAGAACTTCCGGCACGGCCTCGATCGTAGCACGAGATCCTGTAGGGGCGGGGTTTATCTCCGCCAGTTGCTCCAGAATTGATGAGACGGGCGGGGATAAACCTCGCCCCTACAGCAGTTTTTGTCCGTCCCGCAAGTTAGGCATAACCGCGGTCCCGTATTTCAGCACTGGTCAGACGCAGGAGTCGTGCTACGATTTCAAACATTACCAGCGTTTCTGCAAATCCTCCTAGATTCTCTCTTCCAATTCCTTCTGTTTACCGAACAATCCCGAAGGCTTAACGACCAAAATGATGAGAATGGCTACCAGGGAGACTATCATCTTCCAATGCGGCCCGGAAAGCACATCGGCCAACATCTGGGCGTACCCGATCAGAAAAGAGGCGACCACCACGCCGACAGTGCTCCCCAGGCCGCCGATGATGCACACGGCCATGGCGTTGATGAGAACGTCGTATCCTTCATTAACCGATATGGTACCCCTGGGCAGGATCAAGACGGCAGCGATCGCAGCCAGAGCCGAACCAAAGGCCACGCTTATACCGGCTATCCTATCGGAATTGATGCCCAGCGAAAGGGCCGTTCTCTCGTCCTGGGCTATGCCCCGAAAGGCCAGTCCCAGCTTCGTGTGGTGGGTGAACAAATAGAGGCCCAAGGCCAGAGCTATCCCCACGCCCACTATCCACAGCCGCTGGTGATCTATGTAAGTGTTCCCGATCATAACGCTGCCGTCCGTGAATTGCGGCAAGGTATACTCGAACCCCGTGAAGCCGAGATAGCGGAACATCTCCAGGATGGCCAGCCCGACCCCAAAAGTCGCGATTACCTCGGAAATAACCAGCCCGCGGACCCGCAGCAGCACGAACCTATAGAGAGCCGCCCCCAGTGCCGCGGTCATTATTATTGAAAGGAGCGCGGCAACAAAGAACGGCATGTGGAGCTTGTGGATGAAAATCCACACTGCGTAGCCTGCCATGACGTACATGGCTCCATAAGCAAAGTTGGAGACTCCGCTGATACCGAAGGTAAGACTGAACCCCAGAGCTATCAGCGCCAGGATGATGCTGTTTACAAACCCGTAGATCAGAGTTACTTCCAACATGGGAGTGCTCTCATTGATGATTCCAATTTATGCAGCGGCAGGATCGGGGCTTTACTTGGCCGCCTTCACCCAGTCGGGCAATTTGATCTTGCCTTCCGAGAGTGATCCCGGAAACACTATCACTCGCTTGCCGCCTTCGGCCCACTGGAAGACACAGCCAACGGCGGTCTTTGAGGGATCGTCGCCAAATATTGCCTGGTTACCGTCGTCGAATTTTATTCTCCCGATAGCCCCCTGACGATCGGTTTTCTTCAATTCCGCGACCAGTTTGTCGGCGTCCAGGGTTCCGGCGCGCTCGATTGCTTCGGCCAGGATGTAAACTGAGTCATATGAAGGCGCAGGGCCATGTCCTGCCTCCATGGGGACGCCGAATTTCTTCTGATAATCATCGTAGAATTTCTTTGCAGGCGCATACTTTTCAGACGGTATCGCGCTGCCGATCTCGAAATTGCAGTTCGCGAGCCCGCTGATCTTGCCTTCAAAGGTCTTCCATGAACCCGGACCGGCCATAACCGAGATAAAGCCGCTCAAGATGACCGGTATCTTCATGCTCTGCCACTGCTTGAGCAGAATGCCGCTTTGGGGCATGTCAAATATTGGAACGATCACCTGGGCTTCTTTGTTCCTGGCCTTCATCAGACCCGCAGCGAAGTCGGACGCGCCGGTGGGGTATACCTCGGTGCCCACGTTCTCGCAGCCGAATTTGTCCGTGGCCACTTTGGTGGTACCGCCCGCTGTGGCTCGGGCCCATTCCACGTCCTGGTGCATCACGAAAAACTTCTTGAATCCGAATTCCTGGTTGAGGAATCCAAGGGTCTGCGCGAGGTATCCCACAAGATATTTCGCGTTGAGACAAACCCGGAAACAATACTTGTATTTTTCAGGATCCTGCTTGACCTTCTCTTCGGACTTGGGCGACATGGCGATGGTCCCCAGCATGGGAACCTTGTACTTGGCAAGGAGGTCCATTCCGGCAAGAAGCGCCTCGGATCTGAAAGGCCCCACAAGAATTGCGTTCACCTTTTTCTCGGTGATGATCTTTTCCATTCCGAGGAGGGCCTCTGAAACCGGTACGCCCGGAGAGGAATCGCGCAGATCTATCGTCTCTATTTTTAGGGGACGCTTGGTATCCCCAACCTTGACCCCGCCTTTGGCATTGATTTCCTCGACAGCCATCTCGACTGCTTTGAGGGATTCTTTTCCTTCAAGGGCCGTCAGGGAGGTGGGGACGCCCACAAGAATCGGTTCCGCGGCCGCCGTCTGCGTCACAGTCCACGTCATGGACACGAGAAACGCTGCGAAGACTACAAGAAGCCTTTTCATACCATTCCCTCCTCAGTGTGTCATAATACGGAAATAGTGCCGGGTTCGTACCCACTGGGCTGCTCACCGACGGTCCCGGGGCAGCCTGACGCGTCTGACGGGGGGCTTCCGGACTTAACTAAACCCAGGATAGCCCACCCGGGTGCTCCTGCGATACCCATTATTCGGTAAGGTCGTTCGACTGGTCTCTATTAGTCTATTGTTTTAGATTAGCGCAAACTCGGGATCTGGGTCAACTTCTCTTTTGGGGTGAGCGTTCAGTAATGGGCGGCATGTAGGGATTGCCAGAAATAATGTCCGATAATTCATATGCTCTGGTGGGGCGGGCATCTGAAACTGTCTCAGAATTCGGCTAACAGTCAAAATCGTACCACGCCTGGCGAGGATTCTGCCGCTTCATCCCTCACCCCACCCTCTCCCAGAGGGAGAGGGCTCTGTCATTCCGGTCGGTTGGGAATCCCCTCTCCCTTTGGGAGAGGGCCAGGGTGAGGGGCGTAAACAGGAGCGTGCCACGATCTTGGTGAACTCAGGAATTCTGAGACAGTTTCATCTTGCCCGCCATCCCTGAGCAGGCAGGATGCCTGCTCCACCAAAGCCCCTTCGACAAAGGCGTCCCTTGAGCACTAAATCGGTCAAGACTTTTGGCAACGGCTATAGAAACTGACGGAACGGTAAACCTGGGTACGCCTTTTCACGAGTACGGTGACGTAATCACAGGGGGGCGAATGATGATGCGGCCGCCGGGTAGCAGGGCTTGCCCTGCCCGCAGAGGGCGCAGCAAGCAGCGCCCCTACAAACGCAGCATTACTGCGTTTGATGACACATTGGTATGAGATTGCTTCGCTTCGCTCGCAACGACAAGTTTCGGGAGTGTCGTTGCGAGGAGCGGAGCGACGAAGCAATCTCCAAGGGTGAAAGATATGTCTCCATCCTTGCGAAAAGGTGTCCAAAAAGCACCTTCATGTCCGTCACGCCGCCCCCCCGTTCAGAGCGTCTCGGACCGATTTCATCATGTCCTTTATCTCATAGGGTTTGTGGACGAAGCCGCGCACCTTCATGTCAGGACCGTCGTCGCCGGCACCACCCCGGGTATGCCCGCTGGATATCAGGACTCTCGCTTCCGGATTGATTCTCTTCAGGTTCCGGAGGCATTCCTCCCCTCCCATCTCAGGCATGATCAGGTCGAGTATGACCACGTCTATTTTCGGCCATTCCCTCCCGTAGATGTCGAGCGCCTCTTTTCCATTCGCCGCGGTCAGGACTCTGTAGCCACAGCGGACGAGGATTCGCTTACCGAGATCCCTGACATCGTCCTCATCGTCAACTATCAGAACGGTTTCGCCCTGGGCCGGCGCCAGGGAGGTTCTTTCAGCTTCTGCCGCTACTTGCGCATCCCCCGCGGCAACAGCCACCTCGGATACCGGAAGATAAACCTCAAAAGATGTTCCTTTTCCCGGTGCGCTGATGCAGTGAATATAGCCCCCGTGCTGCTTGACAATGCCGTAAACCATTGCCAGCCCTAGGCCTGAGCCCTTTCCGGGTTCTTTGGTGGTGAAGAATGGATCGAAAATGCGTCGGACCGTCTCTTCATCCATGCCATTGCCGCTGTCCGATACGGACAACATCACGTGGTCCCCGCACGTCGCTGTCGGATGTATTCTGCAGAATTCCGGCGTCAGGTGGACGTTGTCGGTTTGTATGATCAGATTTCCACCTTGGGGCATTGCGTCTTTGGCATTCAGCGCCAAATTCATAAGTACTTGCTCGATCTGTGAGGGGTCGGCATTTGCCAATGACAGATCTCCTCTCAGCCTCAGCTCGACCTTGATCATCTTCGGTATGGTTCGCGACAGAATTTGCTGCACATGGACGATCTGATCGTTCAAATTGATGGGACGAAGCCTGATTTCGGTGCCCCTGCTGAAGGTCAGAATCTGTTTGACAAGTTCGGCGCCGCCCTGAGCGGCCTTTCGGATCCTGTCCAGGTCCTCGATCCATTCCGGCCCGCCGCAACGCTCGTCAATGAGAAGTTCGGAAAAGCCCAGAATGACCGTCAGGAGGTTATTGAAATCATGGGCAATGCCTCCAGCAAGCGTTGCGATGGCTTCCATCTTCTGGGACTGACGCAACTGCTTTTCCAGATTGTCCTGCTCAGTAACGTCCCGCACAACGGAGAGGCTGACATCGCCCCAAATAGGATCGTCCATAGCCACTGAATCCAGGAGGACTTCCATGAAGGTCCCGTCTTTCTTGAGGTATTGATATCGAACGTCCGAGATGTGCCCGTTTCGCCAGAACTCCGCAAACCTCTCTGGGAAGATCTCCTTGGACTCCGGTCCTATGATGAAATCAAGCCGCCGGCCCAGGACTTCATCGCGACCGTACCCCAATTGGCTAAGCCATTTGTTGTTGACGTTTCGGACAATCCCGGCCTTATCCAGGGAGTGCATCATGACCGGCGCCTGATCATAAATGCTCCTGAATCTGGCCTCGCTCGACCTGAGGGCGTCCTCGGCGATCTTACGATCCGTGAAGTCCATCATGGATACCAGAACTGCCGGCCTTCCTTCCCAGGAAGTCGGCGACGAATTGATCTCGACCCACTTGGTGATCCCCCCTTTCCCGATTATTCTGATTGCGTACCTGGCCACAAGGTCCTCTCCGGAGAGTCTGCGGCCGTGGCGTTCCTTTACGGTGTCTCTGTCGGTCGGGTGTATGAATTCGAAAAAGGGTTGGTACAGAAGATCTTGAAGCGCGTATCCGGAGATTTTCTCCGTAGCCGGGTTTGCGAATAGTATCTTCCCGTCCTGAGCAATGAAAATCGCCTCCTGAGCCGTCTCGAACAACAACCTGTACTTCTCCTCAGACTCTCTGAGGGCCGCCTCCGCTTGCCTGCGCTCATTGATCTCCAATCTCAGTTCCGCGTTTGCCTCGGTAAGCTCCGCGGTCCGTTCATCCACGCGCTTCTGAAGCTCCTCCTGAGCCGACTCCAAAGAGCGCACCAGCCGATTATTGTCAAAGAGCAATCTCAGTGATTCCGAGTTGGCGGCATTCGAATGACGGGCCATGAGCAGCAGGATGCCGGCAAACATTATGATTACCGCGCCGACTATGATGTGGACCTTGTCCCCCAGGTAAATGAACCTGCCGCTAAGTGGAAGCAATTCAGCCAATATGGTGGGAAAGTAAGCCAAGGTCAGGGGCCAGTAGACGGCCGCAGCACCCGCGGCGATCCCTGCGACGAAGACGCCGAGAAGGAACTGGTGAGGGAGTGACGCCTCCGGGAATAGGAATACCGCAGCGGCCCCCCAGAGCAGTCCGGCGGCAACCGTTCCAAGTGAGAACCATTTTCCCCAGGGTATGCAAGCTTCCCCCTCGGGGGCTTTCTTGTAATAAGATGTTAAAAGGATATGCCGGGGTACGTGCACCAGAATGCAGCATGTCAGCCACAGCAGCAAGTGAGAGTGTGGAACCTCGTCCCACAGCACGGCGGTAAGGATGATCGCGCCGACCAGTGCCCCAATTAATCCGGGGCGGCCCTGAGAATAGAGCCTGTGTACCTGTGCCGCTTGAATTTCGTGGGCCCAGGCCTGGGATCCACCCCCACCCCCAAAATCATGTGGCCCTTCTTGAGTGTCCATGATTGCCCCCCGAGGGAAACGCGGCAATTAACGGGTCCAGGACTCAATTTAATCGTACTTAATAAATAATACAGGTTAGTGGGTATTCGGTCAATAGAAGTGACGGGTTCGTTGCACACATTGAATCCGTCTTGCCCCAAAAAGACGGAGACTCTGCATCAACTATCGTGCCACAAATTAGTTCAACGGCTATCGTAGGGGTGTACGGGCTAGTCCCGGCTTCGTATCTTGATCAGGAGACGCAAAATCTCAAGGTAAAGCCAAATCAAGGTTACCATAAGACCAAAAGCGGCATACCATTCCATATACTTGGGCAAGCCCTCCCTCGCCCCGGACTCGATGAAGTCAAAGTCCAGCACCAGGTTCAAGGCCGCTATGATGACCACGAAAACGCTGAATCCAATCCCGATGAGCCCGTTTTCGTGGATGTAGGGCATTCTCACCCCGAAAAGCCCGAGAACCATCGAGACCAAATACACTATGGCTATTCCGCCAGTCGCGGCCAATACGCCAAGCTTGAAGTTTTCGGTGGCCTTCACCAGCCCCGACGAATAAGCGGCCAGAAGCGCAAGACACGTACCGAAGGTCAAGCCTACCGCTTGCATCACGATCCCGGGATACTGGAACTCCGCCAGCGAGGAGGCTCCTCCCAACAACAGACCCTCCAGCAGCGCGTATATGGGCGATGTCACAGGAGCCCATTGTGCCTTGAAAATGGTCACAATGGCCAAGATGAATCCGCCCACACCGCCCACCAGCATCCACGGAATCACCGCCGCGGGATCGGGAGAAGCAGAGCGGAAGAACAGATTCCAGACCCAACCGGCGCCGAGCACAACGCAGAGCAGTAAGATGCCGGTTCTGTTCACCGTCCCCTGAAGGGTCATGGCGTTGTCTGCTTCCACGTAGCCTTCAACGCCTGCGAAGGTCTTATCGTTGAGCGCCGGGTTTCCTGTCCTCACCTCATCACCTCCACTCCACTCAAAGCAAAACCTCCCGCTTTCACGTGAGCCATCGCTTTCTTCTCTTGTAGTGCTTGACGTCGCGGTAGCTCTTGGTCTTGCCCTTTTCGGTCAAGCCGAGATAGAATTCCTTTATGTCCTCGTTTTCACGCAACTTCTCTACTGTGTCGTCCAGCACTATCCGTCCGCTCTCCATTACGTACCCGTGGTCGGCTATACTAAGGGCCATTCTCGCGTTCTGCTCCACAAGTAGGATGGTAACCTTCTCTTCACGGTTGATGCGCTGGATGATCTCGAAGATTTCGCCCACCAGCATCGGGCTGAGCCCCATTGACGGCTCATCCAGGAGCAGGAGTTTCGGATGAGCCATGAGCCCCCTGCCGATCACCAGCATCTGCTGCTCGCCGCCGCTTATGTAGCCTGCAAGAACGGTCCGCCGCTGAACAAGTCTCGGGAAATAGTGGTAGACCATCTCCATGTCATGCTTGACCTGCTTGCGGCTTCTTATCGTGTGTGCGCCAACGATGAGGTTCTCCTCCACGGTGAGATCTTCGAAGGCCTTGCGACCCTCCATCACCTGGAAGACACCCATGCGGACTATCTCTTCCGGGTCTTGCCTGTCTATGCGGCGGCCGAGGAACTCGATGGAGCCGTCCGTAACCTCGCCGTCCTCGGACTTCAACAGCCCGGAGATCGCCTTCAATGTGGTGCTCTTCCCCGCACCGTTGTTGCCCAGTATAGTTACGATACGGCCTTCTTCCACTTTCATGGACAGGCCCTTGAGCACAAGTATGACCTGGCTGTAAATCACTTCGATGTTGCTGACTTCGAGCATGGTTGCCATGAATCGTCACGCTCCCAGCCTGGAATGGGTCAGATCTTTCTCGCCCAGGTACGCGCGGATCACCTGCTCGTGGTAGCGGACCTCTTCAGGGGCGCCTTCGGCTATCTTGACCCCGAAATCCAGCACACAGACCCTGTCCGAGATGTCCATAACCACTCCCATGTCATGCTCGATGAGTATGACCGTTACGCCCCACTCATCGTGGATGTCGAGAATGAACCGCACTATGTCTTCGGTCTCTTCCAGGTTCATACCGGTCACGGGCTCGTCCAGAAGGAGAAGCTTCGGTTTCATTGCCAAAGCCCGAGCCAACTCGACCCTCTTCTGCAAACCATAGGGGAGAGTGCCGACCTTTTTCTTGCGTATGTGCTCGATCTCCAAGAGGTCAATGATGGTTTCTTCTATCTCCTTGCGGAGAGCGAGTTCGGTACGCCGGGCCCTGCCGAAGTAACATCCGGCCGAAACCAGGCCGGTGTTCAGATGAACGTGGCGGCCCAGCTTGATGTTGTCCATGGCAGTCATGCCCTTGAAGAGTTCCACGTTCTGGAACGTGCGGGCTATTCCCAACTCAGCAATCTGATGCGCGCCGAGCCGAGTAAGGTCCTGTCCCTGAAACATAATCTTGCCCTTGGAAGGGTGATAAAACCTGTTGATACAGTTCAGGAGGCAGGTTTTTCCCGCGCCGTTGGGGCCGATTATGGCAAAGATCTCGCCTTTTCGCACCGTGGTGGAGACATTAGTCAGGACCTGGACTCCTCCGAAGCCGAGGAATAGGCCGTCCACCACGAGCTGAAAGTCTTCCCCTGTTCTGTTTGGTCCGTCATTGCTCATGGGGTATTCACCTCGCCTGTGGAGGGGTCTCCGGCACGTCCTTGATACGCACCGCAGTCTGCATCCGGAAACCTTTACCGTCGCGGTAGCGGATGTCGGAGCTGACTTCCACGGTTCCCTTCGTGCCGTAGAGGGCTTCTATGAGCTGTGAATAGCGCTCTTCCACCACGGATCGTCTCACCTTCCGGGTCCGGGTCATTTCGTCGTCGTCCGCGTCCAATTCCTTGTGGAGCATGACGAATCGTTTCACCCGTGCTGCTTTTGGCAGAGATTGGTTCATCCGGGCAACTTCCCCGGCGATGAGTTCGTAGACTTCCTCTTTCTGGGAGAGATCGGTGTAGGTGGTGTAGGTGATCTTGCGTGTCTCGGCCCATTTTCCCACGTTGGCCATGTCCATGTTTATCATAGAGGCCACGAAGGGCCTATCCTTACCTACTATGACCGCCTCGGAGATGTACACGCTGAATTTCATCTTGTTCTCGATGAGCTGGGGAGAAAACTTCGTTCCGTCCGTCAGCTTCATGACGTCCTTCATGCGGTCTATCATGACAAGGTGGCCGTCTTCGTCAATCAATCCCTGGTCCCCGGAGTGCAGCCATCCGTCTATCAGAGTCTTTCCGGTGGCCTCTTCGTTCTTGTAGTACCCGAGGAATACCGTGGGCCCCTTTGTGAGGATCTCGCCCGAGTCCGAGATACGGATTTCCATTTCCGGGATAGGCACGCCAACCGTGTTGAGCTTCACGTCACCGTTTCTGTGGCCCACGCTGATGCCCGCTGTTTCCGTCTGGCCGTAGATCTGCTTGATGTTGACCCCGATCGCCTGGAAAAGATTAAATATTTCAGGCCCGAGAGCGGCCCCGCCCGTGTATACATTGCGGAGCTTGCCAAGTCCCAGGTAGTTCTTCAGCGAACGGAACATAAGCCAGTAACAGGCCCTGTCCAGCACGAAAAGGAGCGGCCCGGGGGTCTTGTCCGCCAGCCGGTATTCCGCGGCCTTGTAACCCACAGGCATACACAGGCGATAAAAGAAACGCTTTATCCACACCGCGTCCTGAATCTTCACCTGAATGTCGGAACAGATCCTCTCCCAGAATCTCGGCGGCGCAAACAAAATCTGAGGCCCGACCTCGCGGATGTTCTCGGCGACGGTTTCCTGTCGTTCCGGAAAGTTCACCGTGAACCCCTTGTAGAGATTCCACGACACGGCCGTCATCTGTTCACCGACCCAGGGCAGGGGCAGGAAAGACACATGGTTGTCACTGGGGAACGCTGGATCCACCCGGTCGTAGCTGTCAGCCATCTTGACCATGTTGCGGTGGGTGAGCATCGCGCCTTTGGGGAGCCCGGTGGTTCCCGAGGTATAGGAGATGACCGCTACCGTGTCTTCGGTGATCGAATCCAGGTATTTCGCGTAGAGGTCGGGTTCTTTGGCCGCCAGTTCCCGGCCCATCTGTTGGACGTCGGCTAAAGGCATGATGAGAGGATCGTCGTAATATCTCATCCCCTTCATGTCGTCCACGATGAGATGCCGAATCTTCGGGCATTGTTCCTGGATTTCCAGGAACTTGTCCGCCTGTTCCTGGTCTTCCACCATGAGGAAGACCGCGTCGGAGTGGTCAATGATGTACCTGACCTGATCCAGGTGACTGTCGGGAAAGATCCCGACCGACGCTCCGCCCAGGGATTGGATTGCCAGTTCCGCGTACAGCCACTGGGGCCGGTTGTCCCCGAGGATGGCCAGCTTGTCTCCCGGCTGGTACCCAAGGACCAGCAGACCCAGGGCGATCTCCTGAACATTCTTCAGGTATTCCTGCCACGAAACGGACTGCCAGATGCCGAATTCCTTTTCCCTCAGCGCGACCTTTTCAGGTCCGAACTTGCGGGCGTTTTCGTTTAGAAGATGTGGAAGAGTAGCAGCCATTGTCCAACCGTGAAAATGTGGTTTCGAAAGCGGGGGCTATCGGTCTGTCTGAAATGCCCTTTCGATTGAGGGCGACAGAAGAGAGCGGCGACCAGCGGAAGCCGCTGAAATGTTAGGAGTTTTTTGAAAGGGGGTCCGGGGGAAAACTTTTTTGCAAAAAAGTGTTCCCCCGGAGTCATTCTTGTCAAAAAAACTCCTTAAGCGATTCCACCCTTTCCCTACTCCAGGGTCATCCAGTCGGAGACCGGTTCGAAGATCTTCTTCTGGGTGTTGACCTGCCATACCCGCGCCACCGGGAACTTGTTGTTCTTGATGGTCAATGGCGCGGAAAGCCCGCCGCTGTCAAAATCCTTAATGGACTGGAGAGCTTTCACGAGGCCTTCGCCGTTCAGTTGGCCGGCCTTGTCGGCTTTCTTGAGGCATTCCACAAAGAGGAGACCGGTCATGAAGCCCTGCATGTAGGAGTTGTCCCTGTAGGCCACGTTGGGATACACCTTCTTTGAGTAGGCCTTGATCTTCTGAATCATAGGGACGTCGTCGTTCCACCAGTACATGTAGGGATTGACGGCCATGTAGCCTTCCGCCAGTGGTCCGAGGTTGTCCGCGACCATCTTGGACGCTCCCCAGAAGGTTCCCATGAACTTGCACTTCATGCCGAAGTCGCGGCACTGCTTGATCACCGTCGCGATGGGATCAACCACAAAGCCCTGGAAGATCACGAAGTCGGGGGCCTTGCGCTTAAGGTCCAGCACCTGGGAGGTCACATCCACGGCCCCCACCTGGGCCACTTCTTCGGCCACAAGGTCGAGCTTGAGGGTCTTGCACATCTCTCGGGCGAAGGGGATGGGGTCCTTGCCAAACTCGGTATCACTGTAGAAGAAAGCCACCTTGGCGCCGGGTTTTTCCTTGGCTATGTACTTGAGGAGTATCCCCATCATGTCGGCGTAGGTCGGGCCCGGAACAAAAACATAGGGATTGTTAGCCGCGTCCGCAAGTTCGCCGGAGAAGGAGGTCGAGCTGTAGAGAATCTTGTAACGATCCTTGATTTCCGGTGACATGGCTTTGCCGAGGCCGGTACTTTCGCCGTACATCACCAACGGATTGTCCCTGGACATGATCCGCTTGAAAGCGGCCGTGGCCACATCGAGCTGGTACTGGCCGTCTTCCATAATGTACTTGATCTTCTTGCCGTTGATGCCGCCATCCTCGTTGGCCATCATCAGAGCGTCTTCCAACCCAGCGTTGATGTTCACCCCAGCGAAGGCGAAGCGCCCGGTGATGGGCTGGACAGCTCCGATTTTGATCTCGTTCTGGGCCATTGCCGGTACCCCGACTGCAAGCATCAACAGGATCACGAGGATCAATGAACCAAGACCTCTTCCCTTCATGACTCTCTCCTTTCGAGATTAACTATTACGAATGCGTCGCCGTGCACGTCGGTGTCCCACAAACGGACAGGCTCGCGGGCATGGAGACTGCTTTCTCAATACGAAAAGGGCCACAGACTAAAGAAGTTCTTTATTCTGTGCCAGATCTCGGCCAATCCGTGCGGTTCAAAAATCAGAAACGAGACTATCATGACGCCGAAAATGACTTCCTTCATGGGGATGAACAACTGGTCCATCCCTGGGAAGAAATACTTTGCAACTCCGGTCAATATGTTCAGGAGCTCGGGCACAAGGGTCATAAAGATGGCCCCGAATATTGAGCCAAGAACACTACCCAGTCCCCCTACAATTATCATGGCAAGATACTGAATAGATAAAGAAAAAGGGAAATGCTCCGGGGTAACCACTTTTATGAAGCTCACCCACAAACCGCCCGCGATGCCCGCGAAAAAGGAACTGAGAGCAAAAGCGGCAAGCTTGTACCGGAAAAGGTTAATCCCCATTATTTCAGCCGCGAGATCCCTATCCCGGATTGCCACGAATGCACGGCCCCATTTGGTACGGATCAGGTTCCTGGCAAAGCCCACTGCGAGCACCACCAGGACAAGCGTGATGTAATAAAAGCTCTTCTCAGTGTCGAATACGAAGCTGCCGATTCGCGGGGGCGGCACGTTTATGCCGCGAATCCCGTGCGTCATACTCTCCCAGTGGACAAAGACGTACTCGAAGATGAACTGTGCCGCGAGGGTCGCAATACACAGGTAAAGCCCCTTCACCCTGAGAGACGGAATCCCGATCACCATTCCGACTGCCGCGGCCACCAGTCCCGCCAGAGGCAGGGCAATCCAGAAAGGCAACCCAAGCCTGGTTATGATGATCGCTGTCGCGTAACCTCCCACGCCGACGAACGCAGCGTGGCCCAGCGAGATCTGCCCTGTGAAGCCCGTGAGCAGATTCAATCCCACAGCCCCGATGATGGCGAACCCGATGAGATTGGCCACATACATCACGTAGGCGCTGGTCACGAAAGGCAGACACACAAGGACCACGCCCAAAACACCGAGCCAGATCTTCACAAAGATCGTCTGGAATATCTTTTCGTCTTCGAGATAGGATTCTCTAAAATCGCCGCAACGCATGACTTGCCTTAACCGCGGTTTGAGATATTGTGGTCAGATTTGGACTTCAACCGGACGACTATCTCAGACCCTCTCGATGAGGGCTTTCCCGAAGATTCCGTACGGTCGGATCATGATTATGATTACCAGGATCACAAAGGGAGCCACTTCTTTGACTCCCCCCCCGAAAAAAGCATCCAGGTAGACACCCGCAAAATTCTCGAGCACGCCGATCACGAACCCGCCCAC